>Ga0187855_10000013_pt1 | contig 140169 bp, 113 predicted proteins | sample June2016WEW_8_10_2_FD_132969 | JGI IMG/M metagenome (GOLD analysis project Ga0187855, IMG submission 132969) | Peatland microbial communities from SPRUCE experiment site at the Marcell Experimental Forest, Minnesota, USA - June2016WEW_8_10 | ecosystem: Environmental > Terrestrial > Soil >... | reverse complement strand
TTTCGCCGCTGCGGTGCTAATCTTCTTCATTGCCGGTCTCCTTTATCTCTTGCGCTTCAAAGCGCGTCGATAACTTGGGAGCGTACAGCATCCCGTCGGAGACCGGCCTTCTCATCCCATCTGCTTACAACACCTGGGCAAATGCTGGTCGACAGCCCGGCTTAACGGACTCTCAGTGGGGGACGGTATTCGAGCAAGAGGAGCCGGGAATCAAGCACTGTTGTGTTGACTAATTCAAGGGGCAGCCGTGGATAATCGGCATAGATGGGCTCCTTCCCGTTCTCTCCCAGTATTAACGGAAAGACCATCAGCCGAAAGCGGTCGACGAGTCCTAGCTTCACCAGACTCTTGACCAAACGTATGCTGCCGATGCATCGGAGTGGATCTCCTTTTTGCTGTTTTAGTGCCTTGATCTCATCTGCAACGGCACCCTTTATCAAACTCGTGTTTTTCCAAGCAAGCGGCTCGTGTAGGGTGCTCGAACACACCACTTTAGGGAGGGCGCTCATTCGGGCACTGACTTCATCCGTTGCCGATGCCGAAAACTGGGCCAAAATCTCATACGTCACCCGCCCCATGAGGATAACCTGGCGCTCGTCCAGATTTTTGCGCACCCAATCTCCAAGTTCGGGGCCGAAATAACCGAAATAAGCAGCCTCATGCGCGCCGGAGGCGAAGCCATCGAGTGAAATGAACAGGTCTGCAGTGAGTTCTCTCATGGAGTGGGTTCTCCTATCATTTCCAGTAGATTATATGTAGGGCGTAGGGCGCAGTGCGCACTTGGCGAAAAATCGCGTTAGCGCTCATTGCCCCGAACTGGAGGGTTTTAGCGGCGAATTGCAGATTAGGAAGAAATTGCATTTCATTGGGTCCTCAGCGCCCTCTGCGGTTAGAATTTCTGCATGCCCGTGACGCAGCTTCGCGAAATCGCCCCTGCCGCCCGCCTCGAAAACGTCCGCTACGCCATTCGCGACCTGGCCTGCATCGCCGACGAGGTCGCAAAGCAGGGACACAAAATTCTGCCGCTCAACATCGGCGACCCGCTCAACTTTGACTTCGAGACACCCGCCCACATGATCGAAGCCGTCTATCGCGCAATGCGTGACGGCAAGAATGGATACTCTCCTTCCTCAGGCATCAAGGAAGCGCTCGACGCCATTCGCGGCGAGGCGGCCCGCAAGGGGATCTCGAACATTCAGGATGTTTTCGTCACCTCGGGCGTCAGCGAGACGGTCGACATCTGCCTGGCCGCGCTGCTCAATCCGGGCGACAACCTGCTTACTCCCTGCCCCGACTATCCGCTCTATTCCGCGGTTCTGGCGAAGCTCGAAATCGGACTGAACACCTATTACCTGAACGAAGAAGACGGCTGGCAGCCCGATCTCGACGACATCAGGAAAAAGATCACGCCGCGGACGCGCGGCATTGTGCTGATCAATCCCAACAACCCGACTGGCTCGGTCTGCACGCGCGCGATGCTGGAACAGATCGCCGATCTCGCCCGCCGACATAATCTGGTTATCTTTGCCGATGAAATTTACGACAAGCTGATTATCGACGCCGATCCCCATATTGCCCTGGCCTCGGTCGCGCCCGATCTGCCGGTCATTACGTTCGGCGGACTGTCCAAGAATTACCTCGCCCCCGGATTTCGCATTGGATGGGGCATTGCCAGCGGCGAAGCTTCCGTCATCAAGCCGTACCTGGAAGGCGTGAACAAGCTGTTGCGCGCGCGCCTCTGCGCGAACCATCCCGAGCAGTACGCGATCAAGCCCGCGCTCGAAGGCCCGCAGGATCACCTGGTCGAGGTGAAGCGCAAGCTGCGCAGCCGTCGCGATCTGACCATGAAATGGTGCGCCGGAACTGCGCGCGTGAGCTGCGTGGCGCCGCGCGGAGCATTCTACGCGTACCCGCGCATCGACATCCCGGAAGGCGACGACGTTTTTGTCACCGAACTCATTCGCCAGAAGTATGTAACGGTCGTGCACGGCTCCGGATTCGGACAGCGCCCGGGGACGAAACACTTCCGCATCGTGTTTCTGCCCGACGAAAAGACGCTGACCGCCGCGTACTCGGCAATTGGCGATTTCATGCGTGCGCGCTACGCGTAACACCAACCCCGGAGGGGCGGCCTAGCTTAGCCCCGCGCCTCAGCGCTATGTAGTGGAACGACGACCCAAGTCCCAGAGGGACGGCCGAAACTCTTAGTAGATTCCCGGGATCAGCGCCGGCACCTTGCGCGCGTAAGCTTCGAACGCGGAGCCAAAGGCCTCACGCAGCAAACGCTCTTCACTTCGAATGCGGATGTAGGTTCCAGCAATAAACAATAGACTTGCAACCAGCAGCGGAATCCATTGCGCCACCGCCAGTCCGGTAGCCACGAGCATTCCAAACATGCCCGCGTAGATGGGGTTCCTTACGAAGCGATAGGGCCCGTCCTGAATGAGCGTGTGGCCCTCCACCACGCGCGCCGTCAAAGCCCAATGCTTGCCCAAACGCCGTGCCGCGGCGTTCACCAGCCATGTCGAAGCGACGGCGATGGCCACAGTCAGCACGGCCAGTCCCCATTCCACCACCGGCGAACCGGGCCTGACCCGCGAAAAATGTTTCTGCTCTAAGGGGAACGACCAGACGATGAAGTAGGCTACGGCTTGCAGCAACATTCCGATGAGTGAAGTCCGATCACGTTTCGCCTCCCGGGCTCGGGGCGGACGCTTCCTCAGCCAGAACGTCAGGAGAAATATCCACCAGCAGGCGATGACCGCGTAGAACGCGGCTCTTTGGGCGAAATGCGGGGCGACATGCGCTGCCTCTGAAATGGCCACTGTTTTGCCTCCGCCGTTCGTGCATTCGCGCCAAACTTTCGTAACTCTACACTGACGCGGCGTGTTTCTATACTTGTTCCAGCACTTCTTACGGGAAATCCGCAATGCGTCGAATGATTCTGTTTGCAATTCTTGTGCTCTGGAGCACGATCGGCTTAGCGCAGAGCACCTCTCCGGAAGCTCTGTACGACCGTGGCGTGGACGCCATTACGGGCGTTGGGCCGACGCAAAACGACTCTCTGGGGATCGACTACTTCAGGCGCTCCGCCGAACTCGGCTACGGACCCGCCCAGATCGCACTGGCTTACTATTACGAAACCGGAACTGTGCTCGAAAGCAACCCGGGCCAGGCCGTCGACCTCTATCGCAAGGCTGCTCAACAGGGCGACCCGCTTGCAGGTTGGCTCGTTGGACGGCGCTACTTCCTCGGCAACGGGGTGCCGCGCGATCCCGACGCGGCCCAGAAATGGCTCAAGCTGGCCGCCGACCAGAACAACGCTTTCGGCGCCTACTACCTGGGCCGTCTGATGGCGGATCGAGATTTCAGCAAGGCCCCGAAGCTCTATAAAATTGCGGCCGATCAGGGACTTCCCCAGGCGCAATACTTCTACGCCAAAGCGCTGAAAGATGGCCGCGGCGTTCCGCGGGACCGCTTCAGTGCCTACGTCTGGTACACCCTGGCAGCCGACGCTGGGTATGCCGCCGCCGGCGCGGACCTCGGCGAACTCAACGGCGGCTCTCTCACGCTGGAGCAGATCTCGGAAGCGAAAGCGAAAGCCCACGATCTGGAACAGGTCGTGATTCGCGCCGTCACCGCGCGCGGATGCTCCGGATGGGACGGAGAGTTTGACGAGTTCCCCACCCCGCCGCCGCCGAAACTACAGCGTTTCTGCCACTAGCGGACTGCGGAATATTTTGAGCTTCCTATCTGGGCATCGCTTTAGCGATGCCGAAGCTGATCGAAATCAGAAGCCCCTTTAGACCCGGGCGCCACTACACCATCTCCGTGCCCCACAGATCATGCAGGTGCACGATCCCCAGCAAGCGCTGATCGTTTCCCGCAACGCTGTCCACGACGACGAGCGAAGTAATCTTCATCTCTTCCATGCGCGCGAGCGCGCTGGCTGCGAACTCCTGCCCGCCAATGGTTTTAGGAGTCCGCGTCATGCACTCTCCCGCCGTCAGGTCGAGCGCATCTTTGCCGCGCTGCTCGAGCAACCGCCGCAGATCGCCGTCGCTGATCACCCCCAGCAAACGCTCGCCGAGCAAACGGTCGCCCTCGACCACCGTGGTCATTCCCAGCTTCTTGCGCGACATTTCATAGATCACATCCGGCATCTTGGTCTGCGGCGTCACTCGCGGAACCGCATCTCCCGAGTGCATCAGCGATTCGACCCGCGCCAACCGCTTGCCCAGTTTTCCACCCGGATGCAGGTTGGCAAAGTCCTCTGCCTTGAACCCGCGTTTTTCCGAAAGCGCCACCGCCAGAGCATCGCCCAGCGCGAGCATCGTCGTAGTGGAGGCCGTGGGAGCGAGCCCCAGCGAGCAAGCTTCCTTCGAGATCGAGCAGTCCAAAGCCACCTCAGCAGCCGATGCCAGCGTAGAAGCCCGTGTAGCGCGGATACTCTTGTCCGCGCGAACCTCTGCAATGTCCTCGCAGGTCATGGCAATGAGCGGCACCTGCAGCCGTTTGATCGTCGCCATCAACTGCAGGATCTCTTCCGTCTCGCCGCTGGCCGAAAGCGCCAGCACAACATCGCCGCGCACGATCATCCCCAAATCGCCATGCAGTGCCTCGACTGGATGCAGGTAGAGCGCCGGCGACCCGGTCGAACTCAACGTAGCCGCAATCTTGCGCGCGATCAGCCCGCTCTTCCCCATCCCGGTCACGACCACCCGGCCCCGGCAGCCGAACATCAGTTCCAGAGCCCGGTTGAAGTCCGCAGCCATCGGGCCAGCTAGCCGATCCGCCAGCGCCCGCAATGCCTCAGCCTCAATACGTACTACGTTTTCGCCCACATGTTTCATGAAGGGGAAATGGTAGCAGAAGGAGTACGAGATCGGGCCATCGTGTGATCGGGTCTGCTCAACCCCGCGCCCTGCTCGATTCGCCGGCAGCCGCCCGGCGCTTGCCAGAATTGGGTGAGTGCACTATAGTTGCCCCGCTTTTCCACTCAAGCTCAAAAGGAGAGAAAGGATGCGCAAGCTTTTGCTGGTTGCATTGACTTTATTAGTGTCTGTGTCCGTAGCGATGGCTCAGAGCAAGGTTGACACCAAGTGGCACTGCCCGAAGGCGACGACAGAATACAAACTCGACGTCCCCGACGTGCCGGATCACCTCTACTGGATCGGGCAAGGCACTTGCGACGCTACCGCAAGCAGCGGTGACCTGAAGGACAAGACTGGTACCTACACAGAATTCCACGATGCATGGAAATCGTCCTTCAAATTCCACGGCTACTTCATCGCGACCACGGACAGCGGCGACAAGGTTAATTACATGTATGAAGGTTCCACTCCCACCGACACCACCAAACCTTTGTCCAACAAATGGAAGATCGTGGGCGGTACCGGCAAGAACAAGGGCATCAAGGGTTCGGGGACGTGCTCCGGAAAGGCCAGTGGAGATGGCTCCTCTTTTGACTGGGACTGCACCGGCACGTATTCAATGGGCATGGCCAAAATGGACAAGATGAAATAGGCCGCAAGCTTAAACCGGGGCTGCGGGATGACCCGTAGCCCGGGTGATCGGGTGATCGCGCCACCGGGTCATCTTTGCCCCGAACTTCCGATCACCCGATGACCCGATGCCTCAGAAGTGATCGTCCGCCGCCCGCTTCGGACTCTCCAGCGCTTGCGCCTGAATCGCGCGGTCCCACGGGCTCGACTGCCAGTTGTCTTTCTTGTGCTCCGTGGGGATCCACGGCGGCAGCGTCATCAAGAGCCGGCCACTGATGGAGTGCAGATAAGGTTCGTAAAGCAACCGAAGTTCCGCCAGCCGATCGGGCACGTCCGCGCCGTTACTGTCCGCACCGTCATTGAGCGTCACGCCATGCTTGGCGAGGTCCACTCGCAGCCGGATCAAATCTGCAGCCGGGAGCCGGTCGGCATTATGCGGACTGTATTCCGCATTTACGACCTGCGCGAGATCGACGGCAGCGTGCCGCGCCATGGCGAAGGTGAGCTTTGCCTGGTCCGGATGGAGGCCTTCCACGCCGGTCATGACCAGCGACGTGACATCGAGCATCACCGTCAGCGCGCCCAACCACGATTGATTGCCGTGCTGCGACCGGAAGAATACCAGCACCGGATAGGAAATGTGACTCGACAGGAGATCGGCGCACCAGTGTTCCCAGTCGCGAAAAATTTGGTCGAGCACGGTTTGCTCGGGACAGCAACCCAACCGGCCCAGAAACTCGGCGGCGCTCGGTGGTGACCCGGCGCGCGCGTCGAGCAGCGAAATTTCAGTCTCGCGCGCAGCGAATGAATTGTAGATAACCGGCACGTATCCGATCACAACTCCGAGGAACGCGAAGCCCATGCCCGCTTCCATCACCGCAAGGGCGCGGGCGGCGGCGTTATTGGGCGTGATGTCTCCGTAACCCAGCGTGAAGAAAGTTTCGCCGCTCAGATAGACGACTTTGCCGAATGTGATTTTTTCATTGCCCAGCGTCAGATGTTCGCCCAGTCCGTACTGTACGCAGGCAAATCCAAAAATCAGCCCGAGAGCCCAAAAACCCAGCAACGGGAACAGCGACAGCGGTCCAAAGTACGCCAGGAAGCCTTCGCGCCGGCTCGCGGACTTGATATGCCGCCCCACTCGGGTCCAGAGGCGCCAGGTTTTCCTGTAGAACCGGGCCGAGATGCGGAAAAAAGTCCGTCTGACGCGCCGCGGCAAAACAATGGTCTCAAACGCATCCATCAGGATAACGAAGATCAGCACAATGCCGGCGATCGATGCCCACCAATGCATAGATGAGAGTTCAGATGAAGCGGGAATGGTAGCAGATTCAGAAATGAACAAAAGTAAGGTGATGGCTATCACAGATTCAGCCCACTTGACGCTCTAGAGCGAATGACTCCGGAGGGACGAGCCAGCTTAGCCCAGCGCTTCAGCGCTGGGTAGGCGAGAATATCCGATCAAGTCCCGGAAGGACGGCCCAGTTCTCACGCACACTCTTCAGGGGTTGGACATCGAAGCGGCCTTTTCGTTGATGCGGTAATGGCAGCCGCGGCTTTCACCGGATTGTTCCGCGGCTTCGAGGATCAGCAGCGCGGTGAGGATCCCGTTTCGCAGGCCGATGATGGAATCGCCGACCTCGCACTTTTCGTAGAAACGCGCGATCTCCAGGTCGAGTTCGCGCAAGATCCGCATGGCCCGGTTCAGACGTCTCTCGCTTCGGATCAGGCCGACATAATTCCACATCGTGTGCTGGATCGTCAGCCAATCCTGCGTGATGAGGGCGGGGTCCGCCGCTTCGTGCTCGTACCGCCAGTCCGCCACCTTGGGAAAGTAGAAATCGTCGCCGCGCGTGATGCCTTCGGCGGCTTGCGCCCCGGCCCGTGTTCCCCAAACCAGGCATTCCAGCAGGGAAGTGCTGGCCAGGCGGTTGGCGCCGTGCAGTCCGGTGCATGCCACCTCGCCCGCCGCCCGCAGCCGTGCCACGGTAGTTCGTCCGTAATCGTCGGTAGCAATGCCGCCACAGCTATAGTGCGCCGCCGGCACCACCGGTATGGGTTCGCGCGTCATGTCGATGCCGCGCTCCATGCACACCGCGTAAATGCCGGGAAACCGTTCGCGAAGCTGATCGGCGGGCTTGTGGGTAATGTCCAAATAAACACAAGGCTCGCCCGACTCGAGCATCGTCTGGTAGATGGCGCGCGCGGCAATGTCGCGCGGCGCCAGCGACCCATCGGGATGGAACCGTTGCATAAATTCCTTCCCGTGACGATCCACCAGACGGCCTCCCTCGCCGCGCACCGTCTCGGAAATCAGGAAGCAGCCGTCCGGCGCCAGCAGCGCGGTCGGGTGAAATTGGATGTACTGCATGTTCATGCAGCGAGCTCCAGCGCGGTAAGCCATGGCGATACCATCGCCGCGCGCCCCGGGAGGATTCGTCGTATGCAGAAAGACGCTGCCCAGGCCGCCCGTGGCCAGAATGGTCTCCTTGGCCTGGAGAGAGAAGATTTTCCCCGTCGTCTGATCGAGCACGTAGGCCCCGAAGCAGGTCAGCGGGCGATAGACGTCGGTAGGCTCTAGCGAGTGATGCGAGACGGTCAGCAAGTCCACCGCAGTCGCTTCGGAAATCACCTTCACGTTGGGGTGCGAGCGCACCCGCTCCAGGAACGCGCGCTCAATCGCGGCGCCGGATTGATCTTTGTGGTGAATGATGCGCGGCAGGGAATGGCCCGCCTCGCGAGTCAGGTCAAGCTCGCCGGGATTTTCCGCCGAGAAATCAAAGGGAACGCCCAGTTCGTCAATCAGAATCTCCTTCACCAGACGCGGACCTTCGCGGCTAAGCAGGCGGGCGGCTGCGGGAGAACTCAGGCCGCCACCCACCGAGAGGATGTCCGCAACCAGTTGTTCCGGCGATTCCGCCAGCGCGTGATAGATGATTCCGCCCTGCGCCCGATCGGTATTGCTTTCCTTAGGGTTTGAGGCGCGAGTCAGCAGAGTGACCTGGCAGCCCCGTTTGGCGGCGGCCCAGGCGGCCGCAAGGCCAGCCAGCCCACTGCCAATGACGAGAATATCTGTCTGTAAGGTGTCCTGCATCAATCTGTTTCAATCTCGAAGCTTAGGTCCACCGCCGCGGAGTAGGTCAGCGCGCCGACTGAACTCCAGCCCACGCCCGTCGCCAGCGGCGGCGCCGGCTTTCGCATCCATCTTACTCTCGGGGTCCAACCCCGCGACCTCAAGCGAACAGAAACTCCTTCGTCCGCAACTCCTTGATCGTATCCCGCAGCTTGGCCGCCTTCTCAAATTCAAACCGCTTGGCCGCTTCCCGCATATCACTCTCCAACTTCCCAATGTAGGCGTCTAACTCTCCCTGCGATTTCAGATCCGGCATGCCTTCGGCGTCAGGCCCGGTCAGGTCGGTGTAATCTGCGCCGACAATCGCAACCAGCGTCATGTCCAGCGGGCGGATGATCGATTCAGGCGTAATCCCGTTTTCTTCGTTGTAGGCCTGCTGGATGGCGCGCCGCCGGTTGGTTTCGTCGAGCGCCTTTTTCATGGAATCGGTCATGCGATCCGCATAGAGAATAGCCCGCCCGTTCAGGTTGCGGGCGCAGCGTCCAATGGTCTGGATCAGCGACCCAGCCGAGCGCAGGAAGCCTTCTTTGTCGGCGTCAAGAATCGCGACCAGCGACACTTCCGGCAGGTCAAGCCCCTCACGCAGAAGATTGATGCCGATCAATACATCGAACTCGCCTTTGCGCAGGTCGCGCAAAATCTTCACCCGCTCCAGGGTTTCGATTTCGGAGTGCATGTAACGGCACTTCACGCCAACCTCGCTGTAATACTCGGCCAGGTCTTCCGACATGCGCTTGGTCAGCGTGGTCACCAGCACGCGCTCGTTGCGGGCAACGCGGTCGCGGATCATGTGCAGCAGGTCGTCGATCTGTCCTTTAACCGGACGTATCTCGACCGGCGGATCGATCAGCCCAGTCGGGCGGATAATCTGCTCAACCACCACGCCTGCCGACTTAGTAAGTTCATAAGGGCCGGGAGTGGCCGAGACATACACGATCTGGTTGGTGCGATGCTCGAACTCCTCGAACGTCAGCGGACGGTTGTCGAGCGCCGAGGGCATGCGGAATCCGTACTCAACCAGCGTCTGCTTGCGCGAACGGTCGCCGTGATACATGCCGTGCAGTTGCGGCACCGTCTGGTGCGACTCGTCGATGAACATCAGAAAGTCGCGAGGAAAATAATCCAGCAGCGTAGGCGGCGGCTCGCCCGGAAGCCGTCCCGTAAAATGCCGGGAGTAATTTTCGATGCCATGGCAGTAGCCCATGGCCTTGATCATTTCCAGGTCGTACATCACGCGTTGATGGATGCGCTGCGATTCCACCAGCCGTCCCTGCTTTTCCAGTTCCGCTTCCCACCACGCCAGTTCGACTCTGATCGAAGCGACGGCCGAGGCCCGAGTTTCTTCCTTCATCACATAGTGCGTCTTGGGATAAATCGGCAGCCGCATGTAACGCTGCTTGACCGTCCCGAACAGAGGATCGATCTGCGAGAGCGATTCAATCTCATCCCCAAACATTTCCACGCGATAAGCATTGTCATCGTAGGTGGGATAAATTTCGATGACATCACCCCTCACCCGAAACGTCCCGCGCCGAAAATCCCCTTCCGTGCGTTCGTAGAGAATTTCGACCAGCTTGCGGGTAATGTCCTGTCGCTTGATCTTCTGTCCCTTCTCCAGAAACAGCAGCATGCCGTAGTAAGCTTCCGGAGATCCCAACCCGTAAATGCAGCTCACCGAAGCCACGATCAAACAATCGCGCCGCTCAAACAACGACCGCGTAGCCGAGAGCCGCAACTTGTCCAGCTCGTCATTGATGGTGGCTTCTTTTTCGATGTAGAGGTCCGCCGCCGGCACATAAGCCTCCGGTTGGTAAAAATCGTAGTAGGAGACGAAGTATTCCACGGCGTTGTGCGGGAAGAAACTCTTGAATTCGTGGTAGAGCTGGGCGGCCAGGGTTTTGTTGTGGGCCATGACCAGCGTAGGGCGATTGGCCGCCTCTATGACTTTGGCGGCCGTGAAGGTCTTGCCCGATCCCGTGACGCCCAGCAGCACCTGATGCTGCTCCCGATCGAAGACGCCGCGCGTCAGGCTGTCGATGGCTCGCGCCTGGTCCCCTTGAGGCTTGTAGTTGCTTACCAGCTTGAAGTCCACGGCTCATTATAGGGGACGGGCGTTGCCAGGGTGCGCAATGCACTTCCGTGTAAAATCACGCATCTGGTGTGAAATATGGGAAGTTTGTACTAAGTGATATACCTTAGAGACTGAGCAAAACTGCACACTTTTCTGGCGGTGATCTGCCTGTAATGGCCTCCACACCCGCGATTTTCCTGGGGATAAGCGTGCATCCGCAGTTTTCTTACTAAAGTAACATTCGGGGACGCGATTTGGCCGCGTGAATGCAAATTGAGACAATGCAACCCGAACCCATAACCTGAGGAGGGTCTACTTCCCGCGTCAGTTGCCGGATTTGGGGTGTCGGGACACAGGTGCAATGGTTATGGAAGAGAAATTCAACCAATTGGGACCACGGGAACGCCAGATCATCGATCTGTTGCTCCAGGGCTGTGACAACGCGGAAATCGCTCGCGATCTGAATATGGCCGAGCGCACCGTCAAAGCATATTTCAACCGCATGTTTCAGCGTTTCGGAATCAAGGGTGGCATCAAGCGCGTTAAGCTAGCGACTTTACTTTATAGGAGGCAATTATGGTTGGAGAAACAGCAACCCCCCGCGGGCCCAGCGAACGCGAGCAACTCATCATTCAGCGCGTAGCCGAGGGCTGCAAGAACCGGGAGATCGCCGATTCCATCGGGACCACCGAGCACATGGTAAAAAATTATCTGCGCTTGATCTACGACAAGCTGGGATTGTGGAACCGAGTCGAGCTGGCGCTGTGGTACGAAGCGCGTCAGCACGAGCACGTCTACAACGCCTGAGTTCGTCGGAACAAAGTTCATCAGCCCAGCTAAACGGCGGGCGCCCCATCCTTGCGCATCCCCGCGCAAGGGTGGGATTTGTTTTTTGCGCCCCACACGGTGTTGTACTTGATTTTGGGTGGCGCTGTGATTCACCGCGTCAAAGACCCGCCTGGCTACGGTTGCGGAGTCACCGACTTCAGATAGGCAACGACCGCTTCGGCATCGCTGCGGTCCATGCGAAACTGGGGCATGGGGAGGCGGAGACGATTGCCGTTGGTCCAGATGCCGGTGGTCAGTAGTTTGATCATGTCGGCGTCATTGGCGGGCGGAGTGCCGCCAATCCGCGGCGCGTTGATCGGCCAATCCATGTCGGGCCTCGCCGGCAGGTAGGGGACGGACCCGCCCTGCAGCCATCGCGTCCGGTCGAGATTTCCATTCCGGTCGCGCGGCGTGTGGCATTGTCCGCAGACGGCCACGTCTTCGACGAGATACTTTCCACGAGCGACGTCAGGCGCCGCGCCGGATGGTTTGCTCTGGCGCTGCGGCTTATTGTCCTGGGTAAAAGCGACCCCATCCAAAATCATGGCGAGAACGATTGCGGTGGAGACGGAAAAGACAGCCAACCGAGATCCTGGGAACATTGATCCTGGGAACATTGATTGTCACCTGATCAATGATACATTTCGCGACGCTGCCGTGGTATAGGGTGGGGATTGTACGGTTCGAGCGGCGAGCAAGTTTCGTCCCGCGGGCATTGGGCGGACAAGAGTGTTCGCCCTACACTTTGCTTTACTCGCAGGCGCTGCGACCGGCGGGTTCGAAGCGTTCCATCTGCGCTTCGCGCTGGCTGGTGAGGCGGCCGTCAGGAGTCTTTCCGTACTGCTCTTCTCCGGGGCAGTAGTACAGAGCGCTGTGCGTATCGACCCAGACATCGACGCCCGGATCTCCCTGAAGATGGATGACGGGTGCGGGGGCTTCGGCGATTCCGATCGCCACGAGCGCCCTTTCCCAGGGACCGAGCGCTGCCGGTCGCCCGGAGCCGCCCGCCGGCCACAAGAGGGCGACCACAGCTACGAAGACAGCCACCCCCAGATAGACGTCGGCGCGGTGAAAGCGCAGCGTCGCACGCAAGTCCGCAAGCCGCGGAAGCAAGGAGCTCGTGCCGGCGTCGCTGGGCTCGGTTATTGCGTCGGTCGTTCCGTCGGACTCTGCTTCGGACTCTGCTTCGGTTTCTGCTTCGGTCGCGGAAGAATCTTCGCTTACGGATAACTGGAAGGTCCGGATCGCCAGATTCGAGTCTTCTGGCGCCAGGCCTTCGGTCGATGCAGTGGTCCATTCGTTTTCCCCTGCTGCTTCGTCGCGGGCAGGTGTGCCGAGCGCTAAATCGTCGAGAGCTGACTTCCGTACTCGATCGCGGATGGTCTCGGTCTTTTCCGGTGCGATCCTTTCCTTTGCAAACGGCAAAGCGAGAAGGCCGGAGCTGGCGGAATCGTCCACCGAATCAGCGAGTGATGTGTGCTCGGCCGCGCGCGGCGGAACTTCTTTCCGCGAAGCATCGCGCGTCTCGGGAGTATGCTCGGGCCACAAGTCCTGCTCCTGGCTCATCAGCCACATCGAGGCCCACTTGCGCTGCATGCGTTCCCCAGGGCGAAACTCGTCGGAGCCGCAATTCTGGCAGCGCGAGGCGTCGGTTGGTTTCGGAGCGCCGCATTGTTGGCAAACGCTCTGGGCTTCGGGTTCAGAGTGGGCTTCGGGTTCTGCCTGCGCTGGGTGAAGTTGCCTTAGATGGTCGTTATGTTCCTGAATGGTGAAGGCGGCTGATAGCAAGTCCTGAAAGGCTTGCGCGTCCAGTGTCAGGTTGGGCCGGTGCGATGGCATTGGCGTCAGGGGGGAGAAAGCTGGTCCACACTGAACCTATTGTAGTGCAAGTCCGTGCATCTGAAAACGAAGAAAAGGGCTTTGGGGGAGGGGATTCCCGTTTGGGGATGCCAATGTGGAAGCGGTTCATGAGAACGGCCTGAGAAAGGGCGAAGGAAAGTAGAAGTTTTAAATGTAACTATATGGTTCTAAATGGCGTTGTTAGATAGCGAATATTTGGCGAATGGCTTGCTTCTGTTTACGGCGGGTCGCGACCCCAAGACTGAACTGAAGGAGCCGACGAAAAGCCAAATGATCAACCTCAACGATATCAAGATAACGCCCCGAGACCAGCAGGTACTGCGTCTGCTGGTGCAAGGATGCAGCAACAAAGAAATCGCGAGCCACTTGAGCATCAGCCCGCGGACCGTCAAACAGCACCTGCGCACGCTGTTTTTGCGCGCAGGCATCAAAGAAGGCCGGAAGCGGGTGAAACTCGCCACCGCCATGTTCATCAAGGAGCAGGTGCAACCATGCAACCCCGTGATCGGCTAACCCCGAAAGAAATTCAGGTCTCGACCCTGGTCTGGCAGGGACTTACCAATAAAGACATTGCCGTCGTGCTCACGACCAGCGAGCAGGTAGTGAAGAACTATCTGCGCACCGCCTTCGACAAACTGGGAGTCTGGACCCGGCTCGAACTTGCGCTCTATGTGGCCAGCCACGGTGGAGCGAACTGGCATGTGCAACTGGGGAACGGGCTGTTGTCACCGGCGGGAGAGTGGAGCCGAGCCGTGGGCGAGGAAGGCGTTGCCTATGGGGATGAGAAAAGAAAGGCGGCGGCCTCCCGAGGGACGAACTAGAAGTTACGCATCCGGCGGGTCGCAGGCACCTTTGTAAAACTGATCGTCGTGAAATTGCTGGGTGTGAGATTGCCGTTTTGCGTAGAGGCCCGGCGCGGCTTCACAACGGGTTTCTCCCGTTGCGAGATCGGCGAGGGATTGCGGCAGACAGCGCCATCCGGTTGGCGCTGTGCTTGCGATGAGGTTCGGTGCGAAGCATTCGCGCAAAGCCTAGCGCTATCGACTTGCAAATTTACGGAAGGCCTCCGAAGCGCTGGAGTGGAATTGCCTCTCCGATGTTTACGGACGGAAACAGATTTCACACCGGCCGCTTTAACCGGCGGTTCCCGCAGCCCATTGGGTTCGCGGGACTGCCGGCCTAAGTAACATGTTTTCAGAGAAATAGCCCACCAACTTCGGCCAGAAGCAGCCGCGAGGAAGGCCGCGCCGGCGGCCCCAAATCCCGGTAATCAAATTGCTCAGTTACTGTCGTACTTGTTCGTCCGCTGCACAAGTTCGGAGCTTATAGCTCATCGCTGCTGCGTTTCATCCGTTCACCTGGACTGAGGTAGGCATGCTCTACAAGGACACTTTTTGGATGGCCTGCGACTCGACGGAGCAACTGCGGGCCGAATACGGTCCGTTCCATACCCGGGAGCAAGCGGAAAGCGAAGCCCGCAAACTCGGCTTTGGATACCTCCTGCGCTACGAGCACATTCTGGGTCCCGACGAGGAGATTGAGGAGGTGCGCTGCATCTTCCTCGAACTGCAGGACGTGCAGACTGCTCCGAGGCCGGGTGTTACCTTTCATACGCGATGTGCCAGTTGCGGCGAGGCCGCAGCCCACGAGAGATCGTGGCAGGCAGAGGTATGGGCTGACATCCACGAATTCGAACATGCCCGCCACAAAGTCAGACTTTTCGAGCACGCCCGCGGCGAAGGTATGAAGGAGATCGGCGACTGGCGCGGCCACGCCGCGTAGGGAGCTCTCAGCTCTCAGCCTTCAGCTCGCAGCCAAGACCGAACCACGTAGGGGCAGACGGCCTCGTGGGTCCAGAACGGGCGAGGCCTTGCAGTTGGACTTCACCGAGTCAGTTTTGCGGCGGCGGCTTCGTCGAGCATCCACAGCAGGTTTCCGTCGGATGGTTGTACTCTCTGCGAGGGCAGCGGTGGAATGCTCTTGCCCTCGAGAACCTTATACAGCATGTCGGCCTTGTCCGCGCCAATGGCCATGAACATCACCTCTGCGGCACGATTGAGCACTGGGAAAGTAAAGGTAATGCGATAGGTGTTGAACTTCGCAACCCAATTGGCGACCACCAGGCGCGACGATTCGTCGAGCGCCGCGGAATCGGGGAACAGGGAAGCGGTGTGGCCATCCGGACCCAGGCCGAGCAGAATCAAGTCAAAGCGCGGGAATTCGCCGGGCCGATCACCGGGTCGAAGTTCGAAAAATCGGCGGAGCTGAACCTCATAGTCGGACGCAGCGGCAGCGGCATCGGGATTTTCCGCCGGCACGCGAAAGACGTTCTCGGCTGGAATCGCAATCTTCGTCAGCAACGATTCATGCACCATTCGATAATTGCTGTCGGGGTCGGTGGGCGGGACGTGACGCTCGTCGCCGAAGAATAGAAAAACGCGGTTCCAGGCGAAGTCGGCATAATTGGCGGCGAGCAGGGAATAGAGAGCTTTCGGAGTCGAGCCACCGGAGAGCGCCACCGTGAACCGTCCCTGGGCGCCGATGGCGGTGCGTGCCGTGCGAACGAATTCTTCGGCGGCGGCGTGAAAAAGATCGGCCGCAGTGGCCAGCACTTCAATCGATCGAGTCGAGGGCATGGGCAATTGGCAATTTTGTAATTGTGTAATTTGGTAATTCGATTCCGAACGGCCAGCACAGAAAAAACAGATTACAAAATTATCCGATTACCAAACTACACAATCCCCCTCATTTTTCGAAATCTCTCCAGTGGCGGCCATCGCGTTCCATCAACTCGTCGGACTCTTTCGGGCCCCAGGTTCCGGCGGGATAGTTGGGGAAATTACGCGGCGGCAGCGCCTTCCACACATCGAGTACGGGATTGACAATGCTCCAGCCGGCCTCAACCATGTCGGCGCGCTGGAACAGGGTGGCGTCTCCGGTCATGCAGTCATGGAGCAGGCGTTCATAGCCGGTCGAAGGCGTGAGTCCGAAATAGTCAGCGTAATCGAAATCCATATTCACTTCGCCCAGTTGCATGGTGGTCCCGGGAACTTTGGCGGCGAAGCGCAGTGAAATGCCTTCTTCCGGCTGGATGTGCAGCACCAGCTGGTTGGGCATCATGTTTTCCACCTGGGTTTGGCGGAAGAGCATGAAGGGGGCGCGCCGGAATTGGATCACGACGTGCGTATTGCGGCCGGGCAGGCGCTTGCCGGTGCGCAGATAGAAGGGAACTCCCGCCCAGCGCCAGTTGTCGATCAAGAGGCGCATGGCGACAAAGGTTTCCGTGCGCGAGTCCGGGGGCACGCCATCTTCGGAGCGGTAGGCGGGCACGCGCTCGTTGTCCATGATGCCGTCCCCATATTGCCCGCGGACGGTTTTGCTGAGCACATCCTCGTTACTGTAGGGCTGGATGGCATGCAGGATTTTGGCCTGCTCGTCGCGCACCGCGTTCGCCTCGAACGAAATCGGCGGCTCCATCGCAGTCAGAGTGATGAGCTGCATGATGTGGTTGGGAACCATGTCGCGCAAGGCGCCAGCGCCATCATAGTAGCCGCCGCGTTTCTCGACGCCGACGGTTTCGACGACTGAAATCTGCACGTGGTCGATGTAGCGCCGATTCCAGATCGGTTCGAAAATCCCATTCGCAAAACGGAGCGCCAAAATGTTCTGCACCGTCTCTTTTCCCAGGTAGTGATCGATGCGGTAGATCTGGCATTCCGTGGCAACTTTCAACAGTTGCTGGTTCAAAGCCTTGGCGGAATCGAGGTCGTGGCCAAAAGGTTTTTCGATAATCACCCGGCGCCAATGGCCGTTTTCTTCAGTCATCAGGCCGACTTTCGCGAGCCGCTCGACGACGTCGCCGAAGAAGTTGGGCGCAGTGGCGAGGTAAAAGAAATAGTTGCCGTGCGAGTTGTGTTCCTGGTTGACCTTGGCAAGCGCTTCTTTCAGCTTGTCATAGGTAGCGGGGTCGTCGAAATTTCCGCTGACATAATTTATGCGGCGGACAAACCATTCCCACAAATCGGCATCGACCGGGGCAGTGGCGAATTGTTTGAAGTCTTCGCTGATCTTCTTCCGCGCGTCGTCATTGCTCATGGGACTGCGGCCCACGCCGATCACCGCGAACTCGCGCGACAGCAATTGTTCGCTGGCGAGATTGTAGAGAGCGGGAATCAGCTTCCGGCGCGTCAGGTCGCCGGTAAAGCCGAAGATCACCATGACGCACGGATCTCCAGTACGCCCCACCCGCGGCTTGGTTGTTGCTGGCAGAACTTCCGTTTGAGCCATCGCTACCTCGATTGGATCATTGAATCATTTAGTCATTGATTCATTTGCAAGCTCGGTCAATGTCTCAACGACTAAATGATTCAATGGTTTTTGACTCAATGGTTTTTCGGTTCCACGTGCCCACCAAACTTCTGGCGCATGGCGGAGAGCATCTTCTCCGCGAAGGTGTGATCCTGCCGCGAGCGGAAGCGTGTGTACAGGGCCGCCGTCAGCACTTCGGCAGGGACCGCCTCCTCGATCGCCGCCTGGATCGTCCAGCGCCCCTCGCCAGAATCCTGCACGAACCCGCTGTATTCGGCAAGGGTGGGATTCTCGATCAGCGCCATCGCCGTCAGGTCCAGCAACCAAGAACTTATCACGCTGCCGCGCCGCCAGACCTCGGCAATATCGGGCAGGTTGAGATCGTAGCGGATATCTTCGGGAAGGTCTTTGCTGGTTGCGTTCTTGAAAATGTCGAAGCCCTCCGCGTAGGCCTGCATCATCCCGTACTCGATGCCGTTGTGCACCATCTTGACGAAATGTCCGGAGCCGGAGGGGCCGCAGTGGATGTAACCTTCTTCTGAAGTACCGGCGGCAGTCCCGGTCAGCTTCTCGCGTCCCGGAGTGCGCGGAATGTCGCCGCGTCCGGGCGCCAGCGTTTTGAAGATCGGGTCGAGGCGCTGGACGGCCTCTTTCGGTCCGCCAATCATCATGCAGTATCCGCGTTCGAGTCCCCAGACGCCGCCGCTTGTGCCGACGTCTACGTAGTGCACACCTTTGGTGGCGCAGATTTTGGCGCGGCGTACATCATCTTTGAAATGGGAATTGCCGCCGTCGATGATGGTATCGCCCGCCTGCATGCGGCTGAGCAACGCTTGCACGGTTTTTTCCGTGGGATCGCCGGACGGCACCATGATCCACGCGGCGCGCGGAGCGTTCAGCTTGCCAACCAGATCGTCGAGCGAAGAGGAGGCCACCGCACCTTCGCCGGCGATACCCTTGACGGCATCGGCGCTGAGATCGGAAACCACCATCGTGTGACCGCCGCGCATCAGGCGCCGCGTCATATTGGCGCCCATGCGCCCCAGGCCTACCATTCCGAGTTGCATTGCTGCTCCTTGGCCGCGACATGGGCGGCTACGCTTACTATTTTTAAAAGAGTCCCCTATGAATTGTCATCCGGAGCGAAGCGAAGGAACCGCTTTTTACGGCGAACAGCAGGTCCTTCGCTTCGCTCGATGACAATTCGTAAAAAATCCAGGCCTACAGAATCTGCTTGACCAGTTCCGTGAGTTTGGTGAGTCCTGCTTTGACGTCGCTGCCGAGGTGTACGCGCAGCGCCCGGCGTTTGCGGTCGGCCAGAACCTGGAAGTCGCCGCGAGCCTGTGCCGCCTTCACCACTCCGAAAGTGTATTTCTGCCCGGGAACCGGCAAGTCCTGGGCATCGTCCGAGGTGATCTGCAGGAATACGCCGCTGTTGGGGCCGCCTTTATAAGCTTGCCCGGTGGAGTGCAAAAAGCGCGGGCCGAAACCGAGGCACGTCGCCACGCGTTTGCGATCGCGCACGGTCATGCGCAGGTCTTGCAGCAAAGCTTCATGCGCGGCGTTCATCTCGACATAACCCAGCAGGGCAAAATAATCGCCGGCGCCAAGCCGCGCCAGATGCGCGCGCAGATAGTTTTTCAGTGAGCGGTCGGAACCGACGGCTTGGCTGAGGTCGCGAGCGTTCTTGTCGTCGGTGAAGAGCTTGAAGCCCGCTTCTTCAAGTAGCGGTTTTTCGGGAGGAAGCGAGCCCTTGCTTTCGTACTCAGAGGTGAGTTGTTTCGTGACGATCTTGCTGGCTTCGACGTCGGGCTGATTGAAGGCGTTGATCCCAAGGATCGAGCCCGCAACCGCGGTAGCAATTTCCCAGCGGAAGAATTCCTGCCCCAGGCTGTAGATGTCGGACACTTCGATGCGCACCACTGGTTGCCCCGCTTTTTCGATTGCGGCGACCTTGGCGTCCTGCGCCGGGTCGGGCGCGGTCTCCAACCGAAGGTAGGCGAAGATGCGGTCATTATTCCTGGAATCGCCATAAACTTCCGGTGCGCCCAGCGCCTCGCGATCGACCGGGATGATGCCTTTGCCGAGCTTGCCGGTGGATTCCGCAATCAACTGCTCGAGCCACGCGCCGAGGTCGGCAATTCCGGGCGAGGTGATGAGCGTAATTTTGTCGCGGCCAAGTTTTGCAGCCGTGCCCATGATCAGGCCGAGCATCACTCCCGGATTCTGTTCCACGGGAATGGAGGGTTTGCAGGCTTCGACCATTTCCTTCGTGCGCTCGAGGAACTTGCGGGTGTCGAGGCCCATGGCCGCGGCGGGAACCATGCCGAAGTTCGAGAGCGCCGAGTAGCGTCCGCCGATGGACGGCACGCCATAGAAGATGTGGCGGAAGCGGTCGCGCTCGGCGACCTGCTGCATCTTCGAACCCGGGTCGGTGATCGCGATAAAATGGCTGCCCGCCTTGTCTTTTTTGTTGCCCCCATTGTTGCCCAGGGTCTGCTGCACGCGCTCGAAGAAATACTGCTTGTAGATATTGGGTTCGAGTGTGCTGCCGGACTTGCTGGAGACGATGAAGAGCGTCTTGGCGAGGTTGACCTTTTTTTCGACGCTCCGGATTTGCGCCGGATCGGTCGAGTCGAGTATGTGCAGGCGCGGGAAGCCCGGCGTTTGCGGGAAGGTCAGCGCAAGCACTTCGGGACAAAGGCTGGAGCCGCCCATGCCAAGCAGCAGTATGTCGGAGAAACCGGCGCTCCTGACCTCGTTGGCCAAGTCGCTAAACTTGGCGGCACCGGCGAGTTGTTCATCGGTGATACCGAGCCACCCCAGCCAGTTGGCCTCGTCGTCGCCGGTCCAGAGGGAGGCGTCGCCCTGCCAGAGGCGTCTTACTTTTCCTGACGCCCGCCAGTCGTTAAGGTTTTTTTTTACCGCAGTGTCAAGATCGGTCGGAAGCGATGCGCTCTGTCGATTGACCTGCGGCGTGGGCGTGGCTGTCCGCTTCGTACTTTTTTCGACCGCGGCCAGCAGGGTGTCAAACGCGTCGGCAAATAGTTTTACCCCGTCGATCGTCAGCTTGTCGGTCACCTCTTTCATGACAATGCCCACGGCGGCCAGATCGGTCATGGTTTTCCGCGCACCGTCGAGGTTCTCGGTCAGGCTCGGGCGCGGCTTGCCATGATCGCGGAAGGCATCGAGCGTTGCCGGTGGAATGGTATTGACGGTGTCCGGTCCAATCAATTCCTCGACGTAAAGCACGTCGCGGTAATTCGGATTCTTGGTGCTGGTGCTCGCCCACAACACGCGCTGGGTCTGCGCACCCTTGGCGGCCAGCGCCTCCCAGCGCGGAGAAGAAAAGATTCGCTGGTAGGCTTCATAGGTCAGTTTGCCGTTGGCGATCGCGACTTTCCCGAGGATACTTTGCAATTTTGCCTTGCGCGCGGCGTCTGGTTCTTTCTTGAGTTGCTCGCCGACGAGGGAGTCGACCAGCGAATCGATGCGGCTGATGAAGAAACTGGCCACGCTGGCTACCTTGCTCACCTCGCCGCCGGATGCAGCGAATTTTTCAACCCCGTCAATGAAAGCCGCGGCGACCTCCTCATACACTCCCTGCGCGAACAGCAGCGTCACGTTGACGTTGATGCCCTCGCTGATGAGCTGGCGAAATGCGGGTATGCCCGCGGCGGTGCCCGGCACTTTGATCATCACATTTGGGCGGGCCACGCTCTTCCACAGCCGCCGCGCCTCGTCGATAGTCCCGCTGGTATCGTGCGCGAGATACGGAGAGACCTCTAGGCTCACGTAGCCGTCGCGCTTCTTCGTGCTCTGGTAGACGGGCGCGAGCAGGTCGGCCGCGTCCTGAATGTCGCGAATCGCGAGCAGTTCATAGCGGCCTTTGGCGTCAAGGTCGGTGCGGCTGGCAAGCGAGTCCAGAAAATCCTGGTACTGCGTCGACCCTGCGATGGCCTTCTCGAAAATCGCGGGATTCGAAGTCATCCCGCGCAGGCCGTCTTCCGTGATCAGGCGCTGCAGTTCGCCGCCCTGCAACAGGTCGCGGCGGATGTAGTCGAGCCAGATCGACTGACCGAAAGTCTGAAGCTGGGTGAGAGGATTCGCCGCTTTTGCAGTCTCAAGCGTGCCCACTGGATTCATAATCATCTCCTAAGCTGAGCCAGGCAGCAGAAGAATTGCCTGGGGTTAATAAACTGTTACTCCTACGTCCAACCCCTGAAGGGGCGTTTGATTTCGAGCGACTTGCGGCATCGCTAACGCGATGCCCTGATACGAAACCCCAGTTGTCGCAGTCCAGTCAACCGTTAGTTCTTAGCCGTCACTTGCCGAGCAGTTCGCGTGCTGCTTGGATGACGGCATCGGAAGTGAAGCCGAACTTCCTCTGCAAATCCTTGAGCGGCGCGGACGCTCCAAAAGTGTGCATCCCTATGATGCGTCCTTTCGCCCCCGCGTATTGCGCCCACCCGAAGGTCGAAGCCATCTCGACCGCGACCCGCGCGGTGACATCGGGTGGAAGCACCGCGTCGCGGTAACTCTGGTCCTGACGCTCGAACAAATCCCACGAAGGCATGCTGACGACGCGCGCCCGGATGCCTTCCGCTTTTAATTTTTCGTAGGCGTCGATGCACAGATAAACCTCGCTGCCAGTGGCCATCAGGATGACCTGCGGCTTGCCACCCTCGGCGTCGGCCAGGATGTAAGCGCCGCGAGCCAAGCCTGCGGCGGAGGCGTATTTCGTGCGATCGAATGTCGGCACAGCTTGCCGCGTCAGGACCAGCGCCACCGGTTCCTTCTGCAGCCTCATGATTACTTTCCACGCCTCGACGACCTCGTTGGCGTCGGCGGGACGCAGCGTCATCAACCCGGGAACCGCTCGCAGCGTTATGAGTTGTTCGATAGGCTCATGAGTCGGTCCGTCTTCGCCGACGCCGATCGAATCGTGGCTGAAGATCCAGATCGAGGGCACTTCCATGAGGGCCGAGAGGCGGATCGGCATCTTCATGTAGTCACTAAAGATGAGGAAGGTCGAGCCGTAGGCGCGGATTTTCGACAGCACCATGCCGTTGACGATCGCGCCCATCGCGTGTTCGCGAATGCCAAAGTGGAAGTTGCGCGCGTTGTAATGACCCGCTTCAAAATCGCCCGCGCCGTCAAAGGTGAGCCGCGTCTTCGTCGAGGGATACAAATCGGCCGAACCGCCCATGAGCCAGGGATCGTTTTTGGCGATGGCGTTGAGAACTTTGCCGGACGAATCGCGGGTCGCGAGGCCCTTGGCATCGGGCGCAAACGTGGGGAGTTCCTTGTCCCATCCGTCGGCAGGCTGCCGGCTTAGCATGCGTCCGTATTGAGCCGCTAAATCCGGATACTGCCCGCTGTATTTGCTGAACAGCGCGTTCCACTGGCCGCTCAATTGCCGCCCGCGCTTGCCCATCACGTCGCGGAAATTTTCGCGCACGCCGTCGGGCACCAGGAACTTGGCGTCTTCCGGCCAGCCGTAGAAGCGCTTGGTCAGTTTGACTTCTTCTTCGCCGAGCGGTTCGCCGTGCGCTTCTTTCGTGTCCTGGCGGTGGGGTGAACCGTAAGCAATGTGGCTATTGACAATGATCAGCTTGGGGCGATCGTTTACGCTGAGCGCGTGGGTGTAGGCGTCGGCGAGCACAACCAGATCGTTGGCATCGAGCACATGCTGGACGTCCCAGCCATAGGCCGCGAACCGGGCGGCCACATTTTCATCGTAAGCGAGATCGGTATTGCCCTCGATGGTGATGTGGTTGTTGTCATAAATCCAGCACAGGTTCGAAAGTCTCAGATGGCCGGCAATCGACGCGGCTTCCGAGGAAATTCCTTCCATCATGTCGCCGTCGCCGCAAATCGCCCAAACGTTGTAGTTGAACAGCTCAAATCCCGGACGATTGAAATACTGTGCCAGCCAGCGCTCGGCGATCGCCATGCCCACGCTGTTGGCCACGCCTTGACCGAGCGGGCCAGTGGTCGTCTCAACCCCCGTGGTCAAACCGTATTCGGGATGGCCCGGCGTTTTGCTGCCCAGTTGGCGGAAATTCTTGATCTCATCTAGCGACACGGCAGGAGTCGAAAGAATTTTGCCGTCCGCACTCATTTCGCGCACACCCGCCAGATGCAACAGGGAATACAGCAGCATGGAGGCGTGCCCATTGGAGAGCACGAAGCGGTCGCGGTTCGGCCAGGTCGGATCTTCCGGGTCATAACGCAGAAACTGCTGCCACAAACAATAGGCAACCGGAGCCAACGCCATTGGCGCCCCGGGGTGCCCCGAGTTCGCCTTCTGCACCGCGTCCATCGAAAGTGTGCGAATGGTGTTGATACACAACTGGTCGAGCTGGGTACCGGTGGCGATAGACTCGCCGACGATAGACTGGTCACTGACAGCCATCATTCTCTCCTCGCAATTCAGCTAGCGTTGCCCTGCTTCAAAATTAGATGAATTCAGCGCTCATATGGTTACAAGTGGATTCACGCGCCAACCGCCCAAGTCTACATCGCGATCGAGAGACAATGCGAGGCACGAGAGGACGAAGCTGCGATTCTACACCGCGAGAATTTGGCTCGATCGAGTGGGATGGGTGGCGCTGACTGGTGCAACGCGAGGCGCGGATTTCAGGTAAGAAAACTCTTATCCTGGCTGATCTTGTGTTGCAGGGTGGCCGCCATTTGGTCCACATCTTTGGCCGAAAGGTGCATCAGGTCAGGGTCAAGGATGGGGATGCGGTTGGTTCCGACTGCGTCCCGCCGCACCTGGATCAGCAATGCCTGCAGCGCCTGGGCATCGTATTTTTGCGGTGTCATGCGGATCAATTCCTGCAGCGTGGCTCCGAGCGACAAGCGTTCGCGGTAGGGACGTTCGCTGGTCATGGCGTCAAAGGTCTCGGCCAGGGCCACGATGCGCACCGCTTGCGGTATTTCGTCCCCATACAAGCCGTCCGGGTATCCCGACCCATCGGCGCGCTCATGGTGCCAGCGCACGATTTCCGGTATCTGCGGCCAGGGAAACTGGACTTGGCTGACGATCTGATGGCCAATGATCGTGTGGTCCCGCATCTCGTGGGATTCCTGCTCATTGAGCTCCGCCGCCTTTCCAAGCAGCCGCTTATCGACCGCAACCATGCCGATGTCATGCAGATAGGCCGCCGACCGCAGCGACGCAACGCCGGTCGGGTCCATGCCCAGCGCTTCGCCGATGGCCTGCGAGTAGCGGCCCACGCGCAGCGAGTGTCCATGAATGTTGACGTGTTTGACATCGATGGCGGTGGCGAACGCTTCAAGCGCGTTGTCGTAGAACCCGTGCAGAGAGGCTAGCAGCCGCAGGTTTTCCGAAACCCGTTGGGCCAGCGTCTGGCCGAGAGTGTGATTCTGAATGGCCAGGGCCACGTAGTGGCTCAGCATCTCAAAAGCGTCGAGCGCGTCTTCTTCGTATACCGCTTCACCGGGAAGGCGTCCCAGGGCAATCGCTCCCGCCAGCTTTCCACGAACTTTCAGCGGGCAAATGCACTTGAACAGTTCGGGCGCGACATTGCCGTTCGAACTCAGAAAGACATCGTAGGTGGAACTGTTGAGCAGCACGGGGCCGGCGGTCGCGGTCAAGGTGTGCACGTGGCGGGGAAGCAGGGGGATCAGCGACGGTTCCGGCAGGAGCGCGAATCCTTGCGCATCGACCGAGGTCAGCAGGGACGGCCGTTCGCTGAACGAAAACAGAACAGCCTCGCGCGCGCCGGACGCCTCCATCACGGCGGCCAGCATGGCGCGAGCGGTGTCGCGGAAGTCGCGGTCCGCGGTTAGCTCGGGCCCCAGATCCGCCAGCGCTTCGACGGTCCGCAAAAGCTTTTTGAGATTGGTTCCCTGCAACGCCTCGTGCGGAGCTATGCGAGAAACCAGAGCGCTACCAGCGTAGCATCGCCTCGCGGCTCGATTGTTGGTTAGTTTGGTGCGAGGGATATCTGGCGATCACCAGAGCTCTACACGCCGACCGGGAATGGCTTGGTGTGGCTTTCCGAACCCACCGAGAGTCCGGTGAAACGCCCCTGCAGCAGTGACATCAGCCCGGTGACCCAGTAGCCGATCACGAACAAGAACAGGAAGGGAACCGTGAAGTAATTCTCGTTGTCGATGGCGTAAAAGATCGCCAGCGCGAAATAAGTTCCGATCAGGAGTTCGATCCACGGAACCCATCCCAGACGCTTGCGATATTTTTTCGCGCCGACCCTGTCCTTCTTCGATTCGACGCGGTACTTGGGAGTGCGGGCGAAGGCGGTCTGCTTGCCCACCAGCGCTTCCAGCACGGCAATCGTATTGGTAATCGTCAGCCCGATTCCCAAGGACATCAGCAGTGGCAGGTAGAGCAAAGAGCGCAGCCAGCTTTTCGGAAACAGCTCCTTTTGCGAAACCAGATAGAAGCTGGAAATAGAGAACGTCGAAGCCAGGAACAGGGGCAGGTCGATGTAGAGCATCTGGAACCATCCCTGGTAGAAGCGAATTACCATGGCGGGCAGCAGCAAAACCGAGAGCACGATCATCAGCGGATAGCTGAGATTGGCCGTCAGGTGATACCAGGCCTCGATTTTCACATGTCGCGAGGCGTCGCTCGCGAACACCCTGGGGAGTATTTTCTTGGAGACCTGGATCAACCCTTTCGCCCAGCGCGCCTGCTGCGTCTTGAATGCGGTCATTTCCACCGGCAGCTCGGCCGGACATTCGACATCCTGCAAATACAGAAACTTCCATCCTTTGAGCTGCGCCCGATAGGACAGATCGGTGTCTTCGGTGAGGGTGTCGTGCTCCCAGCCGCCGGCTTCGTCAATGGCCGAGCGCCGCCACATGCCGGCCGTGCCGTTGAAATTGAAGAAAACGCCGCTGCGTGAGCGTCCCGAGTGTTCCAGCACGAAATGGCCGTCGAGCAGAATAGCCTCGACCTCAGTCAGCAACGAGTAATTGCGGTTGATGTGCGTCCAGCGCGTCTGCACCATGCCGACCTTGGGGTCGGTGAAGTGGTGGATACACTTCATTAGAAAATCGGGCGGCGGAACAAAATCGGCGTCAAAGATGGCAACGAATTCGCCCTTTGCCGTTTTCAGTCCTGCTTCCAAAGCGCCCGCCTTGTAGCCCTCGCGATTGTCGCGGTGCAGGTAGACGACTGGATTTCCCAAGGCGGCGTAGCGCTCCACCAGAATGCGGGCAACCTCAACGGTCTCATCGGTCGAGTCGTCGAGCAACTGGATGTCGAGTTTTTCCCTCGGGTACTCGAGCCGGCAGACGGCGTCGAGCAGCCGTTCCACCACGTATTGCTCGTTAAAGATCGGCAACTGTACGGTGACCCGGGGCAGTTCGCCGAAATGAGCGAGGGGTTCCGTCGTCTTGTTCTTTTTGTGCTTGTAATAAAGATAGACCAGCCAGTAGCGGTGCGCGCCGTACGCCGCCAGGATGATCAGCACGATGAAATAGGGAATCAGCAGCGCCAGATCAAAGGCATTGACCTGGTAAAGTCCCTGAAAAGTTTTGTCGAGAAAGTGCTGGCGAAGGTAGTGCGCCAAGCCCTTGGAGGCAAGGATCAGGATCAGGGCCGGCGGGGAAGTGAGCGTCAAATCCATCAACTCAACAGCACCATGAAGCAAAAGGAAAAACGGCAGCGCAAGCATTGTACCTGATCGGTCATTGGTCGTTGGTCGGTAGTCGTTGGCAAACAAGCGTACGATTAACGACCAACGACTAACGACCTTTTTACCGCCACTCCTCGCCCGCCGGACTAAGCTTCAGCTCAACCGTCTGATGGGAACCTTCCTCCACTTTCACCGCCGCGCCATTCGCTTCCTGCGACCTCAGGAAGTCGGGGTCGCGCCAGACGCCCTCCTCCAAATCCTGCCACGCATATAACGTGTAACTGCCGGGAGCCAGGCCGCGAACGGTGAAGCGTCCATGCTGATCGGTCTGTCCCATTCCGAAATGATCTGCCAGCTTGCGGTACTTCTCTTCCGGTACGGCCACCGCCGTGGCATTCGCGACCGGATGAGCATCATCCACGTCTTTTTCTTTTTCGACTACCGTTCCCTCGACTGCGCCTCCCTTGGTGCTCACCACCAGCTCAAGCATGGCCGGCCCGCTCACCGTGAATCCGGTGGTGACATCTCGGCCGCCAAGTCTCACCGATTTCAGGAAAAACCCCTGCCCGTTGCCCCCGAACACCTGCACGATGTAATTGCCGGGGTCCACGTTTTTCCACTCAAAATTGCCCAGCCGGTCGACGGTCGTGTTGGTTCCAAAAAAGTCCTGGTTCATGAAGAAGCCCGGATCCTCCGGCAATTCAGCCTGGCGCAGGTTGGGACTGTATTGCGCGAGGCTCGTCACGCCATCGCCTTCGACGAAGATATGACCGGAGAGCGTGAAGGACGGCAGCGGAGTCAGCTTGACGCCCGCCACGTCGGCGGCCACAACGTTGATCTCCTGACGCGCGGAGAGCAACTGCGTTCCGGTTCCGGCTCCTGCCCGCAAAACGTAGGAGCCCGGCGCGACTCCACGGACTTCGAATTGCCCGTCCGGCCCGATTTCATTCGCGTTCGCGCGGTAAGCATCGCCCGCTTTGGACACCAACTCCACGCCCGGCTTCTGGGCGGCCGTGACGCCAGCAAGCGTTCCGCGAATGTGATAGGCCCTCCCTGGCATAAGCGTGAAGTTAACCGGCATTTCATCACCGGCCCTAACAGTGATGGATGTGGCCTGCATGGCATCGTAAGTGCCCGGATAATAGGTGGTGAGATAGCGGGTGTCAGGCTGGGCTTCGCTTGGGCTGTCTTCCAGGTTCGTGCCCAGAAGCGCTTTCTGGTTGTGCTGTTCGTAGTCGCGGATGTCGGGCGGGGGTATGGCCACAATCCAATATTGGCCGGGAAATAGTCCGGCGAGACGGTATTCGCCAAGATCGTTCGTTGCCCCGTTCAGGGCCGTTTCGCGCCCCGCCTTACCGGGCTTTCTCCTTTGCGCCACCACATTGACGCCCGACATCGGGTCGCCATCTTCGTCCGTAACGCGGCCGCTGATGACGGATGTTGCCAACATGTGAAGTTGAAGGTCTTCGAGCGACTGCCCCGCCTGCACCGTGAAAATGTTGACCTCGGATTTGTGCCCGCGCCGGTTGACCTCGATATACCCGGTTTTCTCGACGTACATCCGGTAACGTGCAGGCACGACATTATCGACGCGGAAATAGCCGTCAGCGTCGGTGACGGCGGTGTAGTTTCCGCCCAGCTTCTGGTTTTCCGCGACGACCTGCACCATTGCTTTCTTGAGCGGCTCGCTGCCTGGATCCTTCACTACCGTGCCGGCGATGGAGGATACCTTCGCGGCGGCGGGCTCCTGTGCGCTTGCCGGCAGCAGGGCGCCGCAAAAGCATAGGGCGAGGGCGAGTGAGCGCTTCATTAAATATTTGATATTCACGCCAGGACAGCCAAAAGCCTAACCACAGGGGGCACAGAGTCGCACAGGGGAAGGCTTCTATCCTCTGTGTTCCTCTGTGGTTAAGCCCCTTGTTGCCCCTGCGACAAAATCAGTTCAGAAAATATTGCCGGTACAACGTATCCCGCTGCGTCGGACGGAAGCCGGCATCGCGTATGATGCGCCGCAATTCTTCTTCGGTTGTGCAATTGGTCACGCCGGCGGCGCGGACCACGTTCTCCTCCAGCATGACCGAGCCCACGTCGTTGCCGCCGAAGCGCAAGCCCATCTGGCAGACCTTCAACCCTTGTGTTACCCAGCTGGATTGCACGTTCAGAAAATTCGAAAGATAGAGCCGCGAAATTGCCAGTAGCTTCAGATATTCCACCGCCGTGGCCTCATCCCAGTGGCGTCCGCCGAGCGCGGTGTTCGCCGGCTGAAAGCTCCACGGGATGAACGCCGTGAACCCACCCGTCTCCTCTTGCAAATCGTACAGACACTGAAAGTGGTTGATGCGGTGTTCGATGGATTCGCCGACGCCAAACATCATGGTCGCGGTGGTCCTCATGCCGAGCTGGTGCGCGGTGCGATGCACCAGCAGCCAATCCGCGGTCAGGCATTTCAAGCGCGCGATTTTGTAGCGGACCTCGTCGTCCAGAATCTCAGCGCCGCCACCCGGGATCGAATCGAGGCCGGCGTCGCGCAGGCGCGCAATCGTATCGCGCACGCTCAGATTGCTGTACTCGGCAATCGCCAAAATTTCCGAAGCGGAGTAGCAGTGCAGGTGGACTTTAGGGAAGCGCTGCTTGATGCCACTCAGCATGCGCTCATGCCAGTCGATTTTGAGGTCGGGATGCAGCCCGCCCTGCATCAGCACGCCCGTGCCGCCAAGTTCCACGGTCTCGCGAATTTTTTCGTAAATGGTGTCGAAATCGAGGATGTAACCCTCGTTGACCTTCGCCGCTGGCCCCTTCAACGGACGATAAAACGCGCAGAACGTGCAATATTCCGTGCAGAAGTTGGTGTAATTAATGTTGCGATCGATGATGTAGGTCACAACGCCTTCAGGATGCAGCTTGCGGCGGAGCGCGTCCGCCTCCATGCCAATCCCGATCAGGTCGTCGGACCGAAACATCTCTAAAGCCTGTTGTTTGCTCAGGGACATCCTCTTCACCCCACGGTACTGATTATTTTAGCTGGTGAGAGGGGGTGGCGGCGAGTTTCGTGATGGAGCGCCGGGCGTCCCCGCCCGGCTGGACGGGCGTGACGCCCGTCCCTCCACCGAATGATTCAACACACGGTTACCGGCTACGCGGTCCGCTGACGAGGCTGCACCTTCGGACGAGCAGTCCTCTCGTCCCTCTGCCTGCGTTTGTACTCGAACAGCCCATACAGCCCGCCCAGCGCTGAGAAAGCGATCAGGGCGATAAAAACGGGCCAGTAATACAGCGCGAAAAACTTCACAATGTGCCGCCCGTAGTGGTACCCCAGATAAGCCAAAATGATGAACCGAAGGCCGCGTCCCACGGCCAGAGCGGTCAGAAACTTCTTGGTGGGATACTGCATGGCGCCCGCGGCCAAAAGCATCGGCACGATGGGAAAAGGCGGCGGAAGCAGAGCGGGGATTGCAACCGCCGCGAAGCCCCAGCGTTCAAAAATCGCGTAGACCTTCTTGGTCGTCCTCTTCGAGAACCTTTTTTCCAGAGTTTCCTTGCCACCTTTGCGAGCCATGCGGTAAGTAAGATAGCCGCCGATCAGCGCTCCCGCCGTGGCCATGATTGCGTAGTAGCCCCATGGTTCGCGATGGTGCGCGGCGAGGAGAATGGTGACGATGTCCGTGCTGCCCGGCAGAGGGATGACCGAGTTGTCGACCAGGCCCAGTAAAATCAGGCTGGGGCCGCCGAGATGGATCAGCCAGCGCAGGGCGCTCTTCTTCGACGCAAGCAGGACGATCGCGGGCAAGGGCATCGTCCTTATTAGAGCAGGTTTCGGGCTGCCGCGTCGCAAGGTTAGAAAGCAGCTTATGCCATCGGTTGAAGAAAATTGCTAGAGGGAAACACTAAACAAACCGAAATTCTGGCGCCCGCGGCAGCGCTCCGACCTCCGCGCCCAGGCGGTAATAGAGCTCAAGCCCCTCCAGGCAGGGAGGGTCGAGATAATAATGGATGTGATGCGTCAGATAGACGCGGATGACCTCGACCGTAAGGCCGAGGCGAGGCGCCCACTCTTGCGCGATGGCTTCCAGGTTCGTCGGCGACAGCCCCTGATCTCGCGACTTCTGGAAGACTTCCACGATCGCCCGGCCATTTCGCCCGGCAAGCGCCTGCTTGCGAATGGCCCAGAAGGCGAAGACGAATGATTTGCCCGTGCGGGCCCTCCACTCCTCGGCCAAGTCGAGCGTGAAGTAGCGTGTGCGGTCGACCTGCAGCGCCGGGTCTCCGATGAGCAGGGCAGCATCGCAAGCGCCGGGCGTTTTTTTGTCAAGCATGGCATCGAGATCGGGAGCCATCGGCTTATAATCGCGCGCTCCGCCCAGCCACTTGGCGAACAAAATCTTGGCTAGAGCGACCGACGTCATCGAAGAAGTATCGAGCGCCACCGAGCGCACTTGCGTCCACTGCGCATCGATGGGCATCTTGCTTACTAAGAGTATCGACCGCACCGCGTGTCGTGCTGCAATCGCCACGTCGGGAATGATGACGAGATCCGGAACGGTCGTATAAGCCGCAGCCGGGATGATGCCAATATCGGCCGTCCCCGCGCGCAGCGCCTCGGCGCAGGCCGAGGGGATGGTGTAGGAAATATCGAAATCCGCGCCTGCTTCGGCATGCTCAAAATCCCACATGAGAGGCGCCGTGTTCAGGTAGGAAATGGCCGAGATCTTTAACCGGCTCATCACTTTACGAATTCTACCAAAAATGATGTGCGCGCCATCCTTGACAGCCTTTTCCGCCTCGGGCTAGCGTCACGCAATATGTCCATCAATAGCGACATGTCCGGCGTGGCGGTTGCCGTCCCGAACCCGGCTTCTTTCCAGGGCACTTACTGGCTGGCGCTGGCTCTGACCCCGGGATTGGGCCCCACGCGCATCAAGAAACTGATCGAGCACTACGGCACTGCCGAGCGCGTCTTCCATGCCAGCCTGACCGAACTCGAAGCTACGGGGATGCGCGCTGTTTCCGCGCAATCGATCGCCACGGGAAAGTCGCTCGAACTCGCGCAGCAGGAATGCGCGAATGCATTGGAAGCGCGCGCGCGAATTATTTCGCTCAGCGATCCCGAATATCCGCAGCGGCTGAAGGAAATCTACGACCCGCCCGTAATCCTGTTCGTGAAGGGGAGCATCGACGTGCTGGCTCAGCCCGGCATCGCGATGGTTGGAACGCGTCATCCCACGCCCTACGGCAGCGGCATGGCCGAACGCCTCTCCACCGACCTCGCCGCCCGAGGCCTGGTGATCATCAGTGGACTCGCGCGAGGCATCGATACCGCGTCGCATCGCGGCGCCATCGCTGCCAAGGGAAAAACCATCGCCGTCCTCGGCACTGGAATTGACGTCATGTACCCCAAGGAAAACACGCGGCTCACCGAACAGATCGTCGCCCTCGGCGGCGCGCTGATCACCGAGTTCCCAGTTGGAACCCCGCCGACGCCGCAAAATTTTCCCGTCCGCAACCGGATCATCAGCGGCATGTCGGCCGGCGTGCTGGTGGTCGAAGCCGCCGAATACAGCGGCACGCGCATCACGTCGCGCCTCGCCCTCGAACAGAACCGCGATGTTTACGCCGTCCCGGGCAACGTGACCAACAAGAATTCCTGGGGCCCGAACACGTTGATCAAGCAGGGCGCGAAGCTCGTCGCCACCTGGGAAGACGTGTGGGAAGAGCTTCCGCCAGACATACAAGCGGCCCTAAGTGCGACGCAGAATGAATCCCCCGAGCCGGCAACCGCATCTCTATTCCCGGACGAGGTCAAATCTCCCCACGAAAAAAAGATCCTCAAGTTACTGAAGGCCGACGAATCCACCCACATTGATCAACTGGTCGAACTGCTGGAAAACGAAATGTCCTCCTCAGAAATCTTCGCCGCGCTCTTTGAGTTGGAGCTTAATGGGAAAGTACGCCAGTTGCCGGGGAAGAATTTTGTAAAAAGCTTTTAAAGGCAGCTGTCAGCTTTCAGCTATCAGCTTTCAGTAGAACCGGAGGGGCCGTGCAGGGTTTTCGCAATCTTCGAGTATGGCAAAAGTCACACCGGTTGACTCTGGATGTTTACGCATCGACGAAGGCTTTTCCACGGGATGAAATGTTCGGTTTGACAAGACAAATGCGGCGAGCCTCCGCATCTATCGGGATGAACGTCGCAGAGGGTTGCTGCCGTAAGGGTGATACAGAAATGGCGCGCTTTCTGCAGATTGCGATGGGGTCGGCAAGCGAGCTCGAGTACCAATTCTTGCTCGCTCATGATCTGGAATATTTGCATAATTCAGCGTACGAGCGCCTTACAGTGCAGGTGGTTGAGGTGAAAAAGATGTTGTCGTCCCTAATGCAAAAGGTGAAGGCTGTTAATTGACGGCTGATAGCTGAGAGCTGGCAGCCTCCGCCTCGCACAGTTGTTGCCATCCGCCAATTCGTGCTAGCTTCAATTCCATTACCGCCAAACTGAGGAACCATTGTCCAAAGGTCTAGTCATCGTCGAATCGCCGGCTAAGGCGAAAACTATCCAGAAGTATCTGGGCAAGGGATTCACGGTCGATGCTTCATTCGGCCACGTGAAAGACCTGCCCAAAAGCAGCCTGGGTGTCGACGTCGAAAACGATTTCGAAACCGAATACGTCGTCATCCCTGGGAAAGAAAAGGTTCTGGCCAAGCTGAAGAAGCTCGCCCTATCGGCCGACCACATCTACCTCGCGCCTGACCCGGATCGCGAAGGCGAAGCCATCGCCGCCCATCTCGCCGACGAGCTCGGCGAAGACTCGAGCAAGAAGAAAAAGGGAAAAAAGAAAAGCGCCACCAAGGCGAAAAAGGAAGGCAACGGCGATGGCGAGCGCATCCGTCGCGTGACCTTCAACGAAATCACGCAGCGCGCCGTCAAGGCCGCTTTCGAGCACCCCCGCGACATCGATCGCAATCTGGTCGACGCGCAGCAAACCAGACGCGTGCTTGATCGCCTCGTGGGCTACCAGGTCTCTCCTCTGTTATGGGACAAAGTCCGCCGCGGTCTTTCCGCCGGACGGGTGCAGACCGTCGCGCTTCGCTTGATCGTCGATCGCGAACGCGAGATCAAAGCCTTCGAAAAAAAGGAATATTGGACGATCGATGCCAATCTCGCCGCTCACAAGCCCCCTGCATTCGACGCCCGTTTTCTCGGCAAAGGCCAGGAGAAAATCGAAATCACCAACGGCGAGGACGCGGAAAAAATCCGTCTGGCGCTCGAAAAGGCCGATTGGGTCGTCCGCTCGGCGGAAAAGAAGGAGCGTCGCCGCAATGCTACTCCGCCTTTTACTACCAGCAAACTGCAACAGGATTCTTCGCGCAAGCTGCGCTTCAGCGTGAAGCGCACCATGATGATCGCGCAGCGTCTCTATGAAGGCATCGAACTCGGCGACGAGGGGCTGGTCGGCCTAATCACCTACATGCGAACCGATTCGACGCGCGTTTCAGCCGAGGCGATCACTGAGGTCCGCGAGTACATCACGAGCGAGTACGGCGCCAACTATCTGCCTGATTCTCCCAATACATATAAGGAGAAAAAAGAAGCGCAAGCGGCGCACGAAGCCATTCGCCCGACTTCGGCGGTGCGCCATCCCGACCAGGTCAAACAATATCTGCAGGAGGACGAATTCAAGGTTTACAAACTGATCTGGCAGCGCTTCGTCGCTTCACAGATGAATCCCGCCGTCTTCGACCAGACCTCGGTTGACATCGATGCCAAGTCTGGCAGCGACGTGTTCTGGTTCCGCGTCACTGGATCGGTAATGAAGTTCGACGGCTTCCTCAAAGTTTATGAAGAGTCCAAAGACAGCAAGGACGAAGAAGACGAGGAACTGAAGCACAAACTCCCGCCGCTCGAAGCCGGACAGAAACTGACGCTGAAGTCGCTGCTCCCGGAGCAGCATTTCACCGAGCCGCCTCCGCGCTTCAACGAAGCTTCGCTGGTGAAAGAGCTTGAGGAGCGAGGCATTGGCCGGCCCTCGACCTACGCCACTATTCTCAGCACCATCCAGGAGCGTATGTACGCGCAGAAAGTCGGGGGCAAGTTCGTGCCCACCGAAATTGGTCTGGTCGTCACCGATCTGCTGGTCGAGAACTTCAAGGATATTTTTGACTTCCAATACACCGCGCGCCTGGAAGAAGAGCTCGACGAGATAGAAGAAGGGAAGCAGACCGGGAACGACGCGCTCACCGAGTTCTACCAGAAGTTCGCCAAGGATCTCCGATACGCCGAGAAGCACATGGAAAACATCAAGCGTATGGAGAAACCCACCGACGAAAAGTGCGAACTCTGCGGCGCGCCGCTCGTCATCAAGTGGGGCAAGCACGGTTCGTTCTATGCCTGCAGCACCTACGACAAGGAAAATCCCGACACCTGCAAATTCACCAAAGAGAATCCCATCAATCTTCCCGACCTCGACTCGGCCGATCTGCAGGAGACCGCGCAGGAGGAATACTGCGAAAATTGCGGCCGTGTTATGGTTCTGAAGCGCGGGCGCTTTGGCCAGTTCATGGCCTGCACCGGCTATCCCGATTGCAAGACGACGCGGCGGCTCGACCAGGGCAAGAAAGTGCCTGACATTCCGCTCGATGAGACCTGCCCGTTGTGCAAACGCAACCTGATCCTGCGTCACGGACGTTACGGCGAGTTCACTTCCTGCAGCGGATATCCCGACTGCAAGTATGTGAAGCAGAACTTCATCGGCGTGAAGTGCCCGCAATGCAAAGAAGGCGAGCTCGTCGAAAAACGCGCGCGCAAGGGCAACACGTTTTACGGATGCGGGAACTACCCGAAGTGCAAGTTCACTTCGGCGGCCAAGCCCATTCCCGAGAAGTGTCCGGCGTGCGGGCACGAGTACCTGGTGGAACGACTGCGCAAAGACGGAGCGGTAATCGCGTGTCCGAATAAGGAATGCGATTACGAGCGCGCCCTCGAAGGCGCAGTAGCTGATGCTTCGAAAGTCTGACTGGGACAGCGTTCACAGACACAAGTTTCAGAAACATACCTAACTTCAGCAATACTTAACGAGGTGAAAATATGGCAAAGAAAGCGACCACGCACGATGCAGAGCTGGTTCTAAAACTCTACGACCTCCGGCGAGAAGCGGAGATGCGCAAGGCAAGAAGCTGGTTTGGGGCGGAGTTCTGGCCGCAGAACGCCGATGACGTCCTGAAAGTCACCAATGCGTTTCCCAGCCAAGAAAATGCCTGGCTTCGCCAAGTCGTGAGCTATTGGGATATGGTTGCGTCCCTCGTGCTGCACGGCGCGCTCAACCAGGAACTCTTTCTGGAGCCGGGCTGCAGCGGCGAAATGTTTTTCATTTTCGCCAAAATCTATCCATTTCTCAAAGAATTTCGCGAGAAAATGAACAATCCCGATGCCTTCGCTAACGTCGAGAAAGTAGCCACCGGGTCGAAGACCGCCCGCAAGCGCCTGGAACGCATCTCGAAGAACGTTGAGATGCGCCGCAAGGAGATGGCCAAGCCGGCAAAGAAGGGCTGATCGCGGGCGAGCGCTCTTCTTCATTCTGTGCACATTTTCGTTGCCGCCTATCTGCTATCCTAAGTGTGCTGTGCGGATGCTGTGGTGGTTTCTCATACTGGGAGTCAGTGTTGCGGTGGTGGTGTCGGTTGCGCTCACGCTCTACATGCGGGTCCGGCGGCAAATGAAGCGCTCGGCGGCCCACCGAGCGGAACTCGACGGCCTCGACCACTCGTCGCCGCCTGAAGGTTAATCCGCCACAAAGAAAGGAACGCCATGTCTAGAGCAGTTACGCAGGTTCTCGGCCACCAGACTCGACCCATAAGTCATGGGAAGGAATGGGCCAAGCAAGGGGCCATCGTAATCGCCGCGAGCCTCTTCGTTGCCTTGTGCGCCCGCGTGACCGTGCCGCTACCCTTCACCCCGGTTCCGTTGACGCTGCAAAACTTTGGAGTTCTGGCCGTGGGCTTGCTGCTCGGTTCGCGTCGCGGTTTCGCCGCGCTCGCGCTCTATCTGGTCGAAGGCGCGTGCGGACTGCCTGTATTCAGCCCTTCGATTGTTCTAGGCGTCGGAATTGCCCGCATACTCGGCCCGACCGGCGGATTCCTCCTGGCCTACCCGCTGGTAGCCTTCGTCGCGGGCTACATCTATGAGCACACTTCGCGCCGTTTCGGCTGGGCCGCTGTGTCAGCCGTGGCTGCGGAACTGGTGCTCTTCGCCAGTGGGCTCGCTTGGCTTGCCGTGCTCACGCACTCCGTTTCTCTGGCTCTTAAGTTTGGCCTCTACTGGTTCGTTTTTGCGGAAGTCATCAAGGTGCTGATGGCCGCCGCCGTCGCCGCTCGCTGGCACCAACGTCCTTCTTCGCAAGGCTGAACACGGGTTTTGTATCAGGGCATCGCTTTAGCGATACCGCAATTGCTCCAACTCAGCCGCCCCTTTAGGGACTGGGCACAGCAAATCTAGATGGTTTCAGCACTAAGCTTATAGAACAGGATTACGCAATCTTATGAGTCCAGTATCTTCTCCAGTTCGCGAAATCACCGTGGCGCACAGCCCGGACTCCGACGACGCATTCATGTTTTACGGCTTGGCCACAAGAAAAGTTCGTGTGCCCGGACTGAAGTTCAGCCATACCCTTTGCGATATCGAGACGCTGAACCGTCAGGCGCAAGAAGGCGTCTACGACGTAACCGCGATCTCCTTCCACGCCTTTCCCTACATTCAGGAAAAGTACACGCTGATGTCCTGCGGCGGCAGCGTGGGCGATGGTTATGGTCCCATGCTCGTTTCCACCCGGCCCTTTACACCGGACGAAATCAAGAGCAAGAAAATTGCCGTGCCCGGAAAGCTCACCACCGCCTACCTGGCGCTCGAACTGTTTGCGCCCGGCATCGAAGTGGAAGTCGTCCCCTTCGATCAAATCATCCCGCAGATTCTCGAAGGGAAACATGAAGCCGGCCTCATCATCCACGAAGGCCAGCTCACCTACGACAAGTCCGGATTGCACCGCGTCGTCGATCTCGGCAAGTGGTGGCAGAAAGTCACCGGACTGCCGCTGCCGCTCGGCGGAAACGCCATCCGGCGCTCTCTCGGCCCGGAAACGATGGCCAGCGTCACCCAGGCGCTGCGCGAGAGCATCCAGTACGCCATCGATCATCGTGAAGAAGCGCTCGCCTACGCCATGCAGTTTGCCCGCGATCTCGATACCCAACTCGCCGACAAATTCGTCGGCATGTACGTCAACGAGCGCACGCTCGACTACGGCGACGATGGCCGGGAAGCCGTGCGGCGGCTGCTCGACATGGGGCACAAGGCAGGCATCATTCCCCAGACGCCGCACGTGGAGTGGGTGTAAGGAAGCCATTAGCTATTAGCTTTTTGCTTGGAGCGCATCGATCAGTTATTGGGTGTGGGGTGGCTAAGAGCCAAGAGCCAACAGCCAACAGCCGCGAATCAGCCTGGAGCCGTTTATCATAAACGCATGCCCGGAGAGAATGGCGCCCAGACTCTGCTCATCGATGCCGATGACACGCTCTGGGAAAACAACATCTATTTCGAAAGGGCGATCGCAAACTTCATTTCGTTCCTTGACCATCGCGAACATTCGCCCGAAGCGGTTCGCCTCGTCCTAAACGAGGTTGAGCGGGAATCTATCGTCAAGCACGGCTACGGCCTGCACAGCTTCGCGCATTCGCTGGTGGAGACCTTTGAGAAGCTTTCCGTCGACCCGGTCACGCCCGACTTGCACGAACGCATTCGCAGCTTTGCCCACCAGATCGCCGATCATCCGATTGAAGTTCTCCCTGGCGTGCCCGAGACGCTGCAATATCTGGGCGAGCGCCACCACCTCATCCTGATGACCAAAGGAAACCCGACTGAGCAATCCGGAAAAGTTGAGCGCTCGGGATTGAAAGAATATTTTTCCGCCATCGAGATCGTAGCGGAGAAGGACGAATCAACCTATCGCTCCGCCATCGCCAAGTACGCTCTTCCAGCGGACATGACATGGATGATCGGAAACAGTCCCAAGTCTGATATCAACCCGGCCCTCGCCGCCGGCCTGCACGCCGTCTTCATACCTCACGGCAACACATGGATTCTCGAGCACGAAGAAGTTGCGACAGCCCCAGCTTCCCAGAGGCTGCTGGTGGTAGATCGTTTCGGCGACCTCAGAAATCACTTCTAGCCCGCGCATTACCCCCAATAGACACAGGCCGGGAGCCCGGAATTTCTTCCGGTCCCGGCCTGCGCTTCTATCAACTTGGAGCCGACTCAGTTGGTCGGATTGGGGGTACTGTTGGCGTCAGCCGTGGTTGCCGTGGTCGCTGGCGCTGCCGCGGTGGTAGCCGCAGGGGCGCTCGCAGTGCTGTAGCGCGAAAGCCGCGGATAGAACGGCGTCACTTCGAACGGCATCTTGTCGCGCGCCGAAGTGATTGCGACCGGCTGCGCCTTCACGATTTCAACTTTGTCATCCCACGGGTTCAGCTTGACGCGTGCACCCAGAGGCAACGCGGCGATCTGGTCCAGCTTGTTCCAATCGAGCGCCGGAGCCGACGTGGCCAGCGCCGCCATGCGCGTCACCATCCCGTTCTCCGTGATGTTGTTGCCGAGGTGCGCTTGCAGCAGAGCGCTCAGTTGTGGAGCGCGCGACTGCAAGGCCTTGATGAACAGCCCGGCTGAGTCGAGTTTCTGGGCGTAGGGCGAGCCCTTCAGCAGTTCGATGGCTTTCTTGTCGGCCGCCGTTTCCTCTTCAGGAATGTGCTTGAACCCGAGGTTCTGGTAAGTCGCCTCGTCAGAAAACAGCATGCGGTCGTTGAATGCGTACTGGCTGCCCAGGTTATGTCCCAGAACGATGTGCGCCAGTTCGTGCGAGAGCACCATGGCCAGGCTGCCCTCATCGGGAAGCACGTCGATCAGCCCGCGGCTCACCACAATCGTGTTACCGACGCTGAAGGTCTCCAGGGGTGAAGTCGTCAGCACCCGTGTCCGGACGGGCCGGGGCAGTTCGATGTTATTGGTGATCTCCAGGTTGTTGACCACGGTTTGCAGAATCTTATCCACGTCGCCTTCCGGAGCCACCAGCCCGGCTTTTTCCAGCCGTTCGATCACGTTGTCTTCCGCCTGCTGTTGCCATTCGCGCTCGGCGGCCAGCGGCGTCGCATCCTGTGCGGTCGGCGTAGAGTCCTTTACGCTGTCAACCCGGATGTTAGTAAGTTCGTCGTTCGCCGTTGCCGTCTTCAGGTTATATCCCCACATGCGAGTCTGCGCCTTGAACGCGATCTTGTTCTTGGCCCCCGCGGTGAAGTCGCCTTCCTCGCTGTAGATGTAAGATGGCACCCAATAACCCGGGACCAGGTTCAACCGCCAGCTGTCCATGTGGAAGTAATAATTGTTACGCGCAGGACGCTCATAAGTGCCGTTCAACCGCACAATGTTGAAGTTTTGATCCTCAACCCAAATACGGCCGAGAAAGCGCCCGTGACCAGCGTCTTTTGTCGGCGTCAGGTCGAACACCAGGCAGCGTACGTCGCCCAGGAACTCGCGCCGCGCGTAGTGAAAATTGTAGTGCTGCCGGTCAAAGTCGGTGCGGTCGACGAAGATCATCCAGGAAAAGCCCAGCGGCTGATACTGGAACTTGAACTTCTTCGTGAACCCGCCGAGCAGATGCTTCTCCATGCCTTCGTTTTTTTCCTTAAGGTAGTCGGCTCGGTCGATCGATTCGCTCAAGTCCATGCGTCCCAGAAAATAATGATCATCCTGCGGAATCGGCCCCAGTTGCGGATCCTGGGTCAGGTTCTGCAGATAGGTCTCCACAATAGGAGTGCGCGGCGACAGAAACTTGATCAGTTCCTTTTCCCGCATGATCACGCGGTCTATGACCTGATCCATGGTCGTCGGCGGCGCCAGATTCGACTGCGCCTCACCGGACTGCCCCGGGCTCGGCTGCGCCGCTGCAACCGGCTGTGGGTTCTGCGGCGCGGACGCCGGCTGCTGGGCCACTGCCGTCATCGTTACCGCCAGCAGAGCCAAAATCATCCAGTTCATATTCATATGGTTCATCACTTTCCGCATAACTCTTATCTCCAAGGTGGTCAATACGCCAGTTGAAATACCACGTGCACAATTGCTGTCGAATCCATCGCCTGCCCGTTTCGCGAGGCCGGCTTGAACCGCATCTTGTTAGCGGCGGCTATGGCGGCCTCGTCAAGCCCATGGCCCAGACCCCGGACCACTCGGTTCACGTGGAGCTGCCCGTTCGCCGCGAACTCCACTTCGAGCAGGACTTCGCCTTCCAGTTTCAGATTCCTTGCTTCATTGGTATAAACCGGGTTCGGCTTATACGTGATCTCGACCAGAGTGGACGGTGGGCCGCTATCCACGCGCTGAATATGCGGCGCCTGCGCGATCTCCTGCGCACCGAAGCCTGAAGTCTGTACTTCAGCACTGCCGCGGCCACTTCTGCGCCCGTCGCCTCGTCCCGCTGTTGCCACCCCATTGCCAAAGTCGGCGCTCGCCACCGTTCCCTTAATCCCTTTCGCGCCACCCGATCCGTTCCCTTGTCCTGGTCCCATCGGCAGGTCGAACGAACCCGCCGCCGATGCGATCAGCTTGCCGTTCGGCTTGCTGTTCTCGCTCGGCTTCAGTCCGTTCGGATCGCCGAACCCGCCCGTCTGCACTTTAGTAATCGGAGCATTCACGGTGGGCGCCACCGAACTTCCCTGGAACTCCCCGGTATGAATCAGCACCGGACGCGCACCACCCGCCGGCTTCAACAGCGCCGGTGCGAAGGTATTCATCGCCACCTTGGGCGGCTCAATTTCCTGGGGCTGCGGCTTGGGCGCGCGCACCTCGTGCGGCACAATCAGCTTCGGGGTTTCGAACACTGGCGCCGGCGGCAGCATCTTCACATGCAGCGGTTTCGACTTGGGCAGCCGTTCCGGCTTCAGCGCCGGCCTGGGTATCAGCTCTGTGATGTGATAGTTCGCGGTGAGCTCCAGCGTATCGGGCAGCACGATCCCGACGACAAGCAGAAATAGGATCAGGGCCGTGAGCATCCCGTAGCTGGCAACGAAGGTCCGCCAGTTCCACTTCTTCTCAGGCAGCAGGCCGAGTTGAAAACCGCGATCGTACGTAGGCATCCATGACTCCAAAGGGAACCCGAAGCTGGGGAGAGCGCTCGGGGCTGGAGTCTTCACCTTATGGGAGATTGGGCAGTGGGTAAACGTGTCCCTTGCGCGTGTCCTTTGGTAACCACCCCGGGGATTCGGAGGGACTCAAGCCGCCGGCCGATTATCCGATTACTGGGCCGCCAGCCGCTCGGCGCGACGCAAAAAAGTAGAACACCGGAACGCCCGCCAGAATCGCCAGGCATCCGCCAGCTGAACTTTTCAGATTGTCGCTGAACGTGTAGTAAAGCAGGGCCGCGGAGACCAGCACAAAAATCGCCGGAACCACCGGATATCCCCACACGCGATAAGGCCGGTCAGCGTGTGGCTCCCGCCGCCGGAAGACGAATAAGGTGCTGCCTGCAATCATGTAGAACATCCACTCCGCGAAAATCGCCAGCGAAAAGAATTGCCGGAAACTGCCTCCCAGCAGCAGCAGAACGATCGCTAGCCCGCACTGCACTATGATCGCCACCGACGGCGTATGGAAGCGCGGATGAACCTCCGCCAGCGCCTTGAAAAAATAGCCATCGCGCGCCGTCGCAAACGGTACGCGCGCTCCGCTCATGATAGTGCCGTTCAAAGTCACCAGCATGGAAACCGCTATGCCTGCCGATACCAGGCTGGCGCCCGCAGGGCCGAGCACCAGTGCCACCGCCTCCGATGCGGGACGCTCCGAACCCGCGATCGCCGCCGCCGGCAACACATACTGCACCGCCGCGTTCACCATGATGTAGAGCGCCCCCACCGTGGCCACGCCCCAAATCAGCGCCAGCGGAATATTGCGCTGCGGATTCCGTATCTCGCCCGCGACCATCGTGAGATCGTTCCAACCGTCATAAGCCCAAAGTGCAGCCACCAGTGCGGCGAAAAATCCAGCCACGCCACCTTTCGCACCAGTGAACTCGGTCGCGAAGTTGGCCCACGTTCCTCCGGCATAAGAAAACCCCACCGCCACAATTGCGAGGATGATCGCAATCTTCAGCAGCGTGAATAGAAACTGAAATTCTCCCGCCCGGCGCACCCCAATGTAATTCAGCCACGAAATCAGAACGGTGGCGCCAATGGCCACAATTTGCCCGTAGCTGATCGTGAAGGGATGCGACAGCGCTGTATGGGAGAAGAAAATATGCGAGAAGAAAGAAAAGACCGGGAAAGTTTCGAGGATCCGCACCAGCCCGGTCGTGACGGTCGCGATCGAAGCCGGCTTGGCGATCAGAAACCAGGTCCACGAATAGAGGAAGCCCGCCAGCGGCCCATAGGCGTCGCGGATATACACATACTCGCCCCCCGCCTGCGGCTTCATAGCGCCCAGTTCGGCATAGGTGAGCGCGCCGAAAAAAGAGAGCAGCCCCCCGACCACCCACGCCAGGTACACAAGTCGCGCCGACCCCACCGCCTCCATCATCTCGGTTGGAACCAGAAAAATTCCGCTCCCGATGATCGTCCCCACCACGACGGCGCCAGCATGCGACAACCCCAGGTCGCGCGCCAGTTCCGGGCGGAGATGATTATCCTTTGAGCGTTTGTCCATATTCTCTGCGCGTCCTCCGCGACCCTCCTCCGCGATCTCAGCGTTTAAGCGCTTGCTTCATTCCGCCACAGAACGCTAGCCGCGTATCCCACCGCAAATGTCACACAAGTCCCGATTGCGACCCACCAGGTGAAAGCCACGTGCGACCATCCCCACAAATACAACTCCATCGCGAATCCGCAAACCATGCCCACCACCGCCCCGCGCTGATTCGCGCGCCTGGTCAGCACGCCCAGCAGAAACACTCCGAGCAACGCTCCATAAGCCACTGACGCGATTTGTAACCCGACTTCCACCACGCGCCCCACCCGATGCAGGGCCAGCACCGCCAGCCCGAACAGCACCAGGGCCCACCCAACCGTCGCCAGTCGCGCCAACCGCAGCCGCCCGGCGTCGCTTACCTCCAAGCCAGATCCGGAACGAAAGCGAAGATAGAAATCCACCATCGAGCTTGAGGCGAGCGAATTCAGCGCCGCACTCAGATTCGACATCGCCGCTGCCAGAATAGCCGCGATCAGCAGTCCTGCAATCCCATGCGGCATCCGGCTCACGATGAAAGTCGGGTAAATTCTGTCCGCCCGCCCAAACATAGCCGACGGGACCCGGTAGTAGGCAAACAGCATCACGCCCACAAAAAGAAACAGCCCAAACTGAAAAAACACCGCCACTCCACTCGACAGCAGCGCCAACACCGATTGCCGTTGATTCCGCGCCGCCAGCAATCGCTGCACGATAAGCTGGTCGGTGCCATGACTGGCCGTTGTCAAAAACGCGCCACCAATAATCCCGGCCCAAAGTGTGTAAGGATTCGCAAAATTAAAATAGGGCCAGTGCATTAAGAGGGAAGCATCGAACACCTGGAATTTGTGCAGCCCGCCCGCAATCGCCTCGACCGACCCCCATCCTCCCGGCACCAGATGCAGAATCGTCACCAGGCCCACTAGCGTCCCGCCCACATAAATAAAAGTCTGCACCACATCGGTCCAGATCACCGCCGCCAGCCCGCCCTCAAACGTATAGATCAAAGTCAGCAGCGTGATGATCGCAATCGAAGCAACCTCGCCCGTACCCAGCGCAATCGCGACCACAATCGACACGGCATACACGCGCACTCCTTCCGCGGCCGCGCGCGTCAGCAGAAACAGGCCCGCCGTCACCGTGCGCAGCTCCGGACCGAACCGCCGCTCAATTAGTTGATAAGCCGTATACAACTCGCCGCGAAAATACGACGGCAGCAGCACAAAACTAATAATGACGCGCCCCACCACATATCCCATCACCAGTTGCAGAAAAGTAAGATTCGAATCGTAGGCCAGGCCAGGAATACTAATGATGGTCAGCGTGCTGGTCTCCGCGGCCACAATCGACAGCGCAATTGCCCACCACGGAATATTGCGGTCGGCGAGAAAGTAGTCTCGCATCGTCCGCTGCCGCTTGCGAAACCGCAGCCCGAACAGCGTGATCCCCGCCAGGTAAGCCGCAATAATCAGCAGGTCGATCCGATTCAATCCCAAGCGATTCCTTCAAGCTTCAGTGTAGAGACGCGGCTTGCCGCGTCTTCAGTGGCGAACTACAGTTCGCAGCATTGTACAAGCATGTTCCGCGAACCCGCCGCCGAACGGATTACGCTGAACCTGTGTTAGAACTAGCGCGATGCCCTACTATCTAGGAATCGACGGCGGCGGCACCAAAACCCGCTGCCTCCTTGCCGACGAAACGAGCGTGCTCGCCAAGGCAATGACGGGCGGCAGCAACATCGTTCGCCTCGGCGAAAAGCAGGCAAGGGATGCGTTGCACAGCGCCATTCGTCAGGCCTGCGCCAACGCGAAGATTTCTCCCGATCAAGTCCGCGCCGTCTGTATCGGCGCGGCCGGCGCTGCCAGGCCCGAGATCGCGGCCAAGATTCGCAGCATCCTCGCCGAGCTAATTCCCGAAATAACGCCCGAGGTTGCTCGCACCAACATCGAAGTTGTCGGTGACACCGAGATCGCCCTCGAAGCCGCTTTCGGCCGAGGGCCCGGACTGATCGCGATCGCCGGCACCGGTTCCATTGCCTACGGCCGCGACGCTGCTGGTCACACCGCGCGTGCCGGAGGCTGGGGGTTCGCAGTCTCCGACGAAGGCTCCGGCCACTGGATCGGCCGCCGCGCCATTTCCGCGATTCTGAACGCCCGCGATCAAGGCCTCGACACCGCGCTCACCGCCATGGTCCTCCACGCCTGGAAACTCGCGACCCTCGACGAACTTGTGCAGCAAGCCAACTCGACTCCGCCACCCGATTTCCCGCGCCTGTTTCCCATCGTCCTCCGCGCCGCCGATCAAGCCGACGCCATCGCCCGCGACCTCCTGGCCGATGCAGGAGCCAGGTTGGCGAACCTCGCGGCCACTGTGGTCCGCCGTCTCGCCCACCACGCGCCTCATGCTCCATCAGCCATGCTCCCAATAGCCATGACGGGCAGCGTCTTTCGTCAGTCCTCATATGTGCGCCAGGTTTTCTACAATGCCCTGCAGACCAGTTTTCCCGGCATCGACGTGCGCCAAAATCTCGCCGATCCGGTCGAAGGGGCGCTATCGAGAGCACGCGCAACACGATTGTAGAGATGGGGCTTGCCCCGTCTCACGCAGGCTGACCCGAGATGTCCGACAACGAATTGTCCAAAGACGAAATTCCGGAAGACGAAGCCACGCCGCCGTCCGCACCGTCGGCCACGCCGACCGCCCCGGCCGTTCTGCTCCGCACCGCGGCCGATCCTGCCCTTACCGAGGACTTGGCTCTAGCCCTACTCAAGCACGCCGACTTGCCCCCTGAAGTCCTCGAGCAACTCGCCAAGAACGCCCACGCCCTCAAGAGCCACAAGGTAAAGATCGCCTTGGCCAGCCATCCACATACACCACGCCATGTGTCGGTGCCGCTAGCGCGCCAGTTCTACACTTTCGATTTGATGAAAGTTGCGCTCTCGCCCGGCGTCCCCGCCGACGTAAAGGTTGCCGTCGACGATGTCCTCATCTCGCGCCTCAAAGCCGTCACCGTTGGAGAGCGTCTAACGCTGGCCCGCCGCGCCTCGGGCAGGGTAGCCGCTGCGCTCTTGCTGGATGTAGAAACCAGGGATGGCACAATCATCACCGGCAAGATCAAAGATGGCAAAATCAAAGATGGCAAAATGATTGCCGCCAAAATAAACCACGCCGAAGCCGTAGCCCGCCAGACCCGGGTCATGCAGACCGCGCTCGAAAACCCGCGACTCACCGAAGCCCTCGTCATCAAGTCCGTGCTCCGACCCGCCGCCAGCGCAGCCCTGGTGCATGCGGTCGCGCGGCATGCGAAGTGGTCCCCGCGCAGAGAAGTCCGCGCCGCCCTTCTGCGAACCGCGCATCTTTCGCTCGCCCGCGCCCTGGAATTCAGCCGCGAAATCCCCGCCGGGCCGCTGCAAGAACTACTCGCCAGTTCGCGTCTCCCCGCAAAAATCAAAGACCAACTCATTGGCGAAAGCCAGACAGGTAAGGTTGTGTAGGGACGGACGCCCTCGTCCGTCCCAGCCGAGCGCAGCTCGGCGGCACTCATCGCAGCGAACTCACGGAACCCAATCGGCGATAAACACATTCGTCTCCCGCTGTGCCTTCCCGTTGCGATGCGAAATCCAAACCAGCTGCTTTCCATCCGGACTAAACATTGGGAACCCATCAAACCCCTCGTAATACGTGATCCGCTCCAGCCCCGTTCCGTCCACGTTGATCGCGTACAGCTCGAAATTCCCCATCCCGCCCGTAGAGCCCACGTTCGTCGCGAAAATAACCCGCTTCCCGTCCGGAAAAAACGATGGGGCAAAACTCGCCGCATTCAAATTCGTAACTTGCCGTTTCCCGCTCCCGTCAGCTTTCATAATCCATATCTCAAGCGTGGTGGGGCGAATCAGGTTTTGCTTCAGCAGTTCCTTATATTCCGCAATCTCCGGTTCGGTCTTCGGATGGTAGGCGCGATAAACAATCCACTTCCGATCCTTCGAAAAGAACGGACCGCCGTCATATCCCAGTTCATGGGTAAGCTGCTTCACGTGCTTGCCATTCGCGTCCATCGAGTAAATGTCGAGATCGCCATTGCGCAGCGATGTGAAAACAATCTTCTTCCCATCCTCCGAGATCGTCGCCTCCGCGTCATAGCCCGGAGTTGTCGTAAGTTGCTTCAACTCCGACCCATCCAGCTTGGCCGTGAAAATATCGAACCCCGGATATACTGCCCACACATATCCCTTCGAATAGTCCGGGCGCGGCGGGCAATCCGCACCCGCCAGGTGCGTCGAGGAATACAGAATTTTGTCCTCATGCGGAAAAATGTAGCCGCAAGTTGTGCGCCCCTTGCCGGTCGAGACCATTTTCTGCTCCGTCCCGTCCACATTCATGGTGAAGATCTGGTCGCACTGCAAGTCGTCGCGCGTAGATTGGAAAATCAGCCGCCTTCCGTCTGCCGAAAAATAAGCCTCAGCGTTCGATCCGCCAAACGTAAGCTGGCGTACATTCCGCAGATGTTTTTCTTCAGGAGTAGCCAGTTCTGATGCGGCCGGGCCAACTGCCGCTTGGGCGCAAGCCATGCGCCCCGCCAGCGCTCCGGCAAGCAACCCCAAGTTCAAGAGCAATCTTCGAGTTCTCATTGGAGAAAAAGTGTAGCAGGCAAACTGTTCGTACGGTGCGGACCCGCCCCTGAGCGAAGCCGAAGGGACCCCCGCCCGCGTGTCGGCCGCGCCTAAAGAAGGGGCGAGCCAGTTCTTACGCACACACCTTAGGAACGATGGGCGACAATCTTCGCCTGAATCTCCGCCATCAGCTTCACCGTGGTCGAGACATCGATGCCGTATCGTTCCCCGCGCACAATGGGACCGCCAATAGCATCCAACTCAAGCTGCCGTCCGGCGACAAGGTCTTTCTGCATGGAGCTGCGCATACCCGGCGGCGAACTGTCAAAGATCGCCTGGATCTTCTGCGGGTCAACCTCCGCGCCGCTGGCGTTCGCCACGGCGCAAGCTTCGGCGATTACAGATGTCAATTTCTGTTTCCACCGGGTGTCCGCCAAAATCTCGCCAACGTTCATGCCGGATGCAGAAGTCACCAGCGCAGCCGGTGCCAGGAAGCAAAGCTTGCCCCAGAGCAGAGTCTGCTCGTTTTTAATGAACTGGCAATTGAATCCGAGATCGCCCAAGCGCGCGACGATCGGGCCCAAAAGCGGCTCCAGGCTGGCGGCGAGATTGAAGCGAAGAAACGGGGATCGCTGGATGAATCGTCCCGCAGCGACCCTCTCCGCTTCCACCGCGATCGTTGCCGGTGCCACGCGTTCACGCCCAAATCTCGCCCGCAGCACCGCGACGTGGTCCACTCCGTTCAGCAAGGGAACCACGCGGCCCGGCACTACTTGTATGGCATCCAGCGCAGTTTGCAGTTGATAGGTCTTGGTTGCAATCCACAGCAAATCAACCGGCCGCGTCAGCGTGGCGACAGCTTTCGCCGGCGCCGTGAGCGAGCCCGAAGGCCGCTCCAACGTCAAGTGATCGGGATAGTCAGGCAACTTCTCCGGCCGAACCACCACCGTGACCCCCTCGCCAAGCGATGACAGCACGGTGCCGACCAAGCCTCCGACTGCTCCCGCTCCCAAAATTGCATGTTTCATGCCAGCACCCCCTGAAAAACTATACGGCACCCCTAGTTTTTTGGATGCGCCCACCGCTAACTTCGAACCGCCTTTACGCTGCAACTAAGAATCTGTCACACTGGCCACGGACCACTATCCACTCACGCCATGGGAAAAATCCACGTTCTCCCCGAAAGAGTTGCCAACCAGATCGCCGCCGGCGAGGTGGTCGAGCGTCCCGCGTCCGTGGTGAAGGAGTTGCTGGAGAACGCGCTGGACGCCGGTTCCACCCGCATTCGCATTCAGGTCGAGGCGGGCGGGAAGAAGCTGATCCAGATCACCGACAACGGCTGCGGCATGGTACGCGACGATGCCATGCTGGCCTTCGAGCGCCACGCCACCTCAAAAATCAAAGACACCGAAGACCTGCTCAGCATTTCGACCCTCGGATTTCGCGGCGAGGCGCTGCCCTCCATCGCTTCAGTTGCCCGGCTCCATCTGGAAACCCGCGCCGAAGAAGAAGCGGCGGGCACGGTCCTCGAAATTAACGGCGGCAAGATCATCCGCGTGGAGGAAGCCGGGCTGCCGCTGGGAACTTCGATCACGATTCGGGATCTCTTCTTCAATACGCCGGCGCGCAAGAAATTTCTGCGATCCGAATCGACCGAACTCTCCCATATCGCGTCGCTCGTAACCCACTATGCTCTCGCGCATCCGGAAAAGCATTTCGAGTTGCACTCGGCAACAAATGCCTTGCTGGTGGCGCCGCCCGTCGCCGGTCATCGCGAGCGCGTGTACCAGGTTTTCGGGCGCGAGACCCTTGACCAGTTGATTCCGCTGGCAGCGGTGCAACCACTGGAGCGCGTCGGGCTGCCGCAGCCCCCGCCGTGGCGGCGGGCCGCGGGCACTCTTGTTCGCGAAAAATTATCCTCCGCCGCAGCGTCGGCAAAATCGCCCGTTCCGCTAACAGTGGACACGCCGACCGAAGTGTCCGGGCCGCAAGATTTCGGCGAGGTGCGTCTGCATGGCTTCGTATCCAAGCCGGAAATCCAGAAGCTCAATCGCAATTCGATTTTTATATTCGTGAACGGGCGGCTGATCCGCGACCGCCTCATTCAACATGCGATCACCGAGGCCTATCGCAACATCTTGCCGCCGACGGTGTACCCGGTGGTCTTGCTTTTTATCGAAATGCCGACCGCGGAAGTAGATGTGAATGTACATCCCTCGAAGACCGAGGTGCGTTTTCGCCAGCAGACGGTCATTCACGATTTCATCCGAGAATCGATACGGGCCGCGCTGATGAAAGCACGGCCGGTGCCGCAGTTCCTGGCGGAGATCGGCGCGCAGCCAACCGCAAGTCCTGGCCTTAGCAGTCCCGGCCTCACTCATCGCGGCGTCACCCATCCCGGCGTCACTAATCCGACGATCAGCCAGGGCGCGACCGGCAATGGTTTGCAGTGCGCCCCGTGGCGCGACTTGTACGAGCCAGCGGCGGGGACGGCGCCCGGGTTCGCGCTGCAAGCGTCGGCAGTTCCCGCCGCGACGGCGCGCTTCGAATTTGCGGGAGGAATTGCGGTCGAGGCGAACGCAGCTCTATCGCTGGCCCGCGCGCCCGAGGCAACAGGTCCTGCGCAGACAATCCCCGATCACGGCTGCGCGCCCCCGATCGCCCAAAATAAGGAGCCGCAAACCGCGCCGACGCTCGAATCGCTCCGCACGCTGCGCCCGCTCGGTCAGATTCGGAATTCATTCATTCTCGCGGTCAACGAAGACGGACTCTGGATCATCGATCAACATGTAGCCCACGAGCGCGTGCTGTTCGAGCGAATCCTGCGGCAACGCTCGGCGCAGCAGGTGGAGAGCCAGCGGTTGCTCATGCCTCTGGTCATCGAACTGACTCCGGCACAGCAGGCGATCTTCAGCGACATTGCCGAAGAACTTGCGCACAACGGTTTCGAGGCGGAACCCTTCGGCGCGCGCAGCGTAGCGGTGAAGATCGCGCCGGCGGGCGTGGACGCGGCGCAGATCGAGCACATGCTGAACGAAATCTTCGAGCAGCTCACGCGCGAAGAGCAAGCCATCAATCTGGAAGCGGTGCGAACCCGCATCGCGGCCTCGATCGCCTGCCACGCCGCCATCAAAGTCAACATGCCACTCGACCAGAACAAGATGGAGTGGCTGCTAGCGGAACTGGCGAAAACCGAGCATCCTATGAGTTGCCCACACGGTAGGCCGGTGGTGCTGCGCTATTCCATGCAGGACATTCAGAAGGCATTCAAGAGAATCTAGCTCTCAGCTCTCAGCTGTCAGGAGAATCTTGCCCCGCATGGGGCGTTGCTCTGCTCTTGGGTACCGCAAAGGCTATTGACTGTTGCAGTCGCCATGAACATTCTCCTGAGAGCTGAGAGCTGAGAGCTGAGAGCTGAGAGCTGAGAGCTGAGAGCTGAGAGCTGCCAGCTGAGAGCCAGCCTGTGTTCTAATCGAAATCATGACCGGCGCGGAACTTCTCCAGGCTCGCACCCACAAATGGCGCCTCGACGGCCAGCCCGTTTGCACTCTCGATGAAGCGCGCTCCTTCCTCGAGTCGGTGGGATTTTGCCTGATGTATCCAACGCGCCCTGCGGTTCTGTTGCCGACTTTCATCGGAGCCTGGGTGGGCGCAGATGACAACCTGCCTACGCGCCAGCACGCCTACGCCGATCCGCGCGCCAGAGAGGCGACCGAGTTAATGGTGCGCGCCCTGCGCGACAAGGCAGCTTACGAGGCTCCGCTGTTTGACGAGAACAACGCATTCTTGCTGGCCGCCTCTGTGTTTCCCTATTTTTATGCGCTCGTGGGCGAGCGCAACCCGAAGCAGCCGCCGGCGACCGGGCCGCGCTCTCCCTATTCGCCGCTGGCCTGTGATGCGTTCGAAATTATCCGGCGCCGTGGACCGATTTCGAAAACCAAGCTGGGCGAGATGCTGGGCGGTTCGCTTTCGAACGCCGGGCTCGATCGCGGTTTGGGCGAACTGTGGGCCAAACTGCGCATCACGCGCGTGGATTACACGGTGGAGGAGGGCTCGGTGTGGGACGAGCTCTCGCGCTGGGCGCCGCACGTTGTGTGCGAGGGCGTCGGGATTTCTGTGCCCGAAGCGCTCTCGGCTCTGGTCTCGAAATATCTGGACTGCGTGATCGCCGTAGACGAAGGAGATGCCGAAAACTTCCTCGCGAACTTCGTCCCGCGGACGCGCGTGAAAGAAGCCATCCACGCCTTGCTCTCGGCCCGCGAACTGAGCTTTGTGCATGTTGGCAGCAAGTCGCTGCTGCAGGTAACGCCGCCAAAGCAAGCCTACGTGCCCAAGCCCCGTCCGGAGCGAGTGAGCTAGCAGGCAGGAGAAACTTTGGCTTAGAATTGGCTTCGTAACAAGGTGGTATTGGCTCCGTATAAGGGCATCGCTTCAGCGATACCAAGAGAACCTCGAAATCAGATGCCCCTTCAGGCGCCGGTCGCCGACATTCGATTCCCCTGTGTCCCCCGTGGTGAAGCTCTCCCTCGCTGCGTGTACAATGCTCAGTTCGCCCAATGACCGATCCATCCCAACGCAAACTCATCATCGCCATAGACGGCCCAGCTGGAGCCGGCAAGAGCACCATCGCCTCCCGGCTGGCGCGCAAGCTCGGCTACGTGAACCTGGAGAGCGGTGCGATGTATCGCGCCCTGGCTCTGCGCGCCATCGAGTGGGACGCCTCGTTCGATGACGAGGCTGCACTGCTGAAGATGGCGCAGGATTCGCGCATTACTCTCGATCGCTCCATCGGCGGCAATCGTGTGCTGCTCAACGGTAAAGACGTTTCCGAGCGCATCCGCGAGCGCGATGTGAGCGAGGCCGCGTCGCGCGTCTCGGTGCATCCCAAGGTGCGAGAGTGGATGGTGGAGCGGCAGCGCGAGATGGGCATCGGCGGCGGCATTGTGATGGAGGGCCGCGACATTGGGACCAAGGTTTTCCCCGATGCCGATTTGAAGATTTTTCTCGACGCCGACCCCGTAATTCGCGAGCAGCGGCGTCTCGACCAGCAGAAGGTGAAGGGCGCACCGGCCGAGGCAATGGCGGTGGAGCTTCGTGAGCGCGACCGGCGGGACCGCACCCGAGCGGTTTCACCGCTGGTGGCCGCCGAGGATGCCGTGGTGCTCGACTCGACGAATATGAGCGAGGACGAAGTCGTCAGTCGAATCGAGGAGTTAGTGGAGCAGCACTTGGCGGCGAACCGCTGAGGGTTTGCGCGCGCGGCGAAAAACCCGCCCCAACCAAGCGCATCCCGCAAGATTTAGCGGGAAGGCGCGCCGGAAGCCAACTACAACCGCAGCGCGGCTGAAGTCCCATCCCGCCAGAGGCACGCCTCACCGAAGTCACTTCGAAAGCAACCCTCCGTTGCCGTATAATCGAGGGTATAGTGCTCAAATACTCAATTGTAGTTCCTCTCCACAACGAACAGGAGAACGTCACCGACCTGTACGCGCGGCTCAAGTCCGTAATGGAGGCGAGCGGCGAGACCTTCGAGATGGTGCTGGTCGATGACGGTTCGGTCGACGGAACATTCTCGTTGCTGCGTGAAATTGCCGCCGTTGACAGCCGCGTTACCATTGTCAAGCTGCGTCGTAATTTTGGTCAGACGGCCGGCCTCGCCGCCGGATTTGACCACGCCCGCGGCGAATACATCATCGCCATGGACGGCGACTTGCAGCACGATCCTGCCGACATCCCGTTGTTCCTGGAAAAAATTGCCGAAGGCTACGACATCGTCAGCGGCTGGCGCCGGACTCGTGTCGACAATTTCTGGTTGCGCCGCATCCCTTCGCGCTGCGCCAACTGGCTCATGGCCAAGTTGAGCGGCGTCGACATCCACGACTTCGGCACCACTTTTAAAGCCTACCGCCGCGAGATCCTGGGGCAGATTCCGCTTTACGGAGAGCTTCACCGTTTCATCCCCGCGCTCGCCTCATGGCACGGCGCGTCCATCATCGAAGTGCCCATCAAGAACGTGAACCGCGAACGCGGCGCTTCGCATTACGGAATCTCCCGCACTTTCCGTGTCTTCTTCGATCTCATCACTATCCGTTTCCTGCTCAAATATCTTTCCCGCCCGTTGCATTTTTTCGGCACGGTGGGGATGTTCAGCATTTTTGCGGGCAGCGCCGTTTCCTTCTGGCTCGTCCTGCAGAAGGTATGGCACCACACCGACATCATGTACCAGCACGGCCCACTGATGCTGTTCTCCGCCGTCCTGTTGCTGGCGGGCCTGAACATGCTCGCCGTCGGCCTGCTCGGAGAAATGCAGGTGCGCCATTATCACGAGCCCGTCCAGCGCGCCCCGTACTCCGTCGATCGCATCCTGCGCGCGCAAAGCGAAGAGAGCACCATCTCCGAGTGATTGCAGAGGTCAGAGGTTAGATTGCAGAAGTGAAATCCAGCCATTTTTACCTCTGCAATCCAACCTCTGACCTCTGACCTTATCAAGGCGTTATAATTTCATCGGTCGCCATGCCCACCACAACTCAGCACGAATTGCGTCTAGCCAGCCGGATGTCGCGGCTCGGAACCGAAACCGCCTTTGAAGTCCTCAATCGTGCCCGCGCCCTCGAAAAGAAGGGCAAAGAAATCATTCACCTGGAAATTGGCGAACCCGACTTCGACACCCCACCCAATATCGTCGAGGCCGGTGTCGACGCGCTTTACATGGGATGGACCCACTACGGTCCCGCTGCCGGTCTGCCCGACCTGCGCCAGGCCATTGCCGACTATGTCAGCCGCACCCGCAACGTCCCGGTTTCGAGCGATGAGGTCGTTGTCGTCCCAGGCGGCAAGCCGATTATTTTCTTCACGATTCTGGCATTAATTGAGGACGGAGATGAGGTAATTTACCCCAATCCCGGCTTCCCCATCTACGAGTCCATGATCAACTATTCACTGGGCAAGGCGATTCCCATTCAGCTCCGCGAAGAGCGCGACTTTTCCGTCGACGTCAAAGAGCTGGCCTCGCTGATTACCGACCGCACCAAGTTAATCATCCTGAACTCGCCGCACAATCCGACCGGCGGCACGCTCACCAAGAAAGATGTTCTCGAAATAGCCGAGGCCATCGGCGACCGCAACATTCTCATTCTTTCGGACGAAATCTACAGCCGCCTCATCTTCGAAGGCGAGCACTTCTCCATCATGAGCGTACCCGGCTTCAAAGAGCGCACCATTCTGCTCGACGGCTTCTCCAAGACCTACGCCATGACCGGATGGCGCATGGGCTACGGAGTAATGCGGCCCGATCTGGCCCTGCACATCGCGCGCCTCATGACCAACTCGACCTCCTGCACCGCCAGCTTCACCCAGGTTGCCGGAATTGCGGCGCTGCGCGGCGACCAGTCCTCGGTCGACAAAATGAGCGCTGAATTCAAGCGCCGCCGCGACGCCTTCGTCGCCGGCCTGAACAAGATCAAAGGCTTCTCCTGCCGCCTGCCGAAGGGCGCATTCTACGTTTTCCCCAACATTACGAAGACGGGCTGGCCGTCAAAGAAGCTGGCCGACGCGCTGCTCGAGGAGGCCGGCGTCGCCTGCCTCTCCGGCACCGCCTTCGGCGAATACGGGGAAGGCTATCTGCGCTTCAGCGTCGCCAACTCACTCGAGAACCTGAATGCGGCCTTGACGAAAATTGAAGACTGGGCTGGGAAGAACTTGCGCTGAAAGTGGAACGCCGGGCGTCCCGTAGCTCGACCATGGGAATTTCCAAGAGACTTTGCGACCTCTGCGATCTCTCAGCGATCTCTGCGTTGAAGCTCTCTTTCATGCCTTTGACGTAGCCGGCCCGACTTGGTGTAAAATCCGCCGCTATGGCAAACATCGATCAGCACCCCGCCGGCTCCTTCTGTTGGATTGAACTCCACACCACCGATCAGAACGCCGCCAAGAGCTTCTACGGCTCTCTTTTTGGTTGGGCTCCCCATGACAATCCGATGGGCCCGAACGATTTCTATACCGAATTCAAACTCCAGGGCCGCGAAGCCGCCGCCGCATGCACGCTGCGTCCCGACGAGCGTTCCCAGGGCGTTCCTCCGTACTGGATGATTTACGTCGCCGTCGCGAACACCGACGCAGCCGTCATCAAGGCACAGCAGCTAGGCGGGAAAATTCTCGCACCAGCGTTCGACGTTATGGATGCCGGACGTATGGCAGTCATCCAGGATCCCACCGGCGCGGTTTTCTGCGTATGGCAGGCGAATAAGAACGCCGGAATCGGAATCGCCGAAGTCGCCGGTACGCTCTGCTGGGCCGATCTAAGCACGAGCGATCCCAAACGCGCCTCCGATTTTTACTCCGGCTTTTTCGGATGGCAGATAGCCGCCGACCCGAAAGATCCGTCCGGCTATCTGCACATCAAGAACGGCGGACATTTCATCGGAGGCGTTCCGCCCGCAGTTCATCACCCGCCCGGAGTGCCGCCGCACTGGCTAGCCTACTTCCAGGTAGATGATGTGGATGCGGTTGCATCCAAGGCCAAACAGATGGGCGCCAAACTCTGTCTTCAGCCGATGACGATGGAAGGCGTCGGCCGTATGTCAGTGATCTCCGACCCGCAAGGGGCGGTGTTCTCCATCTTCAAGTCAGCGCGCTAAGTCGGCATGTACGGAAGGTTCTCCTCCGTGAACCGCTGTGTCCTCTGTGGTTAAGCTAAAGCCGACCAGCACAGAGGACACAAGGTTACCTGGCTCTCGGCGTCTCGGCGGTGAAAAATCGACCGCGCTGGCAGAGACACCGTCACACGTCACCCCCGCCTGTGACCCCGCTCACTGAACCCCGCGACCGCGCCAGTTACGCTCATGCTGTAAGCCTATGCGCCGCTTCTTGTGCTGCCCAAAGCTCGGCGCCCGCGAAGGAGCCACTCCATGCCTATTCGGAATTCGACCACCGGCGAAATTCTGCGTTCCTACAGCATTGACGAACTGAAACAGCAGGCTACATTGATGAGGGGCTACAACCTCGCCGTGCTGTACGCAGCCACGTCCGGGCACGCCGGCGGTACGCTCTCCATCATGGACATCGCCGCCGCGCTCTATCTTCGCGTCGCCGACCACGATCCCAAGAACCCCAACTGGCCCGACCGCGATCGCATCGTCTGGTCGACGGGCCACAAAGCGCCCAGCCTCTATCTCGGCCTAGCCTTCGCAGGCTTCTGTCCGAAAGAAGATGTCGCGCTCCTGCGCAAGCTCTATTCCCCCTATCAGGGGCATCCGCACTGGCTCAAACTACCCGGCGTAGAGGTTTCCACCGGGTCGCTAGGCCAGGGCCTGAGCATAGCCGTAGGCATGGCGCTAGCCGCCAAGCTGGACAAGAAAAATCACCACGTCTTCTGCCTCATGGGAGACGGCGAGCAGCAGGAGGGCCAAATCTGGGAAGCCGCGATGGAAGCGGGCCACTTCAAGCTAGACAATCTGGTAGGCATCATAGATCGCAACCGCCTCCAGATCGACGGCTGGGTAAAGGACGTAATGAACGTCGAACCTCTCGAAGAAAAATATCGCAGCTTCGGATGGGAAGCCCTAACCATCAACGGCCACGACATGAAGCAGGTAGTCGAAGCGCTGGAGAATGCCAAAGCAAAAGCCGGTTCCGGCAAACCCACCGTAATCATCGCCGACACCGTCAAGGGCAAAGGCGTCAGCTTCATGGAAAACATTGCCGGATGGCACGGCAAAGCACCCAACCTCGAAGAGCTAAACCAAGCCTTGAAGGAACTAGGTCTAGAAGGCCAGATTCCTGTCGAGCAGCTCTTCGCCCACGCCAAACAATACCAAGCCGAGGTCGAGCGCAAACTGGACGCCAAGATGCCTAAGTTCCACCGCAACTACTGGTGGAACGCCGCCGAAAACATGAAAGTGCAGATGAAGCCCACCCGCCTGGGCTTCGGCCAGTCGCTGGCCGCCAACGGCGACGATCCGCGCATCGTTTGCTTTGGACTCGACATCTCCGGCTCCATCACCATCAGCGAGTTTTACGCCGGTAAGCCCGAGCGCAAATCGCGCTGGATCAGCATGGGTATCGCCGAGCAATCCGCCACCTCAGCCGCTGCCGGCCTAGCCAAAGAGGGCAAACTTCCCGTTTTCGGCACCTATGCAACCTTCGCCGCCGCCCGCAATCTCGACCAGATCCGCACCTCGATCTGCTATGGCAATTTCAACGTCCTGATCGCCGGAGCCCACGGCGGCGTCAGCGTCGGCCCCGACGGTGCAACGCACCAAGCCCTCGAAGACCTGTTCGCCATGTGCGGACTGCCCAACATGAACGTGGTCGTCCCCTGCGACATGGTCGAAACTCGCAAAGCCACTGACTATCTCCTGCTAAAGCACGTAGGCCCAAAATATATTCGCTTCGCCCGCGAAGCGACGCCCATCGTCACCGACGAGAAAACGCCCTTCGTCTTCGGCAAAGCCAACGTGATTCGCCTGCGTCGCGAGGCTGCGAATTTCATCGAAGCCTTCGAGACTAAACTGGAATCCGAATACCGCGACGAACACGAAGACCTCACCATCATCGCCTGCGGTCCCATGGTGCCTGAGGCCATGCGAGCTGCCTGGATCCTGAAGTCTGACTTCGGCTACGAAACCCGAGTCCTAAACTTGCACACCCTCAAGCCGCTCGATACCGAAGCCATCGTGCGAGCCGCCCGCGACACCAGCGTCGTCCTGACCGCCGAAGAGCACCAGATCGGCGCGCTGGCGTGGCCAGTCGCCAATGCCATCACCCAGTCGCCCGCGCTCTACGGCATCCCCACCATCACCGGCGCCATCGGAGTAAAAGACCGCTTCGGAGATTCCGGCGCGCCCTGGGAGCTAATCAAGGAGTTCGAAGTCTCCGCCGAACACATCGCCGCCAAAGCAGTGGAACTGATCGGGGTGAAGAAATCCCGCTCCGGGGAGCCGATGTCCGAAGTGCATTTGGTGGGGACAAAGTAGAGTATCGACATTGTAGATACCATGGGCTATACTGTGTATTATTCAGAAGGGAGCCCTTCATGAAGACACAGATGGTCAAATGGGGCAATAGCCTAGCTGTGCGCATTCCCAAGCCCGTGGTTGAGGAAGCCAAGCTGAAGGAAGGCGATGCGCTGGAGATCGAAGCCGCCGCCGAGGGCCACGTCGAACTGCGCCGGCCAACGAAGATTCCCACCCTGTCGCAGCTCGTTTCCCAGATCACTCCAGAGAATCGCTACGCCGAGATTTCAACTGGCGCGGAAGTAGGGAAGGAAGTTGTGGAATGGTGACATGGTGACTCCCTACGTTCCGGAAGCCGGTGACATCGTGATGATGGATTTCGATCCGCAGGTCGGCCGCGAACAGGCCAAGCGGCGTCCCGCACTGGTGCTTACCGATCAGCGCTACAACCGTGCCAGTGGCCTGGCCATAGTTTGCCCACTCACGAGCAAGCGCAAACCCTACCCCTTCGCCCTGCCCATCACCGTTGACCAGGTAGATGGCTCAGTTCTCGTCGATCAGTTGAAGAGCATGGATTGGGCTGGCCGCAAAGCGAAATTTCACTCCAAGTCTGAACCCGCGTTAGCAGGCAAAGTGCGGCAGTATGTCGCTGTTCTGCTCGGGCTTCGCTGACAAGAGTCGCGATTTTCGCGGAACGACTGCGGCTTAGGCGGTCAAGCCCGTTTGCCTCTCCCCAGTCGCGAATGGTAAAACCCTCCCGAGGGCACGCCCGTGAAAAAGTTCGCGAAGAAGACCGCCGCTATCTCCCTCCTCGCTCTTTCCGCGCTGCTCGTAGTGTTTATGGTGGCCCGCGCCGCCGACCGTTTGCGCCGCATCAACCTGCCGACCAGCAAGAGCCTGACCCTCCCCGTCCCGGGATACCTAGCCCGCACCAACAGCTTTCCCGCGACTATCGCCCTCAGTCCCGACGGCCGCTACGCCGCGCTGCTCAATCAGGGCTACGGCACCGAGGAGAGTGGCGCGCGCCAATCCATCGCCATTCTCGATCTCAGCAACAACCAGTTGCACGATTTTCCCGACGATCGCCTGAGCGACGACTACTCCACGCACCAAAGTTATTTCATCGGCCTCGCTTTCAGCAGCGACGGCAAGCATCTCTATGCCTCGATGGGCTCGATCACCGATCCGACGGGCGAGAAGCCAACGAGCACCGGCAACGGCATCGCGGTGTATAGGTTCACAGCCGGCGAAGTCACTCCCGAGCGTTTCCTCAAGATCCCGCCCCAACCCATCGCCGAAGGTAAAGAAGTAGCATTCGGCCTGCGCAAAACTCCTGTTGGAACCGCACTCCCATACCCCGCGGGCCTAGCCGTGCTTCCAGGTCTCAAAGGCGACCGCCTGCTCATCGCCAATAATCTTTCCGACAATGTCGTGCTGCTGGACGTCACCTCCGGGCAAATTGAAAAGTCGTTCGCGCTACGGCGCAAAAAATTCGATCGCGGCCGTTTTATCCCCACCGAATATCCGTACACAGTGATCGCCAACAAAGCCGGAACCAAAGCGTGGGTCAGCCTGTGGAATAGCTCTGCGATTGTGGAATTGGATTTAGAGACCGGCGATGTATCCCGATCCACGCGGATTGGTCTGTGGAAACATGATGACCCCATCGCTCCCAGCCCGCATCCCACAGCGATGCTGCTGAGCCCCAATGAAGACACCCTCTATGTGGCTCTCGCCAACGCCGATGTCGTGGCAGCCGTCGATCTCAGAGTCGTCGATCAGGCCTATACCCCTTATCACACCAATTTCAAAGACCCCGGATCCGTCCTCCAAGCCATCGCCCTTTCACCCGACGGCAAGTATCTCTACGCGGCCAGCGCCTCGCTCGACGCCGTCGCCGTGTTCGCGGTCAAGGAGCTGCCAAAAATGACCGCCGGTGGCCATAGCATCAAGGAAATACCAGATGAAGAACCGATAGGCTATATCCCCACCGAGTGGTACCCCAGCGCCCTAGCCGTCGCCGGCAACGATCTCCTAATCGCCACCGCCAAAGGAGAAAGCAGCGGCCCCAACAACATGCAGGCCAAGCTGGAAGGCGAGCGCAAAAGAAAACATCCCTACATTCCCACCCTGATCGGCGGCTCCATCCAACGCCTCGGCCTGGTCGATATCGACAAGAATCTAGCCGCCTACACCCGCCAGGTTGAAGAGGACAATCTGGTCCACTCCGACGGCGGCAAGCTCATCTTCGCCCGCGGAAGCAATCCCATCCGCCACGTGATCTATGTGCTAAAGGAAAATCGCACCTACGATCAGATCTTCGGCGATCTGCCGGTAGGCGACGGCGACGCATCGCTGACCATGTATGGCAAAGAAATCACGCCCAACCAGCACAAACTCGCGCTGCAATTCGGAGTGCTCGACAACTTCTACGACAGCGGAGAAGTTTCCGGAGACGGCCATCTCTGGTCCACCGCCGCCACCACCTCCGACTACAACGAGAAAACCTGGCCCATCAACTATCGGAACAAAGAACGAACCTACGACTTCGGCGGCAGCGTGGCCGAGGAATTGCCGCTCGAGCAGGGCACCCCCGACGTCGACGACCCCGCCACCGGCTTCCTCTGGGACAACCTCGCCCGCCGCGGTCTCACCTATCGCATCTACGGAGAATTCATCGCTGCCGTGTGGTGCAAAAGCCAAGAAGCGAAATCGCCGAAAGCGAGATCGCCGAAAGAAGGAACGCCGTCTCCCAGTGCCGCAACGTGCCCAGCTTCCGAAATTAAGCAAGGCGATCCACTGCCCGCGAACGTCGGCAACCCGCGCGGTGGCCCGAGCCCCTGGCCTTGGGCAATTCCGCAGATGAAGCGCATGCGCCCAACGAAAGCCGCGCTGCGCGATCACTACGATCCGCAATTTCCCGACTTCAACACCGACTATCCCGACCAACTCCGCGCCGACGAATTCCTCCGCGAGTTCGACGAGTTCGTGAAGGCGAAGGGAAGCGCCAGGGAACTTCCGCAGTTCATCCTCCTCTACCTGCCCGACGACCACACCCAAGGTACGCGCCCCGGCAAACCCACGCCGCGAGCCCAAGTCGCTGACAACGATCTGGCGTTAGGTCGCGTAGTCGATGCCGTTTCCCACAGCCCCTACTGGGACGACACCGCCATTTTCGTGGTCGAAGACGACGCCCAGGACGGCGCCGATCACATCGATGCCCATCGATCCACTGCTCTGGTCATCAGCAAGTACGCGCCCCATCCGCCGCAAACCTTTGTCGACCATCGCTTCTACACGACCGTCAGCCTGATCCACACCATGGAAGTTCTACTTGGCCTGCCGCCGATGAATCTGTTCGATGCACACGCCCCGCTCATGTCGCCTCTGTTCTCCGGCCCGGGAACGCAGCCGCCCTTTCAGGCCGACGACCAGAATCTGCGCAGCGGGCTCATCTATAAAGTGAACCAAAGGAATGCGGTGGGCGCCAGGGAATCATCGCTGATGAATTTCTCCCGGCCCGATGCGGCCGATGCGAAAAAGCTAAATGCGATCCTGTGGCAGGATGCCAAAGGCGACGTCCCAATGCCAACCAGAGAGCGCAGACCCTGAAGAAAATTACGTAGGGATGGCCGCCCTCGGCCGTCCAGCGGAGCGCCGCTCCGCAACGCCCCAGCAAGCTAAGCTACAATCTGCTCGTGGGTTCCCCGATCGTGTGCACCAACCTGCGCAAGACCTACGACGGCAAAGTCGAAGCCGTCCGCGGCCTGAGCCTGCAAATCGAAGCCGGCCAGTGCTTCGGACTGCTCGGCCCCAACGGAGCAGGGAAAACCACCACCATAGAAATCCTCGAAGGCCTGCTCGCGCCCACCTCCGGAGAGGTCCGCATCTTCGGCCACACCTGGAACGACAACCCGCGCCAATTGCGCGAGTGGATCGGAATCTCGTTGCAGGAAACGCGCCTCTCGGAAAAACTGTCCGCCCGCGAAACCATCGAACTCTTCGCCAGCTTCTACAGCGAACCGCGCCCTGCCGACGACATCCTAGAAGAACTCCAGCTCACCGAAAAAGCCGACGCCTGGGTAGGCAAGCTTTCCGGCGGCCAGAAACAGCGCTTAGCCGTAGCCACCGCGCTCGTGGGCAATCCCCGCATTCTTTTTCTCGACGAGCCCACCACCGGACTCGATCCCCAAAGCCGCCGCCAGCTTTGGGACATCGTCCGCGCCTTCCAGAAAAAAGGCGGCACCGTGCTGCTCACCACTCATTACATGGACGAGGCCGAGCGCCTCTGCGACCGTCTAGCCATAGTCGATCACGGCCAGATCATCGCCGAAGGCACTCCTGTAGATCTCATCGACCGCCTCGGCGGCCATCACGTGGTCGAGTTCCAGGTGAGCCATGCCAATAAGAACAACAACGGAAACGCGGACAACAACAACGACAACGACGATGACAATATTGCCCGCTGGCGATCGCTGCCCAGCGTGGAGTCCGTCCGTCGCGAGGATTCAACCGTCCTCCTAAGTGTCCGCGAGCCCCATCTAACTATCCCCGCTCTTCTGGATGCGGTAACCAACGACGGCCATCAACTCAAACACCTCAGCACGCGCCAGGCCAGCCTCGAAGACGTCTTCGTGCAACTCACCGGGCGCCACCTGCGAGAAGATTGAATGGCAACCACAGAAACCCACGCGCCGAACCTCCACGCTGATAACAATCAGCCGCCGCAGCCCATTTCTCCCGCGCGCCGGGTCTCGATCATTATGCCGAGCTTGGAAGGCTACAGAAAAGGGCCGTCGACGGCCTGTACCTAAAGGTGCTGCAGGCGATGAGCGGACTACCATAAGGACTTTCCGGACCAGCACGCGGGCTGCGGAGCCCGCGCGCGTGGCCCGTCCAAGCTCCGCTTGGGCGGGTCCTTTGCCTTTTTTCATCACAAACGCCCGGGCCACGCGTCACAGACAACCACCCCGCCATACGCGACAATAGGAACTTGATAGACGCAGCCAGAAGTGTGCCCGTCTCCCAAGACGGCCCGCGAGGCTGCCCCAAACCCATTTTCAGAGATCTTTGACAACCTAAGTTGAGGCGTTTAGCGGGCGTGAGCGAAGCGGGAGCCGCTGCCGAAATCCTAAGCGAAGCGAATGGATCTCGTAAGTCATTGGTTCTCAAAGACCTTAGCTGTAACTCCTTTAAAGTCAAAGATCTGGCCGGAATTTCCTCCTAACCCTATGATTCCAATAGCAAGGGGGGGAGGGGGGTAGGCTTTGCCTAACAAGTCGCTCTTGCCCATAAAGTCCATGATCTGCCCAATAAGTCCTATTTGATTCCAAAGTCGTACCCGTAGCTGCCCATTGATTCCCACGTCAGCAGGTATTCTCCGGGTGCTAGGTCTTCGTTCGGCGTGATCGTAATCATCAGGCTATTGATCGAATGCAGCGTCACATCCGGCAACCGTTTCTTGTCGTATCCGGCCTTCGCTCCGAACAATCCACTCTTGATGACTTTTAGTTCGCGGTGGTCGTCTTTCTTGTCGAGCAAGACAATCACTGTATCTCTGGACGCACGCGCCATCATTGCTTCTTTGTCGGGTGTCGTCTTGAGATAGAACACGGGACGGCGATCCGTCAGTTGCACTGGAGGCTCTGCCCCGCGATAGCTGACGGTGACTCCAGAGAAAGCGCCAGCCTTTACGCCCGATTGTCTCAACAACTCTAGCTTCTGCCAACCGTCCTTCGTTTTATAGAAAGCTCCGTGATCGGGCGGTTCGGCTGCGTCCTGTGCGAAACTCGCAACGCACAACCATAAAAGCGCGGCGATAGCGATTTGCTTTTTCATTTCCGCTTAGCCTTTTTACCGCTCTTGCCGTTCTGACGCGGCGTATTCCAGTACGGACTCTTGCACTTCGGGCATACCTTCGGTTCTTCCGTGCTGTCCGGTCGCGGCATCCATGTGTGCGAGCACCGTTCGCACTGATAGCCTTGTAGCATGATTTTCGCCATACCTACAGATAATATACCTGTGCGGTATTCTGTCAAGGAAATTCATGGCTCTATCCTAGACCAAACAACCAACAAACGCTCAGCGATGTGGCGTATGTTTTCGCAGTAATAACGGCCCGTTGAGCCACCATCTTGACTTTTCTCTAACTGACTGTCCCGCGCTCCATTTTCCTTCAACTCTAGAATGAGGACGGAGAGACGAGCCTTGAATTGGCGTTCAAAGCCGTAATGAATTGCATCCATCATCTGCTGCTTGACAGCCGATTCTGGCCCTGACTTGATTCCCATCAAGGCATCATGGTTTGCAACGGATACGCTCCTCAGGTCGAACATAGCCGCCGCCGCTATAGCTTTATAGCCGACGGGAACGTCTTCCAGCGGATCGGGTCTAGGCACAGCATCCCACTCCACTTTGCAGTCTTTTTCCTTGAGGAACGCTAGGATATCGTTGGCAAGAGTCAGCACGCGCCCGCGTAGACTCAGGTCCGGCTTCTTCAAATCGTCCAATGCGTTTGTCGTTCTGGCCAGCTCTTTTTGAAGGTTAGTCTTCTTAATGTTCTCTTCAAGGTACTGTTCCTTTAGCTGACGGAGTTCATCGGCATTCGACCGTCGCTTTCCGTCTCGAATAAATGTGGCAACTGAGATTGTCAGGACAATGCAGGCGATGATAACCAAAATAATAGATGAGCGGTCGCCGTTGAACGTAAATCCTTTCAAGACAAGTACCCCTACACCGATGACAGCGGCGCTCACTTGCACCACCTGCCCTTTGTTCGAGAACCATTCCATGCGGAAAGCATAGTCCTACCCTCGGAAAAATTCACAGCTTTTTTACAAATATCCCTTGACAGACTATATACCTAATGGTAATATACTGTGTAGTTGGATATGGGACGGGATTCAGGGAGCGAAGATCATGGAAGCCAGACAGCAACGCGGTCTCGAAATCGCAGCCACTCGGACGATCAGCCACAAAGGAAATCTGTGGGTTGTTCCTTCGCAGACGGGTAACGGAACGTACCGGGTACACATGATGCCCAAATTGGCGAGTTGCACTTGTCCCGATTTCGAAACGCGGGGCGTCCGCTGCAAGCATATTTTTGCGGTCTCTTACGCTATGACACGCGAACATAATGCCGATGGCAGCACCACCGTGACGAAGACTTTGACGGTCACGGCAACCACGGAGCGCACCTCCTACCCGCAGAACTGGCCCGCGTACAACGCAGCGCAAACCAACGAAAAAGACAAATTCCAAACCCTGCTCTCTGACCTCTGCCGTGGCATCCCTGAGCCGCAAGAGCGCAAGATGGGACGGCCCAGTCTGCCACTCTCTGACGCCATTTTCAGCGCGACGTTCAAGGTCTATTCCACGGTTTCGGGACGCCGCTTTATGAGCGATCTGCGGGACGCGGAAAGCAACGGTTTCATCTCCAAAGCCCCTCACTACAATTCCGTTTTCAATTACCTTGAGAATCCTGACCTGACTCCCATCTTGGAATCCCTCATTACCGAAAGCAGCCTGCCCTTGAAGTCTGTCGAGACGGACTTCGCTGTGGACTCTTCCGGTTTCACTACCTCGCGTTTCATTCGCTGGTATGACCACAAGTACGGGACCGTCAGAGAACAGCATGATTGGGTCAAGTGCCATCTGATGTGCGGCGTCAAAACGAACATCGTGACGGCGGTCGAGATTCGCGACCGGAACGCGAATGACTACAAGTTGCTCCCCCCGATGGTAGAAACCACCGCCCAGAATTTTCAGATGCACGAAGTTTCGGCGGACGCTGGGTACTGTGGACGGGACAACGCAGAAGCGATTGCCAAGGCGGGAGCCGTTCCGTTTATCGCCTTCGCATCCCATCATCGGGGAAACGGCACTGGAATATGGAGCCGGATGTATCACTACTTCCAATTCCAGCGCACCGAATTCTTGCAGCACTACCACAAACGCAGCAATGTTGAATCTACGTTCAGCATGATCAAACGGAAATTCGGAGACGGCCTTCGTAGCAAGACAGACGTTGCGATGATCAACGAGACGCTGTGCAAAGTACTCTGCCACAATCTCGTTGTACTGATCCATGAAATGTACGAGCTTGGGATCGACCCTGTGTTTTGGGGCGCAGCGACGGCCAGCGTATAGTTGTTGCGTTCGATATGCGCTTCGTACTTGCATTGCTTCTCCTGCCTGCCTTCAACGCGACCGCTCAACAAGCGCAGCCGGCTCAGTCACCATCCCATCGGGTCGAACATCAAGAGAACTCCAATAGTGATAAGGACAATGCCGGGGGCGTCGTGCAGCCATTGGCCGACGAAGGGCGCGGTAATGTCGTGAGTCTTGTAGAGAAGAATTGCTCCGAGCAGAACGATGAAAGGGGAAAGAAGCCTAGCTATTGGGACAAAGTAATATCCCCAGAAGTCCTCCCGATCTGGATAGCGTCTATCGTTGCGATAATCGGGATTGTCGTAGCGGTATGCACACTGAAAGCGATTCGGGATGAAGCAAAAGAAATTAGGAGCGTGGCTGAGGCTGCCCGTGATAATGCCGCTGCTCAAATCAATGCCGAACGCCCGTGGGTAAGTGCTTCGATACGCAAGACTGTCAAATCTATTCGTCAGCCCAACAAAACTGCCTTCGAGGACGCGTCGTATTTCCATTTCGTGCTCACGAACCACGGGAGAACTCCGGCTGAAATATATGCGATGGATGGCGAACCGAAACTCACCGATCAAGGGATTGATGGCGGTCTCAGCCATGAGCCGGATTACTCGCCGAACATTCTGAAACACGTAAAACTGCTCGCCCCAAACGAAGAATGGATGGTGGAGGACGTAAATCTTCAAACGTGGCACTATTCGGATAGCGACAAAGAAGGGATTCGGACTGATCACTTGCACGTGATCTTCGTGGGCGTCGTTCTGTATCGTGACCAGTTCAAGCGGGACGTGCAGCGGGAGACTAGATTCTGTTACACCTATATGCAGGGGCTTGGGGACTATCGCCCTAGCGGGCCGCCCCAGTACACAAAGTACACATAGCAAGACGACGGCGGCTGCCCAAAAAGTAGGTAGGCTGCCCAAAAAGTCAATTAAATGAGAGACTTGCTGGGCAAAGCCGAGGGGGGTACCGGTACCCACTGGTTACTACCTTCGGAGTTAATAGACGCAAATGACGAGAATGAGGTTTGGGGAGCAGCGCCGCTCGGCTCGATTTCGCCGATGCGATTTGTGCGTTTTCTGCCCGTCGCACGGGCGACTCCGAAACGAACCTCAGCCGGCACCCGCAGTGAAAATAACGGGTAACTTTCAGGCGCGAGCCGGCGTCCAAACAAATGGAGAACTCCATCGGTCCCGACTTGCGATCGGGGCTATAATGCTGTCAACCGACCGGGTTTCTGCGGGGTATCAAAATGACGTACCGTAAGTTGCTCCTCTCCCTGAGCCTGCTGGCGCTGATGGCAGTGTCGGCGCTGGCCCAGGATCAAACGTCCCAGACCCCAAGCGCGCAGCCTCAGGCATCGCAGCCGCAAGCCTCAAAAGATCAAACGGCGCAGCCGCAGAGCACGCAGCCCTCCCCCCCCTCAACAACCGATGCAACGCCAGCTCCGCCGCAGGATCCCTCGGCCAGCACTGGCTCAACTCCGCCTGCGGACAGTTCTTCGAGCAGCAGTGCCGGCAGCAACCCTGCCCCTAGCGGGCCGCCTCCCGTCCAGGAACCCGACCCCAGCAAAGTCAAGCACGATGGCGGCGAGGACGATGTGGACGCCATCGGCAACCGTAAGATCGGCGGGCGCGGCTTGGGCGACTGGTATTCGCTCGAAACCGAAATCAGGATGGGTAAGCAATACGCGATGATGGTCGAAAATAGCGTAAAGCTGGTTCCGGACCCGGTGGTGAACGAGTACGTCAACCGCATTGGCCAGAACTTGGTGCGCAATTCCGACGCAAAGGTCCCGTTCACCATCAAGGTCATCGACTCCGACGAAATCAACGCGTTTGCGCTCCCCGGTGGATTTTTCTACGTGAACTCCGGTCTGATTCTGGCGGCCGACGAAGAGGCCGAACTGGCCGGTGTGATGGCGCATGAGATATCGCACGTTTGTGCCCGCCACGCGATGCGTCAGATGACGCGAGCAAATTTGGCGCAACTCGCCACCATTCCTCTGATCTTCGTTGGGGGTGGCATAGGCTACGGAATCTACGAAGCAAGTGGTCTGGCCTTGCCGCTCACGTTCATGAAGTTCCAGCGCAATTTCGAAGCGGAAGCCGACTACCTCGGCCTGCAATATATGTACAAGACGGGATACGATCCGCAGGCTTTCATCAGTTTCTTCGAAAAGATTCAGGCGAAAGAGAAGAAGAAACCGGGCACGATCGCCAAGGCGTTCGCTTCGCACCCGCAGACGCCCGACCGCATTGAGGCGTCGCAAAAGGAGATCGCGACCATCCTTCCGGCGCGCCCGCAATACATCGTCACCACCTCAGAGTTTGACGACGTGAAAGCGCGGCTGGCCATGATTGAGAACCGGCACAAGATCATCGAAGAGAAGGATACGAACAAGCCCAGCCTGCGCCGCGCTTCAACCAGCGACAAGACATCCACGGGCTCGGGGTCGGACACGAGCGACGATGATCGCCCAACGCTAAAGCGCCGGGACGATACGAACCAGAATCAATAGTAGCGTGAATTCAGAGACAACAGAAAACCGGTGGGCCGCCCGCCGGTTTTTTATTGACGTTAAGTTTCCGCTGTCATCTTAAGCGGCAGTCGAAGGGGAAGGGGAAAGACCTGCATATTTCGGCGGCTCGCTCAGGATTACAGGGTGGGTTACGATCCCGCGGCCACCGACTTCACCGTGATCGTGGTGCCGTCCACTTCTCCGGTCACCTTTGCCTTCGCTCCGGCCAGATCGTTCAGCTTGTCGAGCGCGGCCTTATCCGAGGTCTCCAGGATGTAAACTTTGTCACCGACCACGAGCGCGTATTTCGATCCATGTTGGATGCAGCCGCGCGTGCAATCCGCGGCCTTGCCGGGCATTTCATGTTTCGCCCCGCACATGGCGTCGCTCACTTCGCCGGTCAAGGTCTGGAGCTTACCCGCAGCCAGCGCTGGAACCGCCGTTAGCCCGATCAACATCTGCATCCCAAACACCGCAGTCGCAATTCGATTAACCTTCATCGTGCTTTGCCCTCCTGTGAAACAGCGTGACAGTTCAAAAGCTGCCACTCGGTGATCACTATCATAGTGTCAGCACCATGATGTCAATATTACGATTCTCGCGCAAGCTGCGGTTACAAAATATCTGCTCCTCTATACGCCGCAGTTTTCAACGTTACTGCGCCTTGAAACGGATCTCCACGTCCACGGTCTTGTCCTTCGCGTCCCGCGATTCATGAATGCTCACGGCCCAGCGTACGGCGCGGGGAAGGAGCTGTTCGGTTTCGTCCACAAATTTCTTGGGGTAATCGGCGTTGTAAGGCTGACCTTCGCGCAGATGCCACGCTGCCTGCATCCGAGCCTTGGCCTGGGTGTCGAGTCCTGCGATCTCCAACTCGCCCATTCTGTACAGGTCGCCTTCGACGATGTTCAGATCGTAGTGCACGGTGCTTTTCTCGTCGTCGAACTGGGCGTCGGGCTTGACTTGAACCGTCATATAGCCGCGGCTGCGGTAAAGCTTGTCCACGCTTTCGAGATCGCGGAGAAGCCGCACGGCGTCGGCAGGCTGTCCAGCCGGCATGTGGATGAGCGGAGCGACTTCGCTGATGGCAATTGCAGAGGTGCCCTTCCAGTCGACGCTGGAGCTTGAATAAATCCTGCCCGGCGTCACCGGAACGATCGCATCCACCTGAAGCTCGGACGCGCCCTGCGCATCCGCCGCAGGGAGGTGCGGCACCACGCGCGCGTCGGACGGACCAAACGCGGCTTTCAAATATCCGCGCTGCAGGTACACGGGGAGCAGGTCTAGCTTGGCGGCCGCCGCGAGAGATGAGCGCAGGTATTCCGCTCCCGTGAGGCGGCGCCCGGCGTTTGTGAGCAGAGCCGCCTGCTCGGGCGAAGCTCCCGGAAATTCGACGTTGCGAATCCGGATAGTGACTTCCTCGACCCGATACACGATTGCGTTCAGGGCATCGCTCGACTCTTCTGTATTGCGCAGGAAATCTACCCGCCCGGGAAATTGTTTCTCGGTGAGCAGGGCTTGCAGCGCCTCGGAAACCCGTTCCGGAAGGTTGCCGGCAATGGGTAGCAACTGCTTGAACAGCGGCACGCTGCGTTGCACGGCGGTGAGCAGTTCGTCGTCGGTGAACCAGACGAAGTTCTCAAACTGCGCGGGGACCAGCTTGCTCTTGTCGGTGTCGGCGAGCTGCAGTTCGAGTCTCACGCCCGCGCTTGAAGAGGAATACGAATACACAACGCTGCTGAACAAGCCGGAATCGCCCAGGAGCTGCACCGCCTCTTTAAAATCACCGTCAGCGGCGTTCTGGCCCATCTGCAGGCCGCTGGCCGCAAGAATCTCTGTGTCGGTGTAGCGCGCAGTTCCCGTGACTTTCAGCCCGATAAGCTTGTAAGCGGCTGCGGAAGCTTGGCCAGCGCTGGTGGTCTGCTTCTGGCCTGCAGCGGCCGAAAGGAGCAGGGACAGGCAGAGCGCGAGCCGCATAACCCGGCTCATTTGGATCGCTTCCCAGCCCCGGCCGCGGAAAAATTATTGTGCTTCACGGCGATGTCCATGAAGGCTTTGGCGGCGCGGCTGAGCGATTTGTCCTTGCGGAACACGAGCGCGAGGTCGCGCCGGATCTGCGCGTCGGCGAGGGTGATTGCAACCAGCGCCTTGGCCCGGATGTCTTGCTCGATATTCGAGCGGGCGATGAATCCGACGCCGACATCGGCCGCCACAAAACGCTTCAGCAGTTCGCTCGAATCGAGTTCCATGGCCAGTTTCGGCTTCAAGTGATGGTCATAGAACAGCGCATCGAGTGCGTCGCGGGTGTGGCCCAGTTTGGGCACGACGAGCGGATAGGCGGAGACCTCGGCGACGGTGACGGTCTTCTTCGCCGCGAGCGCATGACTCGGAGCTGTGATCACAACTAGTTCGTCGCGATGAATCATCTGCGCCTCGAGCCGGTTGTCGGTCACGGGCAGCGAGACCACGCCAAAGTCCACCACGTTTTCAATAATCGACTCGAGAATTCTGGCGTAGTCCGAGCGCTTGATGCTCACGGCGACGTTCGGATAGTCGCGTTTGAATTGCGCGAACACCTCGGGCAGGATGTGCAGGCAGGTGCCTTCATTTGCTCCCACGACAATCTCACCGCGGGGCACGCGCTCGGTTTCGGCAATCTCGTTGAGGATGGTTTTGCGCCGCTCCAGCGTCTCCTCGGCATACTTGAAAAACAATTTGCCGGACGCGGTGAGCGAGACGCGGCCACCGGAGCGGTCGAGCAGGCGAGCGCCTACTTCTTCTTCGAGCGCCCGAATTTGAGACGAGATGGCGGGCTGGGTGCGAAAACGCTTCTCCGCCGCGCGGGAGAAGCTGGAGAGGCGCGCCACTTCCAGGAAGATTTCGAGCTGATCAAAATCCATCGTGTGCTGCCTCAGACACTATAGCGAGCCTGGGGCAATCACGGAAGGGCAAAGGTGGTGTGGTGACGGGGCTTGCCCCGTCTAGGCGGGGCAAAGCCCCGCCACCACACGTACCATCCCATTTGCCTAGACGTTGATTACCGCGATGAGTTCCTTTACGGCGGCGGCGCTCTTGTCGAGGGCCGCTTTCTCTTCCGGAGTGAGTTTGATCTCGATGATCTGCTCGATTCCCTTGGCGCCGAGTTTCACCGGGACGCCAACGAAAAGTCCGTGGATGCCGTATTCTCCGTTCAAATACGCGGCGCAGGGGAGAATCTTTTTCTTGTCTTTGAGGATTGCCTCGACCATCTCGGTGGCGGCGGCCGACGGGGCGTAGTAAGCGGATCCAGTCTTGAGATATTTAACGATCTCGGCGCCGCCGTCGCGGGTGCGTTGGACGATGCGATCGAGCGCAGCCTTCTCGATAAGTTCGGTGACGGGAATGCCGGCGACTGTCGAATATCGGGGAAGCGGGACCATGGTGTCGCCGTGCCCACCGAGGACGAAGGCGGTTACGTTCTCGACGCTAACGTTGAGTGCCTGGGCGATAAAAGTGCGAAAGCGGGCGGAGTCGAGTATGCCGGCCATGCCGATCACGCGCTCGCGCGGAAAGCCGCTCAGCTTGTAGGCGGCCTGCGCCATGGCGTCGAGGGGATTGGATACGATGATGAGGATGCAGTTCGGCGAATGCTGCACCACCTTGCCGACAACGTCGCTCATGATTTTGTAGTTGGTATTGAGAAGGTCATCGCGGCTCATGCCGGGCTTGCGTGGAATTCCCGCGGTGATAACGACAATGTCAGACTTGGCTGTGTCGGCATAGTCGTTCGTGCCGAGGATGGCGGAGTCGCGTTTCTCGACCGGCATGGCCTGGAGCAGGTCGAGGCCCTTGCCTTGGGGAACGCCTTCGATTATGTCGATGAGGACGACATCGGCTAGCTCTTTCGATGCGATCCAGTGGGCGGCGGTGGCGCCTACGTTTCCGGAGCCTACTATCGTTACTTTATTGCGCATGAAGTTTCCTTTCGTAATGTTCAGTAAACAATTCCCTGTAGAGACGCGGCGAGCCGCGTCTCCCACGGCGGAGACGGGGCAAACCCCGTCTCTACACTCAGGGGATGTCTCAGTCCGCCGCCACCGCGACGCTCATGTTTTCGATCATGCAAGTGGCAAACTCGCTGGTTTTCACCTTGGTGGCGCCTGGCATCAGGCGCTCGAAATCGTAGGTTACTTTCTTCTGTTCGATGGTACGCTCCAGGCTCTGCTCGATCAGATCGGCGGCTTCGGCCCATCCGAGGAAGCGGAACATCATGACGCCCGAAAGAATGACGGAGCCGGGGTTGATGACGTCCTTGTCGGCGTACTTGGGAGCGGTGCCATGGGTCGCTTCGAAAATGGCGTAGCCGTCGCCGACGTTCGCCCCCGGAGCAATGCCAAGGCCGCCGACCTGCGCGGCGCAGGCATCCGAGATGTAGTCGCCATTCAAATTGGGCGTGGCCAGAACGCTGTATTCGTCTGCGCGTGTCACCACCTGCTGGAAGATGGAGTCGGCGATGCGGTCGTTGATCATCAGTTTTTTCTTCCAGGTGCCTTTGCCGTGCGTGGCATAGATGGAATCGAGACAGTCTCTCACTTCTTTGTAGATAGTCTGGCGGAATTCTTCCTGGGCGAACTCCAGGCCGGGTTCGACGAGGTTCGCGTTCTCCTCGATCGTGATACCAGGCTTCTTATCTTTGTTGTCGATGATCCAGCTCTCACGCTCGGTGACGACCTTGTCGCGGAACTCTTCCGTGGCGAGATCGTATCCCCACTGGCGAAACGCTCCTTCGGTGAACTTCTGGATGTTGCCTTTGTGAACGAGCGTCACCGCTTTGCATTTGTTATCGAGAGCATGTTGGATGGCCATGCGCACCAGGCGCTTGGTACCGGTCACGGAAATCGGCTTGATGCCGACGCCGGAATCGAGGCGGATCTGCTTTTTGCCGCCCTTCAGCATGTCTTTGTTGAGGAACTGGATCAGCCGATCGCAATCGGGCGTGCCTTCTTCCCATTCGATGCCGATGTAAACGTCTTCCGTGTTCTCGCGGAAAATGATGATGTTCATGCGCTCCGGATGTTTCACGGGCGAGGGCACTCCGGCGTAATACTTCACCGGACGTATGCAGCCGTAGAGGTCGAGGGTCTGGCGCAGCGCGACATTGAGGGAGCGGATGCCGCCTCCGACGGGCGTGGTCAGCGGGCCTTTGATGGCGACGCGAAATTCGCGGATGGCGGCGACCGTGTCGTCGGGAAGCCAGTTCTGAAAGCGAGCCTTGGCTTTTTCGCCGGCAAAGACCTCGTACCAGGCCACGGAACGCTTGCCGTTGTATGCCTTTTCGACAGCGGCGTCGAAGACGCGGACGGACGCTTTCCAAATATCGCGGCCGGTGCCGTCGCCTTCAATGAAAGGGATGATCGGGTGATCGGGAACGCGGTACTTGCCGCTGCTGTATTCGATCTTTTGCCCGTGGGATGGGACAGGAACTCCGTTGAACGATGCCATAACACTTGCCTCCAGAAGGCTTTAAGGAACCGGATCATTATAAATATTGAGGGAAGGGAGAGAAGGCTAGCCATCACAGGGGAATGTGACGACGATCACAATGGGGCGCGGCTTAGCGGAGCTCGCCGCCGCGCCACCCACTGCTCTCAAGTCCTAGAAAAGCGCGAGATCTGCGCCCCCTGCGTCTCTGCCACGGAGCACATTAGCGTTCGATCTTCACTGACTTGACCACTACGTCTTTGTTGGGACGGTCCTGACGGTTCCTGGCGACTTTCGAGATTTTTTCCACGACTTCGTAGCCTTCGACGACCTCGCCGAAAATTGTGTGTTTGCCGGTGAGCCAGTCGGTGTTGCCGACGGTGATGAAAAACTGCGAGCCGTTGGTGTTGGGGCCGGAGTTGGCCATGGCCAGCTTCCCAGCCTTGTCGAAACGATGTGGCGAACCTTTGGTTTCGTCTTCAAACTGGTAGCCGGGACCGCCAAAACCGGTGCCCATCGGGTCGCCGCCCTGGATCATGAAGTCGGGAATCACCCGATGAAAAACAGTCCCGTGGTAAAGGGGATCTTTGGTCTTTTTGCGGGTGGTGGGATGGGTCCACTCGCGCTTGCCTTCGCTCAGTTCGACGAGGTTGGCGACGGTCTTGGGGGCATCCTTTTCAAACAGGCGGCAAACAATGGTGCCCTCGCTAGTTTCGAACACGGCATAGGTACCGGGTGTGCGGGTCATAATCTCCTCGAATTCCTAAATTAATCTTCCTTGCATGGCTTCTTCACGCCAGCCGATGGTTTCGTGCGGTCTAGGGCTTGGCGGTGGAGGCACCGGCGCCATGGATTTCGATGTGCGTGATCTTGACGGAACGAAGCGGGCGGTCATTTGAGTCGCGCGCCATACGAGCGATTTGCTTGACGAGTTCGACCGCCGCGTCATCGCACTGGCCGAAAATGGTATAGCCGCCATTGAGGCTGGGGTAGGGAACTTCAGTGATAAAGAACTGCGAGCCGTTGGTGTCGGGTCCGGCGTTGGCGTAGGCAAGACGGCCGGGGCGATCAAACTTGACGCTGGGCGAAGTCTCATTCTTGAATTTGTAGCCGGGATCGCCCGTGCCGTTGCCGGCGGGATCTCCACCCTGAATCATAAAACCGGGGATCACGCGGTGGAAGATGGTGCCGTCATAGAGTGGGACGCCTTGCTTTTTCGCATGGCCGATGGGGCTGGTCCAGTCTTTGGTACCGTTCGCAAGGCCGATGAAGTTCTCGACTCCGACCGGGGCAACTTTCGGAAACAGCGTGCAATGGAAGTCGCCGGCCGTGGTGTGGATGATGGCGGTGGGATCGGCCTGAGCAACGCCGAGCAGGGAGGTGGAGATTATCAGGACAAGCGTGTATATGAGAGTTCGCATGGAGCCTCCTGTAGTGTTTTTTGGCAATCCTAATTCTACGACAGTCGATCCTAGCTTGTCGGTCGCTCGACCGTTCATCTGCTACTTTGCATCTCGTGGCTGACACGCTCGGCTTCGCGGAAAACGCGAAGCAGGTTGCCGCCCAGAATCTTGCGGATATCGTCAGCGCTGTAGCCGCGGTCAAGCAGGGCTTGCGTGATCTTAGGCAGGTCGGCCGCGGAGTCGATGCCTTCGGGAGTTGCGCCGCTCACGCCGTCAAAATCTGAGCCCAATCCGACGTGCTCGATGCCAGCGACTTTGGCGATGTGGTCGATGTGATCGATGAGCGAACTGAGCGGCGGCCGCGGAATTTTCGCAAACCACTCGCGCTCGATGCGGTCCGAGTCGAGGCTGGTGACGGTTTTTCCGGCGGCCTTGAGCTGGTCAGTGTAGGCCTTGATGGCGGCGTCGCGGTCTTTGGCCTGCGCCTCGGCGGCCTTGCGGTAGTTCTCGTCGATGAAGGCGCTGTAGAAATTCACCTGGACGACGCCTCCGTTCTTCGCGACGGCGCGCAGCATGTCGTCGGTCATGTTGCGGGGATGATTGGTGAGCGCGCGCGCAGACGAGTGCGACGCGATGAGCGGTGCTTTACTGACGGCGATGGCATCATAGAACGTCTTGTCGGCGACGTGCGAAATATCGACGAGCATGCCCAGCCGGTTCATCTCGACGACGATCTGCTTTCCCCCCTCGGTGAGGCCGTTGTGGTGCTCGACTTTAGGATTGTCGATGTCGCCGGAAGAGTCGGCCCACTCGTTGGTGTTCGACCAGCTCAGGGTCATGTAACGAACGCCGAGGCGGTAGAAATCGCGGAGCAGGCGAATGTCATTTTCGATGGAGTGGCCGCCTTCAATACCCAGAAGTGCGGCGAGCTTGTGCTCGCGGTGGGCGCGCTCAATGTCGTCGACGCTGAAGGCCATCATCATGCGGTCGGGATAACGGGCCGCCTGCTCGTAGACCGAATCGATGAGATCGAGCGTGTGACGGGCGAAGTGGCCTTGGTTGGTTTCCGGTTCTACCCAGATGGAAAAGAACTCAGCGCCCAGATTGCCGGCCTTGGCCTTGTCGAGGCTGATGTGGCCGGGATCTTTGGGGTCGGTCGATCCGATGTCGTAGTTTTCGTCCAGGAAGCGCTGGGGTGTGTCGGCGTGTGTGTCGATGACGATGGCGGAGTTGTGGATCTCACGGGCTTTCTCGCTGACAGTCTGTGCATACACGGGGACGAAACAGGCGAGCGCGATTGCGACGGCAAATGTGAGCTTGTTCATGGCGAACAAGAATTCTATACGATGCGGGAAGATTTGCTCATGGAGCGGCGGTGTTCTCGCGCGTCCGGCGGGCGCATCGGGACGGGCGAGGACGCCCGTCGCTCCATCATTATTCATCCTGCCGTCACGGCGGAGAGCGCTTGCTGGACGCACTGCTCAAGCGGTTGGTCCGTGTTGATGATTGTTTTGGGATAGGTTATGGGTTCGAAGCGGGCTTTCATTTCGAGGTAGAGCGCGAAAGTTCGGTTGTGCGCGGGGTGCGAGGGGTCGGGTTCAAGGTCGAGACGGCGGCGAGCGGATTCATCGGAACAGGCGCACTCGATGATCGTCCAGGGCTGGGCGAGTTCTCGGGCGAGCGCCAGAACGCGATCGATCTGATAGCTACGAGAGAAAGTGCGGCCGTCGAGAAAGATTTTGCGAGTGGGGGTCGCTTGCAGCAGGAAGCGGGCAGCTTCGAGCATCACCTCCATCACGAAGTCGTCTTGCAGGACAGAGTATTCGATGTCTTCTGGCGAGAACAGGGCGGCGCGGATCTCGTCTTTGCTAAGTAGAGCGCCTTCGGTGCGGCGTACCAGTTCGCGAGCGAGCGTGCTTTTGCCGGTTCCGGGAAGGCCTGCCATGAGAACAATCATCCTGTGGAGAGTGTAGCGGGGACAGGGTTCAGTTGGAGGCGCTTACCGCAGTGGCAGCGGCGGTGACGGTGCCCGGTTCGGTCACCGGTTCTTCCCCCGGCGGACGCGCGAAAATCGCCTGCGTCTGACGCCAGTCGTCGTACCGGTCGGAGACCATTACGTGGAAGCACCAATGGCGGCGCTCTTCTTCGGGTTCGACCAGGCCGAGGGCGTTCAGATAGAACAGGTAGTGTTCGACGAATCGAATCTGCTCGTTCGTCATGCCGCGGCGCTGCAGATCAACCGTGATACCAGCGAGATGAGAAGACGCGGTGTCACCATCCACTGGGGCGGCGTTGCGATTGCGACGGCGAAGCTTCTTCTGCACCTTGACGGTACGGACGGCGGAGTTTACCTGGATCTGTGCGTGGAACTGGCGGTAATAAACCTCGGAAAGATCCTGCACGAAATCACGGGTCCACGGGCGGCAAAAACGGCGTGAAGGATCAAGACTGGACTCAATCTTCAGAGATTCGCTGGCCTCGATGGGCACGAGCGCGCCCGAGGCCTTGAGCGCTTCCAGTTGGTCGTCATCCTGAATGCGCGGCAGATCAAGGCGGTCGATCTCCTCGTTCTGCCGGAGCAGGGAATCGTGCGTCGGACGGAACAAGGGGTTCCAGAGGACTCCGAAGTGTCTGCGGACGCGCAGGAGACGACGGTGGCGAACACGTTGCAGGGCAAAGGCGGTTTCCGGCGAGGCGATCACAACGAAAGCGAGCGTCAGCGCAGTGAGCAGTGCGAGCGCCAGCGGCTTGCGGATTTTCAAACTTCGCGTTGCGGGTCTACGCATAGTGCAATTCGAGATCCATTGCCTCCGGTGGAATAGTCCGCCGATCTGTGCAAAACCTCGATTCTCCCAGAGGAGTTGCAATTGTAAACCACAGGTCAACAATCTTGTGAAGCAATTCGGCCTAAGCCCTATTACTTAGGGGAGTTGTGGGTGGTTACCAGAGCGCAATTCGCTGATTCTTGGTACCACTACTGTGGAAAGGCACCGCTTGGAAGACGGTAAAATTGGACTCTCGAATGCTTGCTGCCCGGCCCCCGGAAGGGCTTCCGATTTCAAGTAGAGACGGGCTAGCCGCGTCTAAAAAAATGGGGCTGGCCCCGACCCTACTTGCGCAGCAGGTCGGTGAGCGCTTGAATCATGACCTGGCCACCGACTTCGGCAATCGACGTGGTCAGGGGAATACTCTTCGGGCAAATCTCGACACAATTCTGAGCGTAGCCACATTCCTGGATGCCGCCGTCGCCCATGAGTGCCGCCAACCGCTCGTGCTTCAAAGCCTGGCCGGTGGGATGGGTGTTGAACAGGCGCACTTGCGAGATGGTGGCAGCGCCGACAAATCCGGTGTGCTCGTTGAACTGAGGACAGGCTTCCATGCAGCAGCAACACGAGATGCAGTTCGATAGCGGATAGGTTTTTTCCTGGTCCTGCATGGTCATGCGCGGCCCCGGACCGAGGTCGTAGGTGCCATCGACCGGTATCCAGGCTTTGACTTTCATCAAATTCTCGAAGAGCACGCTGCGATCGACCGCAAGATCGCGCACGATCGGAAATTTCGTTAACGGCTCGAGTTTGATGGGCTGATCGAGGTGGTCGAGCAGGGTGGAGCAGGCCATGCGGGCGCGCCCATTGATCAACATGGCGCAGGAGCCGCAGATCTCTTCGAGACAATTCGAATCGTAGGTGATGGGCGTCGTCTGCTTGCCGTCGCGGGTGACGGGGTTGGCTGCGATCTCCATCAACGCCGAAGTGACGTTCATATTCGGCTTGTAAGGAATCTCGAACTCTTCCCACGACGGCTTGGCGTCGGGGGTGAGTTGGCGTTTGATTTTTAGGATTACGGCTTTATTGTTTGCCATTTATGCTCTTAGCCTTTAGCTTCTAGCCCTCGCTGCCCCTAATACTTCCTCGGCCGTGGCGGAATCAGCGCCGCATCCACCGGCTCGAACTCGAACTTCGGCTCGTCCAAATCGGGCGCGAAGGTTGCTTTCGTGGTCTTCATCCAGTTCTTGTCGTCGCGCTCGGGGAAATCGGGCTTATAGTGCGAGCCGCGAGATTCGTCGCGCATGGCCGCCCCCTGCGCGATTACGCGCGACAACTGCAGCATGTTGTAGAGCTGGCGCGTGAAAGCGATCGTCGTGTTGGCCCACTGCGCGCGATCGCTCAGGTTGATCTTCTGGAAGCGTTGCAGCAGTTCCACTACTTTGGCGTCCGCTGCCTCACACTTCTTGTTGTAGCGGATAACCGTGCAGTTCGCGGTCATGGTTTCGCCGAGTTCGCGCCACAGCAAGAACGGATTTTCGTTGCCGTCGGCTTTCATCAGTGCGGCGTTGATTTCCTGCTGCCGCTTACGCTCTGCCTCAAAATGTCCGTTGCCGGGCGCGCCCTGCAGACCGTTGGCGTATTGCACCGCACTCGGCCCGGAGACGAAGCCTCCAAAGATGCACGACACCAGCGAATTTGCCCCCAGGCGGTTAGCGCCGTGGTACTGGTACTCGGCCTCACCCGCCGCGAAAATGCCGGGAATGTTCGTGGACTGTTTGTAATCGATCCACAGGCCGCCCATGGTGTAGTGCATGCCGGGGAAAATCTTCATGGGCGTGACCCGCGGATCGTCGCCCACAAACTTCTCGTAGATTTCGAGGATGCCTTCCAGCTTGCGGTCGAGAGTCTTGGCGTCGATGTGAGTGAGGTCGAGGTAGACCATCGGCTTGCCGTCGATGCCGAGGTTGTCCTCGAACACCACTTTGAAAATCGCGCGGGTGGCCACGTCGCGCGGAACGAGGTTGCCGTATTTCGGATACCACTCTTCGAGGAAATACCAGCGCTCTTTTTCCGGAATCGACTTGGGGTCGCGTTTGTCGCCCAGAGTTCTCGGAACCCAGACACGTCCGCCTTCGCCGCGCGCCGATTCCGACATGAGCCGGAGCTTGTCTTCGCCGGGGATGCAGGTGGGATGCACCTGAATGAACTCGCCGTTCGCGTAATAGCAGCCCTGCTGATAAAGCGCAGACTGCGCCGATCCGGTGCACACCACGGAATTGGTGGACTTGCCGAAGATAGCGCCACAGCCGCCGGTCGCGATGATGATGGCGGCGGCCGGGAAGGTGCGGATTTCCATGGTGCGCAGGTCCATCGCACAGATGCCCCGGCAAACGCGGCTGCCGTCAAGCACCGCCGAGAGAAACTCCCAGTGCTCGTATTTCTTCACCTTGCCTTCGGACTCGTAGCGGCGGACCTGCTCGTCGAGCGCGTAAAGAAGCTGCTGGCCGGTGGTTGCTCCGGCGAACGCGGTGCGGTTATAGAGCGTGCCTCCGAAGCGCCTGAAATCGAGCAGACCTTCGGGCGTACGATTGAAGGGAACGCCCATGCGGTCGAGCAGATCGATGATGCCGGGAGCAGCCTCGCACATGGCCTTGACCGGCGGCTGGTTGGCGAGGAAGTCGCCACCGTAAATGGTGTCGTCGAAGTGGATCCAGGTGGAATCGCCTTCGCCCTTCAGGTTCTTGGCGGCGTTGATGCCCCCCTGCGCGCACACCGAATGCGAGCGCTTTACGGGGACGATGGAGAACAGGTCAACCTCTCCGCCCATCTCAGCAATCTTGATAACGGCGGCGAGACCTGCCAAACCTCCGCCCACTACGATGATTCTTGGAGCTGCCATACTGTATGAATCCGATCTGCCGGGCTCAGCCCGTCGCGCATCCTCGTACAATCTCTCGCACAACCACTATCGCATTACGACACTTTCCGTAGTATTGGTGTCTAAAGGCTGGTTCGGCGTCGCCAGAAATCCGTACATGCTGCCCGCCCCGATTGCAATAAGCACAAGAGCGAGCGCGAGGCAGACATAGCCAAAGCCGCGGCGCGCCGCTTCGCCGGTCGTGATCCCCCACTTCGCGGCGAACAGCCACAGGCCGTAGCTGAAATGCCAGCAAGCGGCGACGATGCCGATGGCGTAGAAGGCGATCATCCAAGGGTTCTGAAATTCGAGCTGGACCTTAGCGAAGGACTGCATAGGATGGGTCGGCAGGTGCACGCCGGTGAAGCGCAGGAAGTACGTGTGCTGCGCTATAAAAATAAGCGAGATGATGCCGGTCCAGCGATGAGTGGTGTAGAGCCAATTGCCGGTCCACGGGTAATTGGCGACGTTGCTCTCGCCTTGATACCAGATCCAAAGGCCGTAGAGGCCGTGGTAGGCGATCGGAATCCAGATGAAGAACAGCTCCAGCAGAAAAACGAAAGGCAGGCTGTTCAGAAACTCGACTTGCTTGCCATAAGCCGCTGGGCCTTTGAAGGCTTCGGCGTTCGAGATGAAGTGTTCGAGAAGGAAAGCTCCGATGGGTACGACGCCGCTCAAGGAATGCAGACGGCGCAGCAGGAACGAGGTACCCTCGCCAGCGCGCAGTGGAGCGACGCCGGGCTTGATTATGGGAGCGACGGGATTGGCAGTTGACGCCACGATGACGGCTCCTTACGTGGTCCGATGTACAAAGTCGCTATTATCGTTTTGCGGGGGAAGGGAAGTCAAGAAGAGTTGTAGCAGGAGCGTCGTAGCAAGGATGTTTTGCGCAGAAACTCAGTTTTGTTCCCTGCTTTCGAGACGAATCATTTTGATTAGTTACAGAGCCGGCAAGCCGCTAGAATCCAACACGTCATCAGTTGGCGAGCGCGAACCGCAATGAGAGCGATTTCAATATTTATGTTGATTTGTGCGGCAGTCGCGTCGGCGCTGGCGGTTCCGGCTCATTCAAGATGGGCACTGCATTCCTATTCCGGCAAAAGAGACTCCTACATTGAACAGCCGAGCTGTCATCCGCTTAAGTATTTCTTAAGCGATCCCAAGCGTTTCGACTATGGTGACGACCTGTTCGGGAAATCGCCCGCGGACCTTAAAGACAAGGTTGAGTCGCAGCACATCGGCAAGATTGCGGACTTCACGATCCATGAAGTGATTCACAACATCAACCACGGCGACCTGGTTATGAAGATGATTCTAGTGGAACGCAAGGCTGGCGAGTTCTGTGAAATCTTTCAGCAGCAATACGATGCGGTCATTGTCATAGCGGAGCCAGCCTATCTTGTCAATGTCAACTCGGAGACAATCCTTGCCACCTCCGACCGTGTGACCGGGAATGGCGCGTTCCTCGTAGAAGAATACTGGACCTTCGACAAGGACGGGCCGATTCCGCTCTTTGTGAGTGCCAAAATCAAAGAAATTGCGGACAAGCTTTTGCCGCAGGGCCGTACCATCATGAACGGCAGTGCCTTCAACATTCGTACTCTTAGGTACTCCACGCCCGTCTGGCAGGCAGGAGACGCGCACTGTTGTCCTTCGGGCGGAAGCGTCCACATACAATTCGCTCTAAAGAACCATCGCCTAAGGGTTGTCAACCAGGGCTTCGAGCCCAACTAGGCGTAGGCTCGGTTTCTGGGCGAGGCGATCGGGCTAGGTGGCTCGATTAAGGTTGGTCATGCCGCGATCCATCCACTCCAGGAATCTTCGGAATGCGGCGCCACGATGGCTGTAGCGGGACTTTTCTTCCGAATCCAGTTGGGCGAACGTCTTTTGGATTGCGGGGAAAAAGAAGAGCGGGTCATACCCGAAGCCGTTGACGCCCCGGGGCGCGTCCAGAATGATCCCTTCAGCGGTGCCGCGGAAGGTGTGAACAGTCTGGCCGTCACGGGCGACGGCCAGCACGCAAATAAAACGCGCGGTGCGCTTTTGTTCCGGAACCCCTCGCAGTTCGCGCAGCACGCGCGCGTTGTTGGCTTCGTCATCCGTGTTGCATTCAGCATTGTGTGGTTCGTCGGCGGCGTAGCGGGCAGAATGAACCCCGGGAGCGCCGCCGAGGGCGTCAACCTCCAGGCCGGAGTCGTCGGCTAGAACCAGTTCGCCGGGCACGGCCAGACTATAGGACTCCGCTTTCTTACGCGCGTTCTCCTCGAAGGTGGCTCCGTCTTCGATCACTTCGGGCAGAGAAGCAAAGTGCGGGATGTTTGCGACGGTGATGCCGTAGGGTGCGGCGGCTCCGCCGAAATCACGAATCTTGCCGGAGTTTGAGGTTGCCAGCAGAACGGTGCGCGCGGTCATGCGGCGGGGCTCACAAGGTTCGCCCGTCTCGCTGGCCGTCGCGTACTGACCCAAGCCGCTTTAAACCATTTCGGTTTGAACCAGGCGAAAACGAGCACAGCCAGGCTGATCAGCGAGAGGATGTTTCCGAGGAAACGATCGACCGTCCGGCGGAAGTGAATGCGAACATCGCTGCCTCCGGCGGCAATGGGGATGACGATTAGGCCGGTGACATCGGTTTTCTTTGTTGCGGTAGGCTTGCCGTTCACGACGACCTCCCATGCCGGATAACTGAAAAGGCGCACGGTCAGATTTTGCGCTGCGGCGGCGTGGACCGTGAAGTGTCTTTCCGTCGGCCCCCACGCCAGCATTTCGCTCTGAACTTCTGCCCCCCTGTCGTCGCTGACGCGGGGCAGACTTTTGTTCAATTCGTAGGCGTCGTCTCCGGCCGGGACGTACTCGTCGGTGCCCTCGTATCCGATGCCGTCCGCGACGGCATCGCTCATCTGGCGGATATCGGCGGCTTTCTCCCACCAAGGTGGCTGGAAACGATAGCCGGCGACGATAACCGCGGCCAGCAGAACGGCAGACACCAGGACGCGCGCGGTCCAGTTCCAACGTTTCGCGGCCATGGCCAGAAGCATGGCCAAAGCGGCGTTCATCGACAGCAGCCAGCGGAAGGGAAGTTGCACGAAGCGGAGCTCGGGCAAGTGCTGCCAGAACAGATTGCTCACCGAAAGCAGCAGGACCGCGCTGAAGACGCCCAAGGCGGAAAACAGCGTCCACGGACTTTGGTTAACGGTTGCCGCACTACCCGCGACTGAACTGTCGAGAGCCTGCCCTGAGATTGCCGAAGGAGCTTGCCCTGAGATTGCCGAAGGGTTTGCCCCTGCGCTTTTCACCCGCCAGCGGCGCGAAAACCAAATGGCGAAAGCGATGACGCCGATTTCGACCACCGCTACGGTCGAAACCAGAAGATTAAATCGGTTGTGATCGGGATCGGGAAGAGTGGTGAAAAGAAAATTGTCCTGCGGCCGGACTCCCGGTGACAGCACCTCTCTGATGTTGATCCATCCTTGTTCGTAAATTGCCGGTAGCAGATAAAACGAGGCCAGACCGACTCCGAGGAGCATCGCCAGCGCCGTCTGGACTAAGGTCGTCCGAACAACGGGACGCCGGACCTTTAGACCCCAGACCGATGATCGTTGGTGGGCGAGTTCGCGCGCGGCCACAGTCGCAAAGAAGACCAGCGCCAGCCCGGCCGTCGCGTAATGCATCATCACCGCTGCCGGTACGTTCGTCAGCCAAGCCGCGGCCAGGATGAGACTCAATCCCAGCGTCGGGCGAAAATCAGGCTCTGATTCCCGCAAAAAAAGCCGCAGAAAACAAAGCAGCAGAAGCGGCAGCAGCTCCGACGCCAGCAGTTCGGCGTATGCGCTCCGCCAGTAGACGATGAGCAAGTGGTAGGGATTCAGCGCATAGAACACAGCCGCAAACAACGCGTCCGCGACCGGGAGCCACTCGCGGGCGAGTCGGTACATGGCCGTTCCGGCAAGCGTGAGCGCAATCCAGCAATACGCGCCCGGCACCATTGTCCAGGGCAGTGCGAAACCGAGCGCGGCGCCCAGAGTCCAGGAAGCCGGGGGATAAAAGAGGAAGCGAGGCTCGCCATATCCCCAGTACGCCAGCGCGGCCCAGCGCGGATATGCAATGCCGTGCTTCCATTGTCCGAGCACCTCCATCCACGAAAACAAGTGGAACTCGAAATCATGCCCGGAGGGACTGCCCCGCCAGAAAAACGGAGTGATGGCTACCAGACAGCAGCCAGCGAGCACGAACGCGCGCGAGACCGGACTTCTGAGCAATTTACCCTAACCTCAAACTGACAGACTGTGAAAAAAGTGAAACGGTGGATAGGATCCTCAAGCTGCATCCGACATCCGTAGAGACACGTCTTAGCGCGTCTGCAGCGTCCCCGGAGACGGTGCGAGCCCTGTCTCTAGAGGTAGAGCAATTCTATTGCATCAGAAAAATTCTCGAAAAATTAACCGCATTGAAATCATTTAGGGGCGGGGTCGAGGTAATCTGCGATGAATCATGTGGCACAGACCACCGGGGACTCGGCTGATACTAAGCGGGACAGTCAGCCGGGTTCCCGGCTTTTTCTGGGATCGTGTTCGCTGGGATCAGGTTCGGTGGGATCGGGAGCGATCAGGCGAACGCTTACCGGCTGCCTTCTACTGACGAAGGGTTACTGATTGACGCTGGCCGGGGTTCGCTGTTGTCGCAGTTCGGCGAGAAACGCTTCTTCTTCCAGCGCACTGCCGGTCCGCAGCAATTCGAGGAGGGGATCCTCCCCGTCGCTTGTGGCGCTGCTGGTCTGGCCTGGGTCCTGGTTCAAATCGACCGCGCTGGCGACGAGAGCGCGAGGAGAAGTTTCCAGTTGCGGAGTGGCGCCGGGCTGGCCAGTGAGGAACTCGATGAACTCGCCGACGCTTTTGCGCTGCTCTTCCGTGCGGGCGGGGAATTCAACGCCCATGCCATGTCCGGGATGCATGACCCGGACCAAGCCTTCGGTGTGAATCTCCAGCCCGGCGGCGCGCAGGCACAGATCGACGGCGGAGGACTGAGGGAATGGAGATTCGGTCTGCACGTAGCAGCCGCCCAGACTAAGATCCGTGAGTTTACATGGCGTGGCCGCGTCGGGTTCTTCGGGCAAAGCATCGTGCGAGCGGGCAGCCAGCCACGCGCTCAGTTCCTCGCGCTTGCCGGCATCCATGTCGAGAAAGCGCAGGCCGGTTTGACCGTTGTCAGTGCTCCAGGCAACCTCCGCGTCACCTGCAATGCGAGCACCGCCGTCGGGCAGCTCGAAGGAGATGTGAACCAGAACCGCGGACGGAATTGGCTTGGCCGCCAGCACATCCATGCCGCCGGTGCTGAGGTCGAGCAGAATGCCTTCAACGGTATTGCTCTCGTCGATACGAATCGAAACCGCCGCCTGCACGGCGACCCGCAATGCTTGCCGCCTTTCGCGCTTCAGCAGCGCGGTGGCAGCGCGCAAGGTGTTTCGAGCTTGCTCGAAGGTGACCGGCTTGGTGAGGATGAAATGAGCTCCCGCGCCGAGGATGGAGCGGATCTGAGAAACATCGTTTAGCAAGGCAACGGTGACGGGCGGATCGCGGTCGGGGCCAACCTGGCGGCTGCAAGCTTCCAGTAATAGAGAGGCCGTTTCGGGATCGTCGAAGTCGACGATTACCTGATCGAAACGCTCCTCCGCCAGTCGTGTCGCGGCCACCTCGGCCGCGTTCGACCGATCCACCGCAACCCCGAACTGCGCCAGGGCCTGAATCAGCGTCTCCGCAGTCAGGTCATCCTGGGACACCAATAGTGCCTGCAATATCATGGAACCGAGCCTCCCGCCTCGCGCTCTACCTCTACCGTCAGGCTTCTACGGCCAGCGCGGAGTTACGCTACGCCCTGGTTTGGACGCAGGCGAGGATTGAGCGCTGGCCTTGGCAGCCATCGCGTTGGAGTTTTCATCGTCCACTTCCGTCAGGACTGCGCTATCGTCTTCGTTGTCATTTTCGGCAAGCAAAGGCGCGACTTCCCGCAACTTCTCGGCAGCCTGCTGCAACATCTCGATCTGCTTGCCCAGTTGTGTGTACTGCGCCTGCTTGCGGCGCAAAACCTCATGGATATCCTTCATACAACCCCCTGCGCCTGACTGTAGGTTTGGAGCAAGGCAAGGTCAACGCAAAACCCACCGTGGGCTGTTACTCCAGTAATCGAACCATGGGACGTACGAGGACGCAAGCAGACCTCTAAGCGGCTCTCCGATCAGGCTCGGCTAAGGAACACGAAGCAGCGCAGACGGTCGCGAGGAGGGGCTGGCGCGACCTGAAAACCGAGCCTCCTCCCGCAAAGGCCATCGAGCCGATCAAGCAGCTTGTGCTCAAAATCAAAAGCCCCGCCGTGCGGCGGGGCTATGAGGTGAGTGTTCTGAAGGACAACAAATCTAGTTATGTCCCGATCCTCTTGCGACGGAATATTCCAGCGATACCCACAAGCCCGGTTCCGAGAAGACCCAAGGTTCCGGGTTCCGGGACAGTGACCGTCGATGTACCCATACGGATGTGCCCGATACCCTGGGTAAGCTGTCCGTTAACCGTGTAGATGTTCTGGGTCGTAAATCCATTTTTCACTAAACGACCGTTCCACAGCTCGCCCACGATTTCACCGCTGAGAACGTAGGTCAGGTTCTTTTTACCGGGCGCGCTCGTCAGAGTCCAATCGATCGGACCGACGAACCAGCCGGTGAAGAGCGCGCAACCTGCGCCGCATTTCTCCCCTGTTAATTTGCTTGCCCACTTGCCGACGCCCGTCACGTCAAATGAAGTGCCGTCCGCCGCCGTGGTCGTGCCCCCGGCAAAAGTTCCGCCATACCGGAGTGTGCCGGTGGCCAGAGCGCCGGTCGTGAAGCTCACCGTTCCGAGAGAGTGTCCAGCAGCAGCTGAGGCGGTACCCCAGGTCAACAGTTGCGACCCAACCGAAGAGATGCCCGTACTCAAAAGACTAATCGTGCCAAACTCGTTCGTGAAAGTAATTGTGTCCGCCCAAGCGGCAAGCGGCAACATTAGAGCCAGCAGTCCCAGAACCAACACTCGCCTCATATTACTGCCCTCCCTTTTTCGGTTGCGTTCCCGAGATTCACCTTGAAAAATAGGGTTCAAGGCGCAGGTCGCCTCGTTCCAGTGCTGCACTTGTCATTCCAAAACTGTGGAAATTCTGTTCTTATTTCTTATCAATAACTTACAGCCGTCCTCCATACCTATTTCACAATCAGGACTGCAATCTCGTGCACACTTAGCAACTATTGCTTTCCCACTCGGCGGCTACCGATAATAACATGGACCCGGAGTTTAGCAATTGGCCCGATCGTGCTATTTAGGCGCTCAACAGTGGCATTCCGCTACTCAGCCCGTTCCCCTTATCTTTCGGGTTGAGCAGTTCTGGGGGAGGGCTGTTCGGGCGTCCCGCGATTCTTTGAATCCGGGGCGCTTCTTATTTGCGGCTGCTTCCAGGATTACCTGCCAGGGTCGTCTGAGAGCATCGGTATCTCTGCACTTTTGCCTGATGACAAACTGCAGTAGGCGGCGTCCAGAATGAGTTGGTTCTGCCAACCTTGCCGGCCAGGCGCAGGAAACACTTCCCGACCTTCAACTGCGGCAGCGAAACTGTCCGCCTGTCTCGCGTAAGCAAGGTGGTTGGAGACGGTTTCTTCGGCGGCGCGTTGTCCGTCGCGCCACAGTTCCAAGTGAATCGGTCGTTCGACACTCAGCGCATCGTTGGCCCGCAGGGTGCCCGCGTCACCCACAATCTCCAACGGCGTGCGATAGTGAGCACGAGTTGAAACCAGCACCGTGGCCAGCGTGCCCTGCTGAAACTCCAGCGACAGCACGGCCGCCGCCTCCACATCGCCCGAATTTTCGTCTGCGCGACCGAGGGCGCTCACCAGCCGTGGTTCATCCTGCAGGATGTAACGCAAGGTGTCGATGCAATGGACGCCCACATCGGCGATAGGGCCGCCTCCCGCTATCGAGCGGTTGTAAAGCCAGGTACGAGCATGGCCTGTCCCAGAATACGAGAACTCCGCCCGGGCAAAGATCGGCCGCCCAATGTCACCATCGGCGACCCGCTCACGAAATCTCGCCGTGCTTTCCGCAAAGCGAAAGATCTGGGCGACGCCGAGAAGAACGCCAGCCTTGCGCGCCGCTTCGACCATCCGGCGGCATTCTTCCGCATCCATGCCCATCGGTTTCTCGCACAACACCGGCTTGCCGGCGGCAACCGAGGTGAGGACATCCGGCAAGTGGCAGGCATTTGGAGTGGCGACCAGAACGGCGTCGACTTCGGGGCAGCGGCAAAGTTCTTCGGTGGAGACGAAGACACGCGGGATCGCATATTGCGCGGCAGCCTCCCGTGCCTTGTGCAAGTCGCGGCGCGATAGAGCGACCACTTTGCAATTCTTGGCAAGCGCGAAGCCCGGCATCAAGCGCCGCACGGCGTGCAATCCGAAACCCGCGATACCAAAGCGAATCATGCGAGCCTCATCGGCTTCTCTAAACCGTCTCCTCGAAACGATCTTCTCTTAACGGCTACGTGTACGGATAGAAGACGAAAAACAGCAGCGACAAGGCGGTCAAAGCCCAGAGCGCCGGACGAACCTCCCGCAAGCGTCCCGAAACCAATTTGCAGAAAGGATACAAGACAAAGCCCGCCGTCATGCCAATGCCCACGTTATATGTGAACGCCATCAGCACGATGACTCCAAAGGCTGGAACCAGTTCGGTGAGGTCGTCAAAAGGAATACGCGTGATCGGAGTCAGCATCAGCAATCCAACGAAGATCAGCGCCGGTCCGTATGCCTGGGGCGGGATGGCGGAGATGAACGGCGCGAAGAATAAAGTTCCGACAAAGCATAGCGCCGTGATGACCGAGGTCAGGCCGGTTCGGCCACCAGCTTCCACTCCGGTGGCCGACTCGATAAACGCGCCGGAGGTGGTGGTCCCAATCACGGCAGCGAAGGTTGTGGCGAGCGCGTCGGCCATCATCGGGCGCTCGATCTGCGGCAGGTTGCCGTCCTTGTCGAGGAAGCCCGCGCGCGCCGACACACCGATGAGCGTGCCCATGGTGTCCACAAAAGCTATAACAAAAATCGTCAGGACGACCGGAAAAAATCCCCAGGTGAATAGAGTGTGCAGATCGAACTGGAAAAAGACGGGCTGCAGGCTGGGCGGACGGCTGACCCAACCTGTCGGCGCGGGAGCGACCCGAGTCACAAAACTGAGAACAGCGGTGGCGAGGACTCCGCTAAGAATCGCGGCCGGGAAGCGGCGAATGGTGAGCACCGTCATCAGCAGGAAACCAAAGATGGAAAGCAGAACCGAGAGCGAAGTGATATGGCCCGGACGGACCGGCGCACCGGGCGATCCCAGGGTAACAATGCCGGTCTGATTCAGCCCGATGAAAGTGAGAAATAATCCGATGCCGACGGCGTAGCTGTAACGAAGCGTAGCGGGAATGGCGTCGACCATCCACTGGCGGAGGCGGAACAGGGTCATCAGAATAAAAAGAATTCCGGCCAGGAACACCGCGCCCAGGGCGCTTTGCCACGTGTAGCCGAGCACATGAACAACGGTGAACGCGATGAAAGCGTTTTCGCCCATATACGGACCGATGGCAAAAGGGCGGTTGGCATAGAAGCCCATCAGCAGCGTTCCGAAAATCGCGGTGAGAATGGTGGCCGTGAGCGAGGCGCCAGCCGGCATGCCGGCAGTTTTCAGGATGGCAGGGTTGACGGCCACGATGTAGGCCATCGTAAAGAAGGTGGTAAGCCCGGCGACAATTTCGCGGCGGACGGTTGTCTGGTGATGAGAGAGTTCAAAGAACTGATCAAGCCAACGGTTCAAGATGCCCTCGCGTGGAAAATCAGGATTGTACATTCACCGCGCGCGAAGGACGAATCGAGACGAAGTTTTTCCTCTGTGTCTCAACTGTGTACCCCCGTGTCCCCTGTGGTCGCGCTCCAGAACCAGCGAACAGCGAGAAACTACAGACACAGGGGGGAATAACAGAGAAAGGCGACTTCGAGTGCGTTCCTGACCGGTCAACGACGAGCGATCAGCGATTACCCAATTCGGCGAGCAGCATGGGATCGATGTTGCCGCCGCTGATCACGGCGACGTTGATCGCCGTCTTGGGCAACTCGTCGGCATGGAAAAGAAATGCGGCTGCGGCGACGGCGCCGCTCGGTTCGGCGAGCGTTTTCGCATTCGCACTCAGAGTGCGCATAGCCGCGCGAATCTCGTCTTCCGTGACGCTGACGATGTCGTCAACATAGGCGCGGATGTGTTCGAAATTGATGGCACCGATGCTCTGCGTGCGAAGACCGTCGGCCAGCGTCTGCGAGACCTGCTCCGCAGGGGCGGAGACGATCCGTCCGGCGCGCAAGCTGGCGCGCGCATCGGAGGCAAGTTCAGGCTCAACGCCAATCACGTTCACTCGTTGGCCAAGCTTGGGTTGGACAAGCTTTGGATTACTGAGAGGCTTGCTGAGCTTAATGGCGGCCGAGACGCCGCTGATCAGCCCGCCCCCGCCGACCGGGACCAGCACGGTTTCGACGTTCGGCAGGTCTTCGAGAATTTCGAGGCCAACCGTGCCCTGGCCGGCGATGATCTTTTCGTCATTGTAGGGCGGCACGATCGCGTAGCCGTGCTCGGCGGCCAGTTCTTCGGCGCGCAGGCGGCGTTCTTCGCTGCTCGGGCCGACAACGACGATCTTCGCTCCAAGCGCGGCGGTAGCGTCAAGCTTGTTCTTCGGAGCGTTGCTAGGCATAACAATGATAGCCCTCACGCCCAGTGCCCGCGCCGCGTAGGCCACGCCCTGCGCGTGATTGCCGCTGGAATAGGAAATGACTCCGCGGCGGCGTTCTTCGTCGCTAAGGGATGCGACCTTGTTATAGGCGCCGCGCAGCTTGAAAGCGCCGATAGGCTGAAGGTTTTCGAGCTTAAGGAAGAGCTTGCGTTGATCCCCAGCGCCTGTCCATTCCAGCAGAGGCGTGCGCACGGCGATGCCCCGGAGAAGCGTGCGGGCTTGCTGAATGTCAGCTAGGGTTACGATGCAGGGTCTCTCCTTGGCGTCTCGGCGGTGAAAAGGCTCAAATCTCCAGAATCACCGGCATGATCAGCGGCCGCCGCTGCGTCTGCCGCGAGATGTAGCGCTTCAGGTCGGTGCGAATTTTCTCCTTGATCACGCCATAGTCGGCTTTCTCTTCGGCGCTGGAGGCATCGAGCGTCTCCATGACAATCTCCCGCGCTCGCTCGATCACGCCGTTCTCGCCGGGAGCGAATCCTCGGGTCACTATCTCGGGCGAAGCTTCGACGAGTCCGGTGAGCTTGTTAATGGCGATGATCGGCATCACGAAGCCGTCTTCGCTGAGATGGCGGCGGTCTTTTATCACTAAATCTTCCACTACATCTGTGCGTGAGCCGGAATCGATGCAGACGCGGCCCACGCTGATGCGTCCGGCCTTGCGCGCTCCGAGATCATCGATTTCGAGAACGTCTCCACTCTCGATCAGCAGCACGCTGCCGACCGAGCCGTGCATCGACGCGGCCAGTTCCGCATGCAACTTGAGCTGCCGGTATTCGCCGTGAATCGGCACAAAATACTTGGGCCGCACCAGGTTGATGATGAGCTTCAATTCCTCCTGGCTGGCATGTCCGCTAACGTGGATCGGAGGATAAGAGCCGTCGTCATAGATCACGTGCGCTTCGCGGCGGAAGAGGTGGTCCACCATGCGGAAAATGGCTTTTTCGTTGCCAGGAATGATGCGCGACGACAGTACGACGGTATCGCCCTTTTCGATTTTCGCGTGCTTGTGGTTATCCACTGCCGCCCGTGACAGCGCCGACATGGGTTCGCCCTGCGTGCCGCTGATGAGGACGCACACTTTCTCGGGAGCGAAGTTTCTCATTTCGCCGGGATGGATCAGCATGCCCTCGGGAATCTGGACATAACCCAGGTCTTCGGCGATCTCGGAAGAGTTGTTCATGGAGCGGCCGATGAAACAGATCTTGCGGCCGTGGTCGCGCGCCATGTCGACGGTCAGCTTGATGCGGTGAATGGAGGAAGCGAAGCAGGAGATGAAAAGACGCCGCTGGGTGCGGGCAAATACCTCGTCGAACTTGCGGCGGACAGCACGCTCGCTCGGAGTGTAGCCCTTGCGCTCGACGTTAGTGGAATCCTGCAAGAGCGCCAGCACTCCTTCTTTGCCGTACTCGGCGAAACCGTGCAGGTCGAAGAGGCGGTTATCGGTCGGCGTAGGGTCGACCTTGAAGTCGCCGGTATGCAGCACAACCCCAATCGGTGTGTGGATAGCGAGCGCGACACAATCGACCAGGCTGTGCGTTACCTGCAGCGGATGAATTGTGAATGGCCCAACCTGGAAGCGCTCTCCGGGACGAATTTCGCGCAGGTCGGCGTCATCGAGGAGCTGGTGCTCGTCAAGCTTATCTTCGACGTAGGCCAGCGTGAACTCGGTGCCCCAGACCGGAACGTTCAGTTCGCCGAGAATCCAGGGCAAAGCTCCGATGTGATCTTCGTGGCCGTGAGTGAGGATAATGCCACGCACGAGCTTGCGATTTTCAAGTAGGTAAGAAATGTCGGGAACGACAATGTCGACGCCCAGCAACTCGGCTTCGGGGAACATCAGGCCGGCGTCAACCACGATGATGTCATCGCCCCAGCGCATGGCCATGCAGTTCATACCGAACTCGCCCAGCCCGCCTAGCGGAACAATATGCAGTTTTCCTTTTGACATTAGACAAATCGATGCTAGCACAGCGAGAGGTTCATGTAGAGACGGGGCTCGGCCCGTGTGATTTGGACACGGCGGGAGACGCGGCAAGTCGTGTCTCTACAGGAACTCGGAGGCGCGTTAGGTTGGCTGATAAACTCGTACTTGAGAATGACGGACAAGAATAGGGTCGAGAAAAAATCGTGGATGCGGCGGCGCGTCGAAGGCGCGATCCGCGGAGGTCTGACTCGCGCGTACGAGACGATCAAGGTTGATCCCGGGCGCTTCCTGATGCAGTTGCGCGTGGCGCACGGGTTGCCGCTGGCAACTTTTCACGGAGTGTACACGCTGCCGGTGGAACGCCTCGACGATGTGGCGGAGTCGGTGATCCGCGGCGGCATGAAGCTGGCGGCGGCGGAAGGAGCGGGGTTTGGTCTCGGCGGAATCCTGACGATTGTGCCGGACCTCGGGATTCTTTCGGCCATTACCATGCGCACCATCCAGAAGCTCAGCCTGATTTACGGTTTCGAGTTGAACACCGACGACGAAATTGCCGAGCTATGGATTGCAGCGGCCAGCGCCGCCGGGGTGGACATCAGCCGCGAATTGCTGGAAAAAGAGGTGGTCAACCGCTTCGTGCCGCGCGTGATCCAGCGGATTGCGGTGAGGGCCGGCGCCGAAGTGGCCGAGAAGTGGGCCGGACGCCTGATTCCGATTACCAGCTCGGCCATCGGGTGCGCCCTGAACTATTACTTCGTGAAGGCGTGGGGCGAGCGGGCACGGGCGCACTTTCGCGGGAAGCATGTCGAGGCGCGGCGCAGGTTCTCGGAGGAACAGATGCAACTTCCGGCGGCGGTGTCGCCGATGTTGCCGTCGTGATCAGGTTTCCAGATTTCCCGATTTGCTGTGTGGACGGCTTTAGCCGCCGAGGGCGCGCACTCCCAGGTCGCAGCCGTTCTACCGCAGCCACTCCTCCAGTTCAATGCCACGCTCAGTCTTTTCGTCACGATATTTAACGATCACCGGTGTGTAGAGCGACAGATTCCATTCGTCGGATTTCCCCTTGCCTTTTTTCACGGCGCGCGAGCCGGGGACGACCACGGCGTTCTCTGGAACCTCCAGAGGCCGCTCCGCTGTTGCCCGGTAGATTTCGCCGCGCACAAGATCATAGAGCGGCGTGGATCGCGTCAGAATCGTTCCCGCCCCCAAAACCGCGCGGGTGCGCACCAGCGTGCCTTCGTATACTCCGCAGTTGCCGCCGACCAGCACATCGTCTTCGATAATTACCGGAGCGGCGTTGACGGGTTCCAGTACGCCTCCGATCTGTGCGGCGGCGCTCAGGTGCACACGCTTGCCGACCTGCGCGCAAGAGCCGACCAGCGCATGCGAGTCGATCATCGAGCCTTCATCCACGTAGGCGCCGACGTTGATGAACATAGGAGGCATGCAGACAACGGACGGCGCAACGTGCGCTCCTTCGCGGATAGAAGAACCACCGGGCACCAGGCGAACCCGATCGGCGAGGGTGAGGCGACGGGCTGGGAAAGTGTCCTTGTCAATAAAGGAAAGTACGTCTCCGTCCGACATTTTTACCAACTCGCCAAGCCGGAAGCCCAGCAGGATGCCTTGCTTCACCCAGGCGTTGACCACCCAGTGTCCGCCGACATTCTCAGCGGCGCGAGCCTCGCCCCGAGTCAGAGCGGCGCGGAAGTCGAAAAAAGTGGCGCGGGCTTCGTCGGGATTGTCGATCGTTTCGCGCGTCGCGAGATGTTCAATGGCCGACTTCAAAGTGGATAGTGAATGTGACATAGGAAAGTAGGGATCTGTGAAACTCTTGGCGCCGAACGGCTGACGACTGATGGCTGATGGCTGCCTTACGCCACGCACTTGCATTCGCTGCGGATCAGCACCCCGGGCATTTGGTGAGTCGCCTCGCGCGCCTCGGTGAGAGTGCCGTACGGTCCGTGCCACCGCGAATGATTGGGATCGTGTCCGGCGGGGCGTCCTTTGCCCGAACTGCACTGTCCGCAGGATCCGCGGTGCAGCATCGCTTTGTGCGGGCCCGCTGCCCAATTTTCGTAAATATAGAATTCGGTGGCAGCGGCCGGCGGGGCCGCGGGCCGGGCAACCAATCCGACGTCGGTCGCGACCTTCTGCAGCTTTGATCGCGTGTCGCGGCGCATAGGAAGCAGGGGCAGCCGATAGACTTCTTCAATCTTCCCCATCATCGCGAGCACGGCCTTCACCGGCAGCGGACTCGATTCGATGAAATTGGCCAGCATCAGCGGAAGATACTTGCGGTGGAGGGTGCGCGCGGTGTGCCAGTCGTTCCCGAGAGCAGCGCGCGTCATCTCCGCCATTTCGCGGGGAATTTCGTTGGAGGCAACCGAGATCACGCCCACGCCGCCGAGCGCGATCACCGGCAGAGTAACGGCGTCGTCGCCGGAAAGCACGAGAAAACTCTCCGGCACCGAGTTCAGCACCTCCGCGATCTGCGTCATGTTTCCGCTGGCTTCCTTCACGCCCGCGATATTCGCGACCTCGGTCAACCGCGCCAGGGTCACGGGTTCGAGATTGGCGGAGGTGCGGCCCGGCACGTTGTACACGATGACAGGCTTGTCGACGGCTTCGGCGATCGCGCGGAAGTGCCGGTATTGGCCTTCCTGTGTCGGCTTGTTGTAGTACGGCGAAGCGGTGAGGATAGCGTTGACGCCCGGCCGCGCCGCCACTTCTTTCGCTTTGGCCACAGCCTCCTGCGTCGAGTTGGAGGTGGCGCCGGCAATAATCGGCACGCGTCCGGCGACGACTTCGATGGTCACATCGATGACGCGCAGCCATTCATCGCGGTTGAGCGTGGGAGTTTCTCCCGTAGTGCCGCAGGGAATCAGAAAGTCGATGCCCGATTCCACCTGCCAGGCGACCAGATTACGCAGGGCGTTTTCGTCTACCGCGCCGTCCTGAGAGAACGGCGTGACCAAAGCCGTACCACATCCTCGCAGTTGCATGTGTTAAGGATAACTCTTCTCGAGAGCGCTTGCATGAGCTGGTATTGCTCGTGTGGGGACGGCCTTTGCCCGTCCAAGCCGAGCGAAACTCGGCAGTGCCTGCGGCTTTACCGAATCCAGGGAGCGCTCTAAAGTTCGCGCCAGACGTTGCGGAACTCGTAGAAACCGGTTTTCCCCGCCAGCCACTCGGCGGCGCGCACGGCGCCTTCGCCGAATCCGCGGCGCGACTTGGCGTCGTGGCACAAATAGATTCGATCGCTGGCGGAATTGAAGATCACTTCGTGCATGCCGACTACGTCACCCTCGCGAAAGGAAACGATCTCGAGTTCCTGACCTCCGCATTCGCGCACAATCTTCTGGATGGTGATGGCAGTTCCGGAAGGAGCGTCTTTTTTTTGCGCATGATGACGCTCGAAAATCTCGCCCGAGTAATCGTATTTCAGCGCGGCCGCGGCGGTTGCGACAATCTCGAAGAACAGGTTTACACCGATGGAAAAATTCGACCCGTAGAGAAAGCCCGTCTTTGCGGAGAGCACCATTTCCCGCAAGCGCGGCAATTGCTCGTACCAGCCGGTGGTTCCGACGACGAGGTTCTTTCCGGCGCGGATGCAGGCCTCGGCGTTGGCCATGACCGCGGAGGGCGCGGTGAAGTCGATGGCCACGTCGAAGGGGGCAAGGAAAGCGGGACTGAGGGCGCAGGCATCAGCGTTTTCGTCGACGTCCAAGGCGCGGACATTGTGGCGGCGCGCGTGCGCAACTTCGGCGACCACCGAACCCGTTTTGCCGCGCCCGAGAATCAGGAGGTTCATGGAGAAACCTTTCACCGCCGAAACGCCGAGGGCGCAGAGAAAAATCTGGAAAACAAATGTTTAGCTCGCGTTCTTGGTTTTCTCCGCGTCCTCGGCGTCTCGGCGGTGAAAACCACTTTACGCAAACACTTCCGGATCGACTTCGGCGAAAAATGCGTGGTGCAGGCGCCGGATCACCTCGGCCGCGTCGTCTTCCTCAATCACGAAGGTCAGATTAATCTCAGAGGCGCCCTGTGAAATCATGCGGATCTTCACATCCTCAAGAATGCCGAAGACCTTGGCCGCGATTCCGGGGGTGTCACGCAAATTTTCGCCCACCAGACAGACAATCGCCTTCCGCCCCTCGTACTTCACGTCCGCGATTTTCGCCAGATCGGCCGCCAGCGCCGGGATGGCCTCGTTGGTCTCGGCCGTCACCGAGACGCTGACTTCGGAGGTGGAAACCACGTCCACCGCTACGTTGTGACGATCGAAGGCCTCAAAGATGGACTTCAAATATCCGTGCAACAGCAAACGCCGCGGCGAGGCGACCTCGACGAGCGTGATCTTTTTCTTGAGCGCGATGGCCTTGAAAATATTCGTACAGCGTGGAGCACGAGCCGTGATCTTTGTCCCTTCGCAGGTGGGGTTCAGCGAGTTCAGAACATAGACCGGAATGTTTTGCTGAATCGCGGGCAGAACGGTGGCCGGATGCAGAACCTTGGCGCCAAAGTAGGCGAGCTCCGCGGCTTCGTCAAAGCTGATGACTTTGATGCGGCGGGCCTCGCGAGTAAGGCGAGGGTCGGTGGTCATCATGCCGTCGACGTCGGTCCAGATTTCGATGCGTTCGGCATTGAGTCCGGCGCCAAAAATAGCCGCGGAAAAATCCGAGCCTCCGCGGCCGATGGTGGTGGTGATGCCGGCCCGGTTGGAACCAATGAACCCGCCCATCACCGGAACCTTGCCGCCGTCGAGTAAAGGCTTGACCTTCTTGCGCAGGCGCTCGTTGGTTTCTTCGAACTGCGGAACCGCGCGGGTATAGGCGCTGTCGGTGAGCAGACATTGGCGCGAGTCCACGTGCGCACCGGGCAATCCGCGGGCAACAAATGCGGCAGCGATGATCTTGCTCGAAAGCACTTCGCCGAAAGAGGCAACGTAATCGTAGGTGCGAGGAGTGATTTCGCCGACCGCGCCAATGCCGCGCAGCAACTCGTCCAGATCTTCGAAATCGGCGCCCAGGTCGCCGTGAAATTCAGTGAACAGGGCGGTCCCGAGCAGTTCCCCGGCAGTGTCATAGTGGCGTTCGCGCAAGGCGCGTGCCATTTTAAGAGCGGTCTTGCGATCACCCTCACCCGCAGCCTTTCCCATGGCGAGCAGGGAATCGGTCACCTTCGCCATGGCGCTGACCACCACCACGGGACGGTCCGCCAACCGTCCTTGTACGATGTGGGCTACGCGGTCGATCGCCTTGGCGTCTTGCACCGAGGTCCCGCCAAACTTCATGACGATCATGGGCGGGGATGCTCCTTGAAGCGGTTGCCAGTAGCCAGTAGCCAGTGGCCAGACAAACGTGCGTCGGCGCGGCATTTACCGGCAACTGGCAACAGGCAACTGGCAACTGTTTTCACCCGAGATATCCCTTCGCTTTGAGAAGTTCAGCGTTGAGCAGGGCTGCGCCGGCGGCGCCACGAATGGTGTTGTGCGACAGGACGGTGAACTTCCAGTCGAGCACATTGCACTTGCGCAAGCGCCCGACGGCTGTGGTCATGCCTGCGCCTAGGTCGCAATCGAAGCGCGGCTGCGGACGGTCCGGGGCAGTCATGTACACGACCGGTTGTTCGGGTGCGCTCGGCAGGCGCAACTTCTGCGCCTCAGCGCGAAAATTATTCCAGGCGGCGATGATCTCCTCCGGCGCGGCCTTTTTTTTGAATCGGACGGCGACCGATTCCGTGTGGCCATCTTCCACCGCCACGCGATTGCATTGTGCGCTCATGGCGAAGGGAGCAGGCTCGACGCGCGAACCGTTCAGCGTCCCCAGCAACTTTTGCGTCTCCTCTTCCATCTTCTCTTCTTCTTTTGCGATGTAGGGGATCACGTTGCCCAGGATGTCGAGCGAGGCGACTCCCGGATATCCGGCGCCGCTGACCGCTTGCATCGTAACCGCCATCACGGTCTCGAGCGCGAACGCGCGATGCAACGGAGCCAGCGCCAGCACCAGGCCAATCGCGGAGCAGTTGGGATTGGTGACGACATACCCTCCCGATTGGCTGCGCCAGGATTGTTTATCGATCAAGCGAATGTGGTCGCCGTTGACTTCCGGAATCACCAGGGGAACGTCCGGCTGCATTCGCAAGGCGCTCGAGTTGGAGACGACCGCGCAGCCGGCGGCGGCAAATTGTGGTTCCAGTTCGCGGGCGATGGCCGCATCCAGCGCGGCAAAAATGATCTTCGGCGCGCCTTCAGGCTTGGCCGGCGAAACTGTCATGTTTGCGACCCGGGTGGGGATGGCAGTCTTCAAACGCCAGCGCGCCGCTTCGGCATACGTCCGGCCTTCCGAACGGTCGGACGCCGCCAGCCACGACACTTCAAACCACGGGTGCTGTTCGAGCATCTGGATAAACCTCTGCCCAACGATGCCCGTGGCACCGAGAATTCCTACAGCAAGTTTGGTCGACATAGTGAACTGTAATTTTATACTAGAGACTTTTTTTAAGGGAATGCGCCGCCAATAAACCGGAGCGGTCGATGCCCGCGTCCGCTCTTTCTCTCGCGAAATGTGGGAATACGACCATCGGTGCCTGTGCGACTCTCGAGCGTTGATGTACGCTTTGCCTAGGAGTGACTCATGTCAGAATTGCGTCAGAATCTTGCTACCAAGGAATGGGTTGTAATTGCAACCGAGCGTGCCCGCCGTCCGGAAGAAATGGCGCGCCACCGCGAGCGCAAGCCGGTGTCATCGTTCGTTGCGAACTGCCCTTTTTGTCCGGGAAATGAGAAGCTGACCCCGCCGGAGGTTCTGCGGGTACCGGCCGCGATGGATGTTCCGTGGCACGCGCGAGTAATACCGAATAAATTTGCGGCTCTTTCCCGCGAAGCATCGCCGACACGCACGGTGCACCGTTTGCGCCGATCGGTAAACGGCTTCGGAGTTCACGATGTGATCGTGGAGACGCCCGACCACGCTCAGGTTCTGGCCCTGATGCCCGATTCCTACGTGGCGGAAATCCTCCATATCTATAAGACTCGCTACGATGAGCTCAGCCTCGATCCGCGCATCGCGCACATTACGATCTTCAAGAATCATGGCATCGACGCCGGCACTAGCCTGGAACACCCGCACTCCCAGATGATCGCGACGCCCGTGACCTCGCTCCAGGTACGTTCGCGCTTCCAACAAGCGGTGCGATACTTTGACGACTTTGGCGAGTGCATGTTCTGTCAGATGCTGGAAGAGGAATTGCAGGAACAAACCCGCATCGTCGCGGTTTCCGAGCACTTCGTCGCGCTCGAACTGTACGCCTCGCCGGCTCCGTTCGCCACCCACATTTACCCGCGCCGGCACATGGCCAGCTTCGGCGATGTAAGCTCAGCCGAGGTCAACGCCCTGGCGCGCATGCTGCGCTCGACTCTGGCCAAGCTTTACCATGGCCTGGCCGACCCGGATTTCAACTTCACCATTCGCAGCGCTCCCGCCGAGAGCGTCGGCGTGAAGTACTTTCATTGGTATCTGAGTGTGATCCCGCGGCTGACGCGAGTCGCCGGATTTGAGCTGGGCTCGGGAATGTTCATCAACACAGTGCTGCCCGAAGCGGCCGCCGAGTTTCTTCGCAAAGTCGATGTCGAAAGCGTGAAGAACACAGCCGCAGCCACGTCGTAGAGGCACCGGAGCCTCTAGATTCGCTTAGAGACGCGGCTTGCCGCGTCTCCTGCCGTGGAGTGGAGGCCGGTCAGGCGGCAACCGTCCGGGCAGGGAGGCCGCGAGTTTGGCGCGTCGGCTTTTCCAGAATGTCGAAGCCTTGCGAGGCGACGTTAGACAGATTCGGATGGCACCCTACCCCTCTGAATAACTCGCTCCTCGTGTACGCCTCATATGCGGCACGGTCCCGCCACGTGTACACACCACCGAACGTGTTGCTGGCCGGGTCGGAGAGCCAGACCTTGGAGATCAGCCCCGGCAGTGCGGCAAATTGTGGGGCCAACGCCTCGCAGAGCTTTTCGAATTCCGCCGGCGTCATCTTGCTCAAATTGAAATTTATTATCTGGATGTACATGGTTGCACCCCCAATTTTGCTGGAGTATGCCACCACGAGCGGAGGGCGTCAATGGAAGCGCAGCCGCAGAAGATCACCCCGTTACCGTACGGTCAAAATTCAAATTGGCCCACGACCACCCTTACCCAGCTCTTGCGGAAACGAGTACTCGTTGAGCGGCCCAAACTTGCGCTTTTCCACATAGATGCGCCAGCGGCGCCAGACGATGCGCAGACTGGCCATCACCGGGATGGAGAGATAGACGCCAAGTATGCCCGCGATTTCGCCCCCCGCGAGAATGCCAAACAAAGCCGCCAGCGGATGCAACTCTACGCTGACTCCCATGACCCGGGGAGAGATTACGTAGTCTTGCACCATGCGCCAGACGAGCAGGAACAGCAGCAGGAAGGCCCAGTGCGGATATCCGGCAAGAACAGCGACGATCATCATGGCAACGCCAGCGAGCAGCGGTCCCGCCATGGGTATGAATTCCAAGGCGCCCCCGACGGTACCGAGCGTCAGCGCGTAGGGCACACGCATCGCACCCAGGAATGAGGTGTAGGCCAGCAGCGACAACGCCGCCAGGGTCAACTGGGCGCGAATGAATTGGGCGAGCATCTGGTTCAGATCCTGGAACACATCCTGCAGAAACTCACGTTGCGTTCGCGACTGCACCAGCGCCAGCAGCACTTCATGGAAGTTCCCGCCATCGCGCAGAAAAAAAATGGCAAGGATAGGCACCAGAAACAGCAGCCACACCTGCTGCGCCGCTTCGGCCGCGCGAATGCCGATGCGCTGCGCCAGGCTGGATAAGTCTTCCCGTCGACTTATCAAGAAACCCTGAATACGTCTCTGGGTCGCAGCGCTCCAGCCGTGCTCGCTTCCGATCTGCGCAGCAAGCTGGCCAATCTGGCCGGAGAGCTGTCCGGCGCCGGCCTGATCCATCAGCCCCGGCAGCGATGCTCCGAGGCGCGCGCTTTGCCGGGCTATCCGCGGGCCGACAAGGAAGCCGCACACCGCCAACGCAACCAGAAGCAGGAGGTAAATGATCGTGATTCCCCAGACGCGGCTGCGGACCAGTTTCTCCAGTCGCGCCACTGCGGGGTTAATGAGGTAGGCAAAGAAAATGGCGAAAAGGAAGAGAATGAGCGTTCGCCGCGCGGCATAGAGGAAGCCCAACCCCACGGCGAACAGCAAAGCCGTGAACAGCACGCGCGACGTGCGTGAATCAAGAATCGTCAAGAGTTACCCCAATCGGCCCGGTCCCGCAGGCGAACGACCTCTTCCCGAGCGCCCACCCTAATCGTATCGCCTGCGATCGAGAGCAATCCAATTCCGAAAGGGGCTGACCTTCAGCCCGCCAGGGTTTCGCTCGCCCCGGCTAATCGCGATAGACTTCGGTATTCTCTCCCACAACGGACATGCGTATGACCTTCCATTGATCGTCGAGCCAGAGTTGCCAGGTTCCCGCGTCGCTCTTCAGTTCCAATTTGTTCAGTTCCTGCTGCTGCCCGTTCTTCAGGGTTACTTTTTCCCGGCCCAGGAACTCCGCGCTCAGCGCTGCCGAAGAATGTTCGTGCGGGTTCATGGTTCCGAACTGGGCGCGCTGTTTCACCGGGCATTGCGGTTTGCACGCTGCCCCCAGATATCTCCACGCCAGCACTTCGCGGTGGATGAAAAAATAGTCGTCCAGGATACTGGTCGACAAGGGCATCAGGTAGGGCTGCTCATGTTCCTTTCCCTCCGGCCCGGCGCGCCACTTCTGAGTCAGAAAATCGTCGTTTGGAAGCACCACCGATTCCTCTTGCTCCGGACTCAACTCCTTCCACTCGTAACGCCGGATATCTCCGCTCACGGTAAGCTGCATGACCGAAGTTTGCACCGCCGTGGTGGGAGCATTCTCCGTCTTGAACTCGGAGTGGATAACGCTGCCGTTGCTGGTCTCATAGATCGAAAACGTTTCCGTTCCCACTCGATGGCCATTCTGGAACACACCGAAAGATCCGGAGTCGATGTTCTTCCCCTCGTGTTCCTTCTCCTTCTCCTTTGGCATGGGAGTGGCGTTGGCCAAGGAGCCCCATGCCGCCATGCACCAAACGAGTGCCGTCATGCAAGCCAACAGCCGATAAGACAACTTCACTGTGATTCTCCTCTTCCGAAACCTGTTCCATCACTCCCGGTCAAGCCCGACTTCGTGTCTTCCGGAGTTCCTCTAAGTTGCAATGCACCTTCGATCTCGGCGCAAATGGACGTCAACTGCTTGCCCGTGGTCGCCACCACCACGCTCGCCTGGCGATACAAGGGAAGGCGTTCCGCGTACAGGCGGGCGAACTGTTCCGGATCTCCTCGCAGCGGCCGTTCCACGCCATCCGTCAGGCTCCGTTGCCAAAGCTCGGATGCGGGCGCTTCCAAGAAAACCGATGGCCAATGCCGGAGCAATTCGCGGTTCCGTTCCTGTGCGAAAGCCCCGCCGCCGAGTGCGACCACGCTGTTGCGTTCGAGCGACGCGGCCAGCAGATCGCTTAGCGCGCTGGTTTCGGCGAGCCGAAACCCGGCCTCGCCTCGTTCCCGAAAAATCTCCGGAATGGTTTGTTGCTCACGAGACTCGATGCGCGCATCCAGATCCACAAAATCCCACTCCAGCCGCCGGGCAAGTTCCTGCCCCACGCGGCTCTTGCCGGAGGCCATGAATCCCACAAGAAACACCGCACGCACTCCCATGGCACTCCATGGAACACAGCCGTCAGTCATCAGCCGTTAGCCGTCGAGAATCTCTTTCTGAAGGCTGAAGGCTGATGGCTGGTTCAGCGTTGCTTGAGGCGGATTTTACCACTGAAAGAGCGCAGCACGACTTCCGATGCGGCCCCGCCGGCAGTACCAACGAAGGAACGTCCCGCCTCCGTCGTAAACCGGGAATGCCTGGGTTGGAGAGGAAAGTCGTGTTGCACCCGGCCCAGCACCGAGTGCGCTCTGAAACCGGCCGAGACATTCGCGGGCGCCAGGGCCTCGATATCGCCGGTGTGGGTGGTGAACCGATAGTTGCCGCCGGAACCGAAATCACCATCGTAAAAAATCTTCCCGCTGCCGCAACTCACCTGCACCAGCGGCCCATCGACCGACTTCAAATGGACGTCGCCACTGATGGAAGCGATCTCAACGTGGCCGTTGAGCACATCGGTCAGCGTGATTGGTCCGCGCATCGTCCGCACGTGTACATGACCGTTTCCGACGTTGCGCACATTCACTACCGCATCCGTGCCTTCCAGGGTCAAATCGCCTTGCAAGCGTTCCACCGATAGCGGACCGGTCGAAGAACGGAGAGTGAGCGTAGCACCGGGCGGAATCAGCAGTTCGTAGTCGACCTGGCCCGCTTGCTGGTCAGGGCCCCGCAGCAGGTGCGACGCGATTTCAATCCGGTTGCCAGTTTGCTGCTCGTCGACTTCGACGTCGCCGGATTTGAGCGTGGCCGTCACCAAAACCTGATCGATGCTCCCAGGCTTTACCGAAATCGCTCCATACTGCGTATCCACGGAAATATTGGCGTTGGGGCCGACCGTGTAACGGTATTCCTTCCTGGTTTCGGCAAAGGCCGCAGACAGGCAGGTCGCCAGAACCAGGGTTACGACCGCGGTGTGTTGAAGGCCAGCCTGTTGAATGCTCGCCAGGTGAATGCTTGTTCGCTTAAGCCTCGCCATAAAAAAACACCGCCCCCGCGGCCGGGAACGCCGGTCCGCCCTTCCGCTATTGAATGCGACCCAACGCGATCTGGTAAAGAAGTGACTTTTGTTGATAAGCATCCATCAGGTACTGCCGCGCCTCTGCATCCCCCGGATTCCGCTCCAAGTAGGCCTGCACTTCCCGGATGTGGGCATTCACTGCTTTCAGTTGATTTTCATACGTTGCCCGCATCGACGGGGCAAGCGTGGAAACCACGCTCAGAAATTGTTGATCCTCCGCGCTCGGCTCGGATTCTACCTCAGGCTTCTTAGCGGATGCCATCACGTCGGTTGGCTTAGCGGCCTTCCTCGCCAGGTGCTGGCTCGCTGAAGCAGGGGCCGAAGCGGGAATTGAAGCAGGAGCCACAGTAGGCACCGAAGCCAAAGTAGTCGCGGCAGTCACTGGAGCCGGCGCCGTCATCGGAGATGCCGGAGTTTGCTGCTCCGCCACTTGCGGGGTTTGCCGATGGCTTACTACGTAAGAGCCCGCCGCCAGCAGCGCAGCTGCGACCGGCGCCAGCCACCACGCGCTCCACCGACGCCGTGGAGAAGTTGGAAGGATGATGGACCGGCTGGACGCGGGCTCGGGCTCACGCGCCGGATCCTCACGCGCCGGATTAAAGACCGCCGGCTCACGGATCAGCCCTTCGGCCCGTAATTCCGCCGCAATTCGCAACCACACCCGCGGCGGAGGTTCTTCGCTTGCCGCCAGTTGCCGGGCTTCGCTCGAGATCAGCTTCAAGTCCGAAACCAGATCCGAGCAAGCTGGACAGGACTTCACATGGGCCTCAAAATCAGCCGCAAACACACCCTCCGGGGCGCCGTCGAGGAATTCCGGCAGAACTCGCCGTACATCTGAACACGTCATAGCCAACCTCTCCCCAATACCGCAGCTACCTTCTACCCAGTCTTGGCCTTTTCGGCTCTCATGAACTTCAGATATTCCCGCAACTTCAATCGCGCCTTATGGAGCTGCGATTTGCTGTTGCCAATCGAGCAGCCCACGATCTGGGCAATTTCGTTATGCTCGAACCCTTCCACGTCGTGCAACACAAAAACCGTTCTATATCCCGGCGGTAGCCGGTCAATTGCCCGCTGTAATTGCAGGCGATCGACCGCGCCCGTCAGCTTCACATCCTTGGTACCGAATTCTTTCCTGGGAGCTTCGTCTTCGGCTTCCAGCGTCTCTTCCAGCGACACCACCGGCAGGCCCTTCTTGCGCAGTTGCATCAGCACCACGTTGACTGTCATGCGGTGCAGCCAGGTGGAAAACGCGGACTCGCCCCGAAAAGTTCCGATTTTGCGAAAGAGCTGAAGAAACGCTTCCTGGGCCAGATCTTCGGCCTGTGCGGGATTGGAGACCATTCGCAAACATAGCGAGTACACGCGGCGTTTGTGCAGGTGATACAGAACTTCGAACGCAGCTTCGTCGCCCTGTTTCGCCTGCTCAATAGCTTCTGCTTCGGTGGTGCTTTGTTTCGGGTCGGTCAAGTCGCCTTTTTCCGGCCGCTACTCGCTCAGATGCGGCTTCAAACTCTTTTCGTTGTACGAATTTGCCGAGGCAGTCGCGGAAGCGCTCTCGACCGTTCTTGAGTAGTAAGAATACCAAAAACCGTAGCTCGCAGAATGATCTATCCGACCAAAGTGGTCGGCTAAGATGGCCCCTAGATCGCTCATAGATCACTTCTGTAACCTGAGATTCAGCATCCAATCGGTCCCAGACCCGCATCCGCAAGAAGACCCCCCTTTTTATCAGGGTACCGCCTTAGCGATACCGAAAGTGTCGGGAAATCGGATGCCCCTTTAGGGGCTGGCGCACTACCCCTTAGCCGTGATCGTCTCCAGCCCGTGCCCATGGGGACCAAGCTCTCGCTGCCGCAACAGGAAAGCAAATAACACTCCCAGGAATCCCAGAATCGAAAAGATCCACATCCCCATCCGGTATCCCGCTGGATTTTCCGCGCTCGCCTGGCCGTGGTCGTTTGCCCACCCTATCAATAAGTTAAACCCTGCCAGCCCGATGTTCTGGATCATCGTCATCAGCCCATAGGCTGTCCCCAGCTTGGCTTGGTCGACGATGTAGGCGACGGAAGGCCACATCACCGCCGGAATCAGAGAAAAGGCTATCCCCATCATCGACATGGTCAACAGAAGGATGGGCGGGAGATGGTGCGCTACGAACGCGAAGTGCCCATCGGATGACGTGGAAGGGAAGTAGACCGTGACGTAGCTGGAAGAGTGAAGGTAGGCCATCATCAGATAAACGGGAATCAACAGCACGGAACCAATCATCATCAGGAGCGCGCGCTTACCGATCCTGTCGGCAAATTTCCCAAAGAACGGTGTTCCAAACATCGTGAAAATAGTCAACATCCCCACCAGATCCCCGCCCGCTTCCCGAGTCGTGTGGTGCACATCCATAAAGAACTTGTAAGCGAAGGTCTCGAAAGGGAAGATTGCCGAATAGAAGACAATGCAAAGCGCGACGATATACCAGTAGGAAAGCCCAAACGACGTAAGATCACGGAAAACCACCTTATCGGTTGATCCGGCTGAACCAACCTGGTAGCGCTTCTCGGCATGGACCTCCATGCCCCAGTAGAACAGAGCGCCGGTGACACAAAAAGTCGCGAATACAAGCGAGATCAGCAACGGTCCGCGCCACTGGCTATACGCGAAACCGGCCCAGGAGGGAGACCATTGCGCCAACAATGAGCCCGCGCGAGACATCATAAGGTTGATGCCGAATGCGAAGCTCAGTTCTTTGCCGCGGAACCATTTGGCTATGCCCGTAGTGACGGCCACGATCAGGGATTCGGCGCCCATCCCAAACACCAAGCGCCCGGCCGACATGCCCGCTACCATGGCTCCTCTTGCCGTCTGAATCTTTTCGACAGACGCCAGGTCCCGCACGAATTCGATTCGGGAAAGCAAGGGAACGTGGCCCAACAATCGGACGATCGGGACAGCCAGGTTTACTAACCCGACGACTCCGGTTCGCATCCACGGATTATCGGGGTAAGCGGTTATCACCGCCCCCACCAGGCAGATGGTTCCAAAGATTAAAATCGCCTTGCGCGCCCCGATTCGGTCCACGATGTAACCGCCGATCAACACCATGAAAACATTCGGAATGCTGTAGATCGCTTGCAGCAGCCCTATGTTCGAATCGGAAAACCCGAGCTGTTTCGAGAGCAGGTCTGCGATGGGTGCGATGCAGTCATAGACGTAGTAGTTCCCAAACATAGCGAGGCTGACAACGATCAGCACCATCCAGCGGTAGCGGCGGGACGGTTCAGTACGTGCAAGCTCAGGCATGAAGACACTCACCCCCCGGCGCGCAGTGGCGCCTACCCTTTCATTAGTACAAGAAGAGCGACCGCAAGAAGATAGCAGATTGGATCCGAGAATGTCCGGTTTTCGCCGCGAGAGGGTTATTCACCGCAAGCAACAACGGCTCTCGATCGCAGCGAGACGCCGCGACCAAGAGCCGAGAACTAAGAGCCGAAAACTGAAAAGCTGAGAGCTGAGACCTGCCCTCCTACATCTTCTCCGTCTTGTCGTCGTACTTCACGGTGCCGTTCTTGTCGTTCTGGCGCGTGACGTCGCCGTTGTTATAGACGCGAGCAGCTTTCTTGAAGCCCTTCACGACGCTCGTCGCATCGGTGGTGTGCTCCCGTCCAGTGAAGAAGGTCCAGTCGCCGCGCGCCTCTTCGCGTGCGCCATGGCCTTCAGGCAAACCTTCCCTGTGCATACGGCCTTCCCGCGGACGCTCTTCTCGTGGACGTTCTTCGCGCATCGCCTCGTGCATCGGCTCGTGTCTCGGATGACCTTCACGTCCAATTGTCTCCGGCCACAGATGGACCTCCGGCGCCATCAGAGGAGCGCCGCCCTGGTACCACACGGCCACGGAATAAACTGAGCTGGTCTCTCCCCCGAGTTGCGAAAGCGTTGAGTTGGTTGCGCCGGCGATCAATCCCGTGGTGGCGTTGCTCGCTCCGACCGGGTTCGGCGAAAACTGCTGCAGGGAAGCCTCTGGTGTAGTCAGAAGCGGGATAAACGGCCCGCATCCATAAACGTCGCATGGGCCGTAACCTGGGCGAAAGGGCAGCTGCCCAAAAGCCGCTACTGCCATCAAAACTACCGCCGTCAGAATCAAATAGGGTCGCATACTGCCTCCACAAGGGACTAACACATCCACGGTTTGGATGCAGTTTGCTGGCCAGTCCCCGCTACGATAAAGATAGGCAGGATATTAGGAGATTCAAGGCGCCCTCGGCCAAACAACTGAAATTCACGCGAGGCCCGCTCGCAGCGCTAGTGAAAACAGGTGCGCATAACCTGCAATCGATTGGCGCAGCCTTCAGTGGAGCGCCGGGCGTCCCCGCCCGGCTGGGTCATCCGGGAGACAAGAGAGAACACGCGTCATTCCATCAGTTTCTTAGCTACCAGTTTCTAACTACCAATGAATCGCGCATAAAGGCTGCGCGCAACAGCCGTGTCCGTCGTGCCCTTGATGATCGCCCGGCCGTCCGGAAACAGCGTCATTTCGTACGGCTCGCGCCAGAACTTCAGCACAAATTCATTGTGGCGGACATTGCCGTGAGGCTGAAGGCGGATGCTCAGCTCTACAAAGTCCACCGGGCGCTGCCGTTCATGGATCTGCACCGAATTCCTGCCGCACAAAGTGATGTGAGGCCGCCCTTCACCCGCCAGATGAACAAAGTCGCGCATGCAGGCGCGGCATCCCGCCCGAGGTTGAATCGCCGCCAACTCCGCCCGTTCGTTCGTCCACACATCCCAGGAAACGAGTGTCCGCCGCATTTTCGAACGCGCGCCCACCAGAAACTTCAGCGCCTCTGTAGCCGCAATCGACGACACCAGGTTCACGGCAGAATTCAAAATGCCGGCAGTCTCACAAGTCTCCACCGTCCCACGAGGAGATTCCGGAAAAATGCAGGCCAGGCATGCCGTTTCGCCGGGCAGGATGTTCATGGTCACGGCATAGCTCGCGACCGCTGCCGAGTAAATCCAGGCCACGGAGTTTTTCACCGCATAGTCGTTGATCAGGTAGCGAGTTTCGAAATTGTCGGTACCGTCCAAAATCAGGTCCGAGCCGCCGAGCAGGGAATCGACATTCGCCGGAATCAGGTCGGCAACCCGAGGCTCGACGACAATCTGCGAGTTGAAGCGCGCGATTTGCCGCGCCGCCGCGATCGCCTTGGGCACAGATTCGCGCGCGTCTTCCTCATCAAACAAAGCCTGCCGCTGCAGATTGCTGGCCTCGACATAGTCACGGTCGAGAATCCGCAGCGTCCCGATGCCCGAACGCGCCAGCAACGAGGCCAGGGCAGAACCGGTGGCGCCGCATCCCACGATGACCACGCTCGACTGCGCCAGCTTTTTCTGCCCCTCCGCTCCGATCTCCTTAAACAATACCTGCCGCGAGTATCGCTCGTGGTTCTCCGGAGCGTTGATTTGCAATGCGTCCATTTCCAAAGCAATAACCTCTGCGATTACCTTTCCCAACCCTGCAAACCAGTATTATAGGTGCGCCGGTCGTCAAACTTTGTTCTTGCGAGCAACGTGTGCCGTTTCGCGATTCATCGAACCCGAAGGGTTTCATGGTTGACCAGTCTGAATTGCGGGATTGCCGGCTCGTACGGGAAAGGGTACCCTCGCCCCTTAACTCTGGATTCGCGATAAGCGCCGCCGCCCGGTTTGTGCTCGTACTTTTGTTGATTCTGGCGCACGGAGCAGGCTGGGCGCAGGGTTCGACTCCAATCCAGCAGCAACCCGCCGAACCGCCCGCGCAGCTCGAAGCAAATTTCGGATCCATCACGCCCTATCTCGGCTTAACGCTTGATCAGCTCGAGTTGCCCGGCGTTCCGCCCGAAGACGCGCCTGCGCTGCTGGCGGCCACACCGCTCAAGGTCGGGGAACCGCTCACGCGCGATGCGCTGCACGACGCGATGCAGGCTCTTTTTGCCACCGGCCGCTTCTCCGATATTCAGGCCGAAGCGGATCGCACCGACACCGGCGGCGTCCGGCTGCGCTTTCTGACGGCCGCCAATTTTTTCGTGGGCATGGTGGTGATCCGCGGAGTCTCCACCAATCCGTCCGCCAACCAACTGGCAAGCGCCACCCGCCTGCAGCTCGGCGAACTTTACGCACATGAGAAGGTCGACCGCGCTCTCGAAGGCATCCAACGAGTGATGGAGGAAAACGGCTTCCACCAGTCGAAAGTGACACCCTCGGAACAGCGCGACGAACAGCAGCACCAGGTCAACCTGACCTTCCATGTCGTCCCCGGACCGCGTGCCATGGTCGGGGAGATCACGCTGGAAGGCGACGCCGGCTATTCCGTCGAAGAGATTAAGGATATCGCCAAGCTGCATTCCGGCGATCGCGCCGCCTCGAGCCGCATCACGCGTGCTCTGCAGCGAATTCGCCGTCGCTATCAGAAGCAGAAACGGCTGCTCGCCCAGGTCTCGGTGGCCAGCCGCACCTACCAGTCCAAGCACAACACGGTGGACTACGTCTTCAAAGTGGACCGCGGCCCGGTGGTGGAAATTGCTGCCGAGGGTTTCAAGCTCAGCCAGCGCATCCTGCACCGGCTGGTGCCAATCTATGAAGAAGGCGCGGTCGATGATGATCTGCTCAACGAAGGCCGGCGCAACATTCAGAACCATCTTCAGACTCTTGGTTACTTCGACGCCACCGTTAGTGTGAGCCAGCACAACACTGAGGGCGGCAGGAATTTGCAGGTGGTTTACGCCGTCAATCCCGGCGACCGCCACAAACTCGCTACCATTCGCATCTCTGGCAATCGGTTTTTTTCCGACGATCAGATTCGCTCGCGCATGCAAGACCAATCCGCCGGACGCCTGTTCAGTCACGGACGCTATAGCGAAGTGCTGCTCGAAGAGGATGTGCGGGGTATCGAGAGTCTCTATCGCGCCAGTGGCTTCCGGCAGGCCGAAGTCACCAGCAAACTGCTCGCCAAGTATCAGGGTGAGCCATCGCAGCTGGCCATCGAAATCATCGTCAAAGAGGGTCCGCAGACGCGCGTGGCGTGGGTCCGCATCGAGGGCACTTATACGCTGCCGCAGGAACAGCTTCCCGAAATTCAGACCGAGGAGGGACAAGCCTTTGACGAGTCGAGTCTGTCCGATGACCGCGACACGATGCTGGGAAAGTATTTCGACAATGGTTTTCCCAATGCCACGGTTGACGTTGCCTATGTTTCTGTTCCGTCGCCTGACAACTTGCCGCGCGTTGGCGTGACCTTCTCAATTCATGAGGGCGAACAATTTTTTGTCAATCGAGTCTTTGTCGACGGGTTGCGCCACACCCGACCCGGAGTCGCCCGCCGGGCAATCCGGGTGCAACCGGGCGGTCCCCTGAGCCAGAAAGAGATGCTGGAGAGTCAGCGCCGCCTCTACGATCTCGGCCTGTTCAAGCAGGTGGACACAGCCATCCAGAACCCGGACGGCACCGAGTCGCGGAAGAACGTGCTCGTCACTGCGAGCGAGGCCGAACGCTACACCTTCGATTACGGCGGCGGTTTCGAGTTCCAGACTGGAGAACCAACCTACGGAGTCAACCAACCACTCGGGCAGACCGGCGTCAGCCCCATGGTGTCGGCTGGTGTCAGCCGTATCAATGTGGGCGGTCGCCATCAGACCCTCAACCTGAAGGGTGCCCTAGGCCGCCTGCAGCAGAAAGCCCTCGTCAGTTACGACATCCCCAGCCTCCTGAACCTGGACAACTTTCGTTTCACTGCCACTGCGTTTTACGACAACACCGTAGACGTCTCCACCTTTACCTCGAAACGCCTGGAGGGCAATCTGCAAGTCTTGCAAGTGCTCTACAAAATGCAGGACCGTGAACTGACGACCTTCACCTACCGCTTCAGTTACCGCCGCGTGGAGGCCAGCAACATTCAGGTCAGCAGCATCCTCATCCCGCTTCTTTCACAGCCAACCCAGGTAGGAATGCCCAATTTCCTCTACATTCGCAATCGGCGCGATAACGATTTGGAAAGCACGCGCGGCAGCTACACCACTGTCGAAGGTGGAGTAGCCTCCAGTACTTTCGGCTCCGCGGCCGACTTCAGCCGGTTGCTGGTTAAGAACTCTACCTATTACACGTTTTTTCGCAATCGCAGCACCGGAAAAGGATTCGTCCTCGCCCGTTCCACCAGCGTCGGGGTCGAGAACTGTTTCGGGAGCACGGTTTTAGTGGATCCGGCACAAACCCCGGCACCCGGCGAAACTCTTATTCCTCTCCCGGAGCGCTTTTACAGCGGCGGGGGTAACTCCAATCGCGGATTTGGGTTAAATCAGGCGGGACCGCGCGACCCCTTCACCGGATTTCCCGTCGGGGGCAGCGCGGTGTTCCTCAACAACCTGGAGATGCGTTTTCCAAATGTCAGGCTGCCTTATCTTCACGACAACATCGGCTTTACGCTTTTCGAGGACATGGGCAATGTTTTCGCGCGGCCACAGGAGATGCTCTCCAGCCTGCCGCGTTTTCACCAGCCAGGCGAGGACTTCTGTTTTCATGAGCAAACGCACAACCTGTGCAACTACAACTATGCTTCTCACGCCGTCGGCTTAGGTCTGGGCTATCAGACGCCGATCGGCCCATTGACCTTTGATTTCGGATACAATTTAAATCCGCCCTACTTTCCCAGCTACTACAACATCGTGACGAATGTGGCGAATGGGCAGCAAACGGGGCAGTTTGGGTACCAACGCGCCGGGCATTTCAATTTCTCGTTCAGCATAGGGCAGTCTTTCTGATGAAACTCCGGCTGGTCAAACTCGAACCCTGGTGGAGCGACGGGCGTCCTCGCCCCTCAACCCTGAGCGAGGAGCACGCTTCTCCGCCAGCAGGCATCAAACTAGCAAAACATTGCGCGCTGGCGCTAGCGCTGAGCATGGCGCTCACGATCTCAGCCGCCGGCGGTCAGATCGTGGATCGTGTGGTCACCAACGTAAACGGCCACGTGGTTTTGCAGAGCGATTGGGAGCAGGAAGTGGCTTTCGAGGCCCTTGCAAACGGCCGCGATCCGGACGCGTTCACCGCGGCCGAGCGCAAAGCGGCTCTTGATCGCCTCATCGATCAGGAACTGCTGCGGGAACAAGTGCGGCCGTCTCAACCCGCTTCCGCCGAGCAGGTCACTGCCCGCGTAGCCGAAGTACGCAAACTCAATCCGGATTGCGCTACCGACGGGGGATGGCATGCCAAGCTGCAGCATTATGGGCTGACCCAAAGCGCGCTCGAAAAACGTCTGGGCGACGAAATCCAACTCATGAGGCTCGTGGAAGACCGTCTGCGGCCTTCGATCCAGATCGACCGGCAAGCGGTGGAGACCTACTACCACGATCAGTTGCTGCCGGAGATGCAAAAGGCTGGCAAGGGCGCTGCCCCGTTGCCCGAAGTCTTTGGCCGAATTAAGGATTTGTTGGCTGAGAAAAAAATGAATGAATTACTCTCCGGGTGGTTGGCGAGTCTGCGCTCTGGGAGCCACATCCTGACTCCTGAGTCCAGTGCCGGAGAGCGGAACCGTTGAACGAACCCCCGACCGAACCCCCGACCGAACTCTCCGCCGAGCCTGTTCCTCCCGAGCGCCGGCGCATCCTGTGGAAACTCCTTCTGGCGTTCTGCGTTTTCAGTCTGGCCGGATTCGGTCTGCTCGCCTGGTACGTCACCACCGATTCTTTTCAGCTGAGGGTTCGCCGTCGAGTGATCGCGTCGGCGGAGAAACTCACCGGCGGACGCGTCGAACTGGGAGAACTGCACACCATCCCGTTCCGCCTGCGCGTGGACGTTCGCAACCTGACCATTCACGGCCAGGAAGCTAAGGATCAGGCCCCATTTCTGCACGTCGACCGCCTGCAGGCGGAAATTAAAGTCATTTCGCTCCTCAGCACCACCTTCGGATTGCATTCTCTGGTGCTCGATCATCCTGTCGTCCACATCATTGACTATCCTGATGGCACCACCAACGCTCCCGTGCCGCAAGCGAGCCGTTCCTCCGGCCAGGGGCCGGTCGAGCAACTCATCTCGCTTTCGGTTTCGCATATCGAGGTGCAGCGGGGCGAGCTCTTGTGGCAAGACAAGAAAGTGCCGTTCGAGTTTGACGCCCGCGACCTGGCGTTGCTTTTGAACTACTCTTTGCTGCGCCGTCAGTACGAAGCTCGCGTCGTCGCGGGAAGCGTCGCCACGCGCGTTCAGGACTACCCCTCGTTTGCGTGGCGGGCCGATGCATCGCTGGTTCTGGCCCGCGGACGCGCCGACATCAGCAGTTTAACGGTGACTTCCGGAAAATCTGAAATTCACTTCGCGGGCCGCCTCCTGGGTTTTCACAACCCGCAGGTGAGCGGTGATTATCATGGCTTCACCGATCTCGCCGAACTCGCATTCCTGACGCGGCAGCCGCAAGTTCGCAAAGGTACCGCCCAGTTCGAGGGCAAAGGTTCCTGGAACCCGCAGGAGTTCTCCACGCAGGGAACCGTACAGGCCAAAGACATCGAATGGTCGAACGGCAAGCTGGCGATGCGGAATGGTCGCATCACCGCAGGGTTCTCCGTGACCCCGGAGCGCTTCCGCGTTTCCTCGATCAAGGCGAATCTGCTCGGTGGCGACCTCACGGGCGACGCCGATGTGACCAACTGGCAGACTTCGCTCGAACCGTCGCCCGCCCCCGCCCGGCGTCCCGTGATCGGACGAGTCCCGCCGGGAAGTCTTCAGCGCGGCTCGCTGCGCCTGCAACTGGCGGCCTTCCCACTTCTCCCCGCCCTCGAATGGATGAGCTCAACCAAGCTCCCACTGGATCGCCTCGACCTCTCCGGAAGCGCCAGCGGTAAGGTTGACATGCTCTGGGTCGGCTCCATCCGTGACGCGGAGACTCGCCTGAACCTTGTCATTGCGCCGCCACCAATGCCGACGCCGGCCGGGACACCCGTGCACGGTCAGATTGATGGCGTCTACCAGGGATCGCGCGATGAGTTGGAGATGTCCCAGTTTCACGTGACCACGCCCGGCTCTGAAATCACAGCCAGCGGCAATTTGGCCGCAACCTCGTCGTTGCGCTTCTCGTTCACCAGCCACAACCTCAGGGAGTGGACACCTCTGCTCGAAGCGGCCTATAGGTCGTCGAACTATTCTTCGTCGAAATCTGGTTCGTCGAATACTGGTCCGTCGAGCTCTGGATCGCACGATTTGCCTTTCGCCATTCACGGCTGGGCGAGCCTTGCCGGCAACGCCAGTGGCAAACTCTCTGCGCTTTCCGTCAACGGAAATCTCGAGGTCTACGACTTTGACGCTACCTTGCCCGCGACCGGACGAGTCTCTTCCCGAGTGGTCCACTGGGACGCACTCTCCACCGCCGTCCAATACTCGAGCAATCACCTCGCTCTGCGCAACGGGTCGCTCATTCACGGCCACACCTCCGCGCACTTCGACGCCAGTACCGTACTTACGGAGGGTGCACTTCAGGAAAGCGATCCTTTTGCTCTGCACTTTGAAATACGCAACGCCGAAGTCGCCGAACTCGTGCAACTGGTGGGAGTTCAACACCCGTTAGCGGGCACGCTGAATATGTCCGGCACCGTCTCAGGCACGCGCGCCAATCCCCACGGCGATGGACACATCGAGCTTCGCAACGGAACCGCCTACGGAGTGGGCGTTCCTTTGTTGCAAAGCGATCTCCGCCTCGCGGGTGGCGAGCTTCAGTTCAACAACATCAAGGCCAGTGCCTACGGCGCTCCACTTTCCGGAAGCGCCGCCGTCAGCACGTCGAACCTCGGTGCCCCAAACAATGACCTGTCGAATCGCGAGTTTCGTCTGAATCTTTCCGGAAGTAACCTCGATCTCGCCCGTTTGCCGCGCTTCGAGACCGGCCGCTTCACGGCCGATGGAGTCGCCGATTTCACGCTGCGAATCAGCGGCACGATCGAGCAGCCTTCGCTCGAGGCTCACGTCCATCTCAAGGACCTCGCCCTGGACAAGGAGCGCGCCGGAGATTTCTACCTCGACGCCGTAACTCAGGGTCGCCAGCTCGATCTCAAGGCGCACTCGGACTTCGAGAATGCTGACTTGACCATTGCCGGGAGCGTGGGATTACAGCATGACTTTCCGGCTGACCTGAGCCTTGCTTTCCATCATCTGAATGCCGATTGGCTTCTTCGCACTTACTTGCAGGGAAAGGTCACGGAACACTCCCTCCTGGACGGGACGCTCCACCTTCGCGGTCCGCTGCGCACGCCACGCGATCTGAAGGCAGCCGCCGAGATCCAGTCTTTCAGCGCCCGGGTCGAGAAGGTGCAGATACAAAGTGTCGATGCCATTCGCTTCCAGGTTGCGGATCAATTCCTGCTGCTCGAAAATCTTCACCTCGCAGGCAGTGGAACCGATTTCACCGCCCACGGCCGCGCCCACTTGACCGGCGCGCAAGAGCTCGACTTCCGCTTGGACGGCTCGGTCAATATGGCGCTTTTCCAGTCGCTCAACCCCAAAATCCTGGCGCGCGGCACCTTGGGCGTAAACCTCAACGCCGGCGGGACTCTGGCGCAACCCGTCCTGCAGGGACGCCTTGACGTGAAGGACACCTTCGTCAGTCACAACGACTTTCCCAGTGGCCTCAGCGACCTCAACGGCGTTTTGCTGTTCGATCGCAACCGCATCCAGATCGAGCGCCTCAGCGGCACCACCGGCGGCGGCACCGTGGCGCTGACCGGTTCCGCCACTTATCAGAACGGTATCTTCCTCCTCGATTTCGGCGCCACTGCGCATGACGTTCGCCTGCGTTATCCTCCGGGAGTAAGTTCCACTGCCAACGCCGACGTCCGGCTGACCGGCACTACCAATGCCGCCCTGCTCAGCGGCGATGTCACGGTCACCAAGCTGGCCATCACTCCCGGCTTTGACTTCGGCGCTTATATCGTGAGGAGCAGACAGACGATCGTCCTGACCCAGACCGATAGTCTGCAGAGCCGCCTCAAACTCGATGTTCACGTAATGACCACTCCCGAACTGCAGATGCAAACTGCCATCGCCAGGCTCTCTGGCCACGCCGATCTCCGGGTGCGGGGCACCGCCGAACGTCCCGCAATTCTCGGGAGGATAGAGGTTCTGGAGGGCGAGGTCACTTTTAACGGCACCAAGTACAAGCTTGAGCGCGGCGATGTCACCTTCGCCAATCCGGCCAAGACTCAGCCCATCATCGACCTGCAGGCGACCACGCGAGTGCGCGATTACGACATCACCGTGCAATTCCGCGGTGACGCCAGCGCGCCCAACGGCTTGAAGGTCACCTGGCAGTCCGAGCCTCCGCTGCCCCAAGCCGACGTCTTCGCCTTGCTGGCCATGGGCCGCACGCAGGAAGAGTCGGCCTCCGCAGGTTCGAACGGAGCCTTTGGATTTGGCGGAGAAGCCTCCAACCTTCTCATCAATCAGGCTCTCAACACCACCGTCAATAGCCGCTTGCAGCGTTTGTTCGGAGCCAGCCGCGTCAAGATCGATCCCCAGGGTCTGGCCAATGAAACCGCCGTGGTTCGGGGGCCCCAAGTCACCGTCGAGCAGGAGGTGGCCAGCAATCTCACCGTGACCTACAGCACCAATGTCTCCGTTTCTAACCAGCAAATCATCCAGGCGGAGTACAACCTGACCCGGACGATCTCGATCGTGGCCCTGCGGGACTGGAACGGAGTCGTCAGCTTCGTCTTTAAAATGCGGCGGCGGGTGAAGTGATCGCCGAACAGGATTTTGTAATCTGATAATCGGGTAATTTTGTGATTTAAGAAAAGTAGGAGTCTTGCCTTCCAAATTACCCGATTACAAAATTACAAAATGGATCTCCTCCTTGACATAATCCTCCAAACCAGCAACTCTAGTAGTTTTTAACTTCAGGCCCAAAGAAGCGGGTAAGGGGACTAATTTGCGAGTGCGGGTGTTTTATCACGACAAATGTTTTGACGGGGCGTCCTCGGCCGCCCTGTTCTCCCGCTTCTACCGGGAGCGAATCAGCGGAGATGTCGACTTCGTCTACTCCGGCCTGCTGCATCGTGCGGGCGCTCTTTTCGACGAGAAGCAGTTCGACGGCGACGAGAATGCCATCGTCGATTTCAAGTATTCCAGTTCGCCCAAAATCACCTGGTGGTTCGATCACCACGAAAGCGCTTTTCTTTCCCCCGCCGATGCCGCCCACTTCGAGCAGGATCAGAGCAACCGCAAGTTCTACGATCCGGATTTCAAGTCCTGCACCAGTTTTATTGCCATGATCGCCAAAGAGCGCTTCGGCTTCGATCCCCGCCCGGTGGCGGAACTGGTCCTCTGGACCGACATCGTCGACGGCGCCCTCTACGAAGACGCGAAGTCGGCGATCGAAATGCAAGCTCCGGCCATGAAGCTGACCATGGCCATCGAAGCTTCCAGCGATCGGAACTTCGTCAAGAACGTGATTCCACTGCTCGCTTACCATCCGCTCGCCAGCATTCTGGAAGAGCCATTCGTAGCCGCCGTCCTGCCGCCGCTGCTCGAACGCCACCAGCGTTCCATCGAGATTTTGCGCCAGCGCACGAAAGAAAAAGACGGCACAATTTTTTTCGACATCACCGACCTCGACCAGGAAGGCTACAACAAGTTCATCCCCTACTATCTGCATCCCGATTCCGTCTACAGCATCGGCCTCAGCAAGAGTTCATTCCGGGTCAAGGTTTCGGTCGGGTCGAACCCCTGGTCAAAGCGCGAGCCCACCGTCAATCTAGCCCGGGTCTGCGAGCGCTATGGTGGCGGCGGCCACGCCCGCGTCGGAGCGATCTCCTTCGAAGTCAACCAAAGTGAAGCTGCCCACAAAGCCGCGCAAGAGATAGTAGAAGAATTGCGCGCCAGCGTCCGCCAGCAAACGTGAGCAGTTTGGAGCTCGAGATCCAAGTCCCGGAGGGACGACCAAGTCACGCACACTTTCGAGGGGGCCACGCTTTAGAATGAATCCGCGTCAGGCGCCGGATACCGGAAATCAATCTTTCACCAAATGCATCCCACCATCCACGATCCCGGACACATCAAAGGCGTGCGCACGGTAGCCACCGTTGAGTTTACGAAAGGGATCATCGTAGTTTTAGCGGGCTTGGGCGTCTTCTCCATGCGCCACAAAAATATCTGGGGAGTAACCGATAGCCTCCTGGAATTTCTTCACGTTAGTCCTCATCATCTCCACTTCCTAGGCGTCTTTGTCGCCCTCATGCACCGGCTCAGTGACGTGCGTCTGTGGAAGATTGCCACCGTGGCGGCCATCTACGTGACGCTTCGATTCATCGAGGCCTACGGATTGTGGTTCGTCCGTCCCTGGGCGGAATGGCTGGCGTTCGCCTCCGGAGCCATCTACATCCCGTTCGAGGCAGCCGATCTCTTGCGGCGTCCAGACTGGTTTCGATTATTGGTAATCGTGCTCAACGTCGGGATCGTCCTCTACATGCTGATGCTGCGCCTGGAAGCAGCAAAAAAGCGCCACGCGGCGCACGACGCGGCGGAATCAGGATAAATGGTGTGTGTAGAGACGGGGCTCGCTCGTCCCAGCGTGCGGCAAAACTCTGGCTCGCCCTACTCGTTCAGCGAGCAGCTGCAATCCGCCGGCGGAACATGCGCTTTCAGAAAGTCGGCGACGCGCTTGTAAGCGTCGATTTGATTTTCAACCCGAGCGAACCCGTGGCCTTCATTCTCATAGACTTTGTATTCGGCCACGCCGCCGCGCTTTTTGACCGCGTCCACCACCTGCTGCGCTTCTTCCTTGGGGCAGCGCGGATCGTTGCCACCCGCCAGCAAATACAAGGGCGCCTTGATCTGATCCACGAAGTTGATAGGCGAACGATCCTCGTACAGCGCCTTGTTCTTCACCAGATCGCCCATGGTCGCAAGGTCCGACTGCTGCAGCACGGGGTCTTCATTCTGAATCTCGGTGAACCAGTTCACAAAAGGCACAATCGGGGCGCCCGCCGCCCACACTTCGGGAGCCTTGGTGACGCCCATCATCGTCAAGTATCCGCCGTAGCTCCCGCCCATCAGAATGAGCTTCTTCGGGTCGACGTAGCCAGTCTGTTTGATCCAGTCGGCGGCCGCGAGCACATCCTGCAAATCGCCGCCGCCCATATCGAAAAGATTCGCCTGCTGGAATTCTTTTCCATACCCAGTCGATCCCCTATAGTTGGGCGCGATCACGATGTAGCCCTGGTTGGCCATGTACTGTACGAAACGATTGAACGTGTTCATCGTCTGCGCCGTGGGACCACCGTGAACATACACAATCGCCGGATGCTCGCCATTGCGCGGCAGGTTGTAGGGCACATAGACGAACGCGGAGATCGTCCATTTACCATCTTTGCTCGGGTAATGCACAAGGTAAGGTTCAACCATGTCCTGGGATCGCACGCCGCCCACCAGAGAGTATGTGAGTTGCAGCGATTTGCCGTCCGCCAGGTTGTACACCCATAAATCGCCGGGAGCAGTCGGGCCGGTGTGGGAATAAAGCAGCCGCGAATTGTCACGACTGAAGGGCGAAGTCCTGCCAGCAGAATGGTTCACCCCTTTGGGCAGGGGCAGGGCGCGCGCCTTTCCGGATGCGATGTCACACAGGTAGATGTCGGTGTTGCCATCTACATTTGCGGTGTAAGTCAGAAACTTGCCATCGGCGGAAAAGCTTTCGCCGGAAACTTCCCACTTATCGTTCGTAAGCCAGTGGATCTTTTTGCTCGCGATTTCAAGCAAGCCGACGTTGTCATAGCCGTCGCCGGCATTGGAGGTGATCAGAACGTTCTTGCCGTCGGGCGAAACGCCGTTTGCCGAGTAGATGTGTTCGCCGTCATGCGGCGTCAGCAACGTGCTTTGCGCGCTGGCCACATCGACCAGAAAAATATTCGAGTCGGTCCCTTTCGACTGTTCCTGCGTGTAGACAATGAAGTCACCGTCCGCCAACCAGATAGGCGCGACGTTCATGCGGTCTTTGGCGGTTCCGGTGGTCAGGTGCTTCACCTCGCGCATGAGCGTGTCGTAAACGTCAACCTCGAACACAGACGACGTTTTGGGTTTGACCATGTAGGCGAGATAGCGCCCATCATGCGACCAGGTAGGATTTTCCTCCGCGATCTCGCGGGTGTTAGTCAGGTTCACCACCTGTCCCGTTTTGGGCGACACCAGAAAAATATCCCATTGCTCGTCGCCGTCGTAATCGGACATATAGGCGATCCACTTGCCGTCCGGAGACCAGGTCGGGCTGGTCTGGCGCTGATCGCTCACCGTAAGTTGCATCGGCCATCCGCCGTCGGAGGGCACGAGCCAAAGATTATTGCGCCCGCTCAGATTGCTGACAAAGGCAACCGTCTTCCCATCCGGCGACCAGGTCGAACCGCCCACCTGGCGCGTCGTGTAAAGCTTCTCAATCGAAAGACTCTTCTCCACCCGGGCATCGGGCTTGGACGCGATCTGTTTCGGGTCAGTGATGGCCTGGGACGCAGGCAGAGTCTGGGGTGCTGCGAGAATGCTCATAAGTACGACCATAACAAACAGCCTAAGAATGCGCATGGCGCCTCAAAGTGAATTCGGGAGTGTGGAAAGTTTAGCAGTCTCACCAGTCTACGTAACAATGCTACTCGACAGTGACCTGGTAGTCTCGCCCTTCCCAGCGCGCGGTATTTTTCCAGTAGAACGTGAAAAGTATTTGGCGGCCTGCCGAGAGAGTTTCCGTCGGCAGATCGACGTGCTGAAGGTTCCATCCACTTTCCTCGGAGTTGCTGTCTTGACTGGTTTGCCAGTTGTCAAAGCTCCAGTGCACCACGGCCGGTTCCATCAAGAGAATCCGAAGCTTCTTCCCGCACGGCAAGGTGCGCGGCTTGTTGTTGAAGCGCCAGTTGAAATACTGCGCCGATGCCTTCTTCGCCAGGTAGCGTCCCACCGTTTGCGGAGGCTGATCGAAGATCCTTCCGTCGACGAGGGAGCGGCGCAGTTTGATGTATTCGGAATGAGCCCACACTAGCGGGCACGCCGACCCCGACCCTTTTCCGGTGAACAGCTCACGCTCCGGGATGTCACTTGTGTCCCAGACTTGTTCGGGAATCAGGCGGCTTGCTCCGGTCGAATTCTCCATCACGCCCAGCAAGGCCTCGGCGGAAGCGGCGCGTCCGGCGGCCAGTTCGTAGTGGGCTCGTTCACCCGCCAGCAGCGGCCATGGGCGGCCAATCCCCGTGCCATCGAAGGGAGATCCATCCTCGTGTTCCCCGTAGCCGTCGCCGTTATAGCGGTACCAGCCCGGACCTTGAGGAAGATTTATGCGCAGCAATTCGTCGATGACCTTGATCGTGTTGAGGATTCGCGGATCGTCGGGCGCGCGCAAACCGAAGCGCACCAGGGCGAGCGCATCCGGGCTGACCATCTCGACTACCGAAGCATTCGAACTGCCGGGGCCACGATTCTTGATGGGAACGAATCCCTGCAGCGGGGAGGCGGCCCCGTCATCGTCTGGCGGCGCGATACGTACATAGTAGCCTTCGACTCCGACCTGCCGGGCGAGATCGCTGTTCACGGCGTAGGTCCAGCGTTCGATATTGTCGTTCCAGGTGTCAGCCATCTGGCGCAGAAATTCGGCAGGCTCGCCCTGGCCCATCGACTGCGCCAGATCGGCGGCGATCAACAGGGCAGAGATTTCGGCGCCCAGAGTGAACGACGAATAGCCGCCGTCTTCTTCCCAGCGGTCTTGCTGCGTGACCGGGCCGTTGGCCGCAATGAACGCCGCCGCTTTACGCACCATCGGCCACCAGCGACGGCTGTCACCGAAGCAGCCGGGCGATTCACGGCGCAGCAGATCGACCAGCAGAATCGGCAAGGCGGTCTCATCCATCTGCGACCCGCTCCAGTACGGTCGCCCGTCCAACCACATGTTCTGCGCCCAGTGTCCGTCGGATTCCTGAGTGGACTCGAGATAATGCAACACGCGCAGAGCGTCGTCGTCAGCGCCCGCTGCCAGCAATCCGCCGGCACTCTCGACCAGATCCCGCGGCCAGACCAGATGGTAACCGCCCAGGTCTTCGTCGCCCTTGTTGAAACCCCAGGGAATGGAAAGGCTGGCGATGATTCCACCGAGGAAGTCCTTGGATTCGTGTGTGCGCAAAACCGCCGCGCTGGCCCGGTATAAATCTTTCTCGCGCGGCTTCTCGTCGAGCTTCTTCAGCGTGCGCTGCCAATTCTGCCAGTGCAAGACGTAATCCTCGCGGGTGGTTTCGTAAGGGGTGAGTAGGGAAGAGACGGCTTGCTGGCCGGCTGACGCCCAATTTCCGCCAAAACCGAGTGCGAGGATGAACTCGCCGTTGCAGGCGGCCAGGTCAATTTCGGCAGTTAGCGCGACGTTACCGTTCTCCGCGCGCTCATACTCCCATGTTATCCGGAAATTTCGCGACAGGTCTTGCCAGCTGTCCGACACGCCGGCAAATCCAACAGAACGTTTTAGCAGGGGCGCGGAGCAGGCCAGCGCAAGCGCGAGCGAATCGCGCTGGGCAAAAAGCATTGGCTTGCCCTTGTAATCGCCGGCCCAGCCGGTATTGCCATATCCAAAATTACCCAGGTGCGACGCCAGGAGCGCATACAGGCGGTAGTCGCGCAGATTTCCCTCGACTGGCACGAACCGAATCCTCTGTAACACCACGTTTCGCCAGGGATCGGTCAGCACTTCCTTTTCAATCCGGTACCGGCCCTGCATACAAGTATTGGTTAGTTCGAAGACCGGCACTCCGGGTTCGATCGGAAGGTTTTGGAAGGTACAATGCCGTTTTTCTTCGGAGAAGAACCCGCGACCGTCGGTGACAATCAGGCCGAGGTCGCGGGTGCAGGCTCGGTCCACCCGGGGAAAATAAATCTCATTGAGAATGCCGTGACTCAGCGTGAACCAAACTTTACTGTGCGGGTTCAGCGCCGTGCCGATTCCGGTTTTGGCGCTCGAAGTCCAGCGGGGTTCGATTCCGGGCCAGCCCGGCGCATACCTGGGTGCATCACGATGATCATCGCTCACAGTGGGTCGTCCTCACCGTCAAGCAGTTTGCCAGAAGATGCAGATTTGTGCTCGTTTCCCCGCGGAAATGAATCCAACCGGTTTCGATGTGTCCTCGTTTCGGCAAGAACGGCAGCCGCTAAGTACTTGGGAAATCGAGTGGGTTCATCAAAAATTCACTCCGCTGTAACCTTCCTTTAATACTTCGCCAATACAACTGTTGCTTCGCTAATAAAACAAAATTGCGCCTTTAGGTTAGGCACTAGGGGACTCATCGAGTGATACAACGCATGGCGCTGCTGTTGGCGGGTCTGGCACTGGCGCTGCCGGTCATGGGGCAGACTCAACTGAACGGAGCAGGGGCGACTTTTCCGTATCCGATGTATTCCAAGTGGTTCAGCGAATATAACAAGCTGCACCCGGACGTGCAGATCAACTACCAATCGATCGGCAGCGGCGGCGGCATTCGCCAGGTACTGAACGGCACGGTCGATTTCGGTGCTAGTGACGGTCCCATGACCGATGAGCAGCTGAAGGAAGCTAAGACGAAAATCCTGCACATCCCCACGGTGTTGGGCGCTGATGTTCCTGCATATAACGTTCCGGGTGTGAGCGGCGAGCTCAAGTTCACTCCCGAAGCTCTGGCTGGCATCTTTCTCGGAAAGATCCAGAAATGGAACGATCCTGCCATCGCCCAAGTCAATCCGGGCGTGAATCTCCCGAACCAGTCGATTATCGTTATTCACCGTTCGGACGGCAGCGGTACCACATACATCTTCACTGACTATCTCTCCAAGATCAGCAAGGAGTGGGACGCGACGGTAGGGAAGGGAACTTCGGTGAAATGGCCAGTCGGCTTAGGCGGCAAGGGCAACGAAGGCGTGGCGGGACAGATCCGGCAGTTGCAGGGATCAATCGGCTACGTTGAGCTGATTTACGCTGCGGAGAACAAAATCACGTACGGATCGGTCAGGAACGCGGCTGGCAATTTTGTGAAGGCTTCGCTTGACACCGTAACCGAAGCGGCGGCCTCGTCGCCAAAAATGCCCGCCGATTTTCGTGTCTCCATCACAAATGCGCCCGGCAAGACGGCGTACCCCATCTCCAGCTTTACCTGGCTCTTAATTCCCGTACAGGCCAAGGACCCGAAGAAAGGGAAGATCATCGCCGATTTTCTGAATTGGATGGTCACAGACGGCCAGAAGATGACGAGCCAACTCAGCTATGCTCCCCTGCCGCAGAACGTGGTGGAGAAAGTGAAGGCGGCTATCAAACAGGTCCAGTAAATCGGCGATGGAAGTTCTGCGGCGTTTAGCCTTCCCGGGCAGAAATGTGCTGGGAAGGCGGAAAGATGAAGTTTGCGACATGGGAACTTGGCGAGGAAATTGTCTTCAATTATTAGCCAACTGCGGACTAACTAACGGTTCACCAAGCAATGAACTATGAGCTGAAAGGGTTTCTTCACAGCATTGTCTGATCTGAGACATTTATTTTTCAGGAGATGAAAACAATGAAACGAATCATGGTTGTGGTGCTGTCGATGTTGGTCGCAGGGAGCGTGATCGCGGCACAAACCCAGCAAAGTACGGCCCCTTCAACGACGGCGAAGAGCCCGCGAAAAAAAGTTGCCGCCAAAAAAACTGGGCCGACTGTTTCCGAGCAGCTCACTGAGATGAAGCAGGCGATCGATGCTCAGCAGCAACAGATCAAGAAGTTGAGCGATGCAGTTGAAAGCCGCGATCAAAAGATTCAGCAACTGGAACAGCGCCTTGATCAGAGCCAAACCGTGGCCGTCCAGGCGCAGACCAAGGCGGAGACTGCGGTGGCTCAAACGACGCAGCAACAGCAGACGGTGGTGGCGCTCAAAAGCGATGTCGCCGACCTGAAGACGAGCGCCACGAACGCCGCGCTGACCGTGCAGGAAACACAGAAAAGCGTAAAAGAGTTGGAGAGCCCGATCGCCATCCGCTTCAAGGGAGTCACGCTCACTCCCGGCGGATTCCTGGCGGCAGAATCCGTGTATCGCACTCGCGCGCTAGGGTCCGACATCAATACTCCCTTCAACAGTGTGAATATGCCGGGCGCCGGTCAGAACGCGGTTTCTGAATTCTTTGGTTCCGGCCGCCAGTCGCGAATCTCGTTGCTCGCTGAGGGCAAGATCAGCAGCGCCAAGCTCTCCGGCTATTACGAAGCTGACTTTCTTTCCTCCGGCACAACTTCCAACAACAACGAGAGCAACAGCTACACCCTCCGCCAACGCCAGGTTTGGGGTCAAGCTGCCTTGGACAATGGTTGGAGCTTCACCGGCGGCCAAATGTGGAGTTTGGTAACGGAAAGAAAGAAGGGCATCGACAACCGGACCGAAGCTACGCCCTTGACCATAGACCCGGCGTATACCGTCGGTTTCAGTTGGGCGCGGCAATACGGTTTCCGCGTGACCAAGAACTTCAACAATCGCTTCTGGCTGGCCGCATCGTTGGAGAATCCGCAAACTACCTTCTCGGCAACCAACAATGCCGCGAACTTCGCTTTCGGGAGCGCCGGCAATAGCAGCGGACTGTATAACGCCTTTAATGGCACCTATTCCTTCAACGCCATGCCGGACGTGATCGTCAAGGCGGCCTTTGAGCCCGGCTTCGGCCACTATGAAGTGTTCGGTATCTTCAGCCGCTTCCGCGACCGCGTTTATCCCTGCGAGGACGTGGCAACTACCACGCTCTGCGGAGGCAGCGCGACTGCCGGCCCCAACGCTCTCGGAGCCTACAACGATTCGAGGAATGGCGGTGGAGTGGGAGGAAACGCCCGCGTCACCATTGCCAAGCGCGTGGACTTCGGCCTTCACGCCCTCTACGGAAACGGGGTAGGCCGGTACGGCGCGTCGACTCTGCCGGACGCCACGGTGAACCCCAATGGCACGCTGGCCCTGCTGCGCAGCTATCAGGGTCTGGCCACGCTGGAATGGCACTCGCCCAAACTCGACGTGTACCTCAATGGCGGTGAGGAGTATGTGGCACGGCGCTATCAAGTTGATCCGGTCACCGGCAAAACGGTGGGTTACGGGGCGCCCAACTTTAACGACTCGAATTGCTACACCGAAACCCTCCCCTCAGCAAACAGCGGTTACGCTTTCGGATCGCTTACCTGCAGCGCCAATACCCAAAGCACGATCGAGGGCACGTTCGGGTTTTGGTTCCGTGTGTACCACGGTCCCAAGGGCAGAATACAGCTCGGCCCGCAGTATTCCTACCTGGTCCGAAACGCGTGGCCGGGTGCTGCCTCTTCCACGGTCGAAGTCTCGCCACACGGAATCGACAACATGTTTATGACTTCTTTCCGCTACTATTTGCCGTAGCGCGTTCGCAACCCTCGCCCCCGGAATTCTCTCCTTATGCTCTGGGGGCGAGGGATTGTTTTCAAGCCGGAACGGCCCCCATCACTCCGATGTGAGATCTTCCGGCCCATCAACCGGAAGCCCCTGCGGCTGCTCCGACTCAACCTAAATCATGAGGAAGCGCTATTCCAAGCGCGGGAATCTTTCGTTCTGCGAAACTGCAATTCGATGCACACCCGCCCTTGCTGTGAAGCTGCAGCCATTCCCGTAAGTTGCTAAAAGCACAAGGCGTAGTGGATGCTTCCGGCGCCCGGCGGAATGGAACGGCAGATGCTATCTGGTAATATTGATAAAGTCTATTAATCACATAGACTTTATGGAATACTTAGTGATACCAAGAGCCGCCGCCGCCGCGGCGACCTCTGATTGTGGGGAGTTTTCTCCCCCCCAATGTGCTGTTCGACTGAAACTCAAGAAGGAGAGGACTGCATTCATGAAGGCAATCAAGCACTTATTTCTCGCCATTCTGACGCTGGCGACACTTGCCACCGGCTCTTGGGCACAAACCTCGGACCATACCGCACAGGCTCCGGGCAAGAAGCACAGGCCCGTAGCAGCGGCGCCCGCGCAGCCGGCTATAACGGCTGCCGACATTCAGGCGCTGAAAGATGGCCTAGCCGCCCAGCAGCAGCAAATCCAGCAACTTACCCAGCAGCTGCAGCAGATGCAGCAGAGTTCGCAGCAGGCGCAGGCCGCTGCGGCCGACGCTGCCAACAAGGCCGCTGCCGCTCAGACCCAGGCCAGCCAACAGCAGCAGACGGTGGTTGAGCTGAAGAGCGATGTGGCCGACCTCAAGACGGTGAACAGCGCGGCGTCGAACAACGCGGTATTGAAAAACGCTGTGTTGACGCTACAGGACTCACCGCAGACATCCGGCGGCGAGCCGACGCAGGTATTCAACACACAGATGGAGAGCCCGATTACGATCCGCTTCCGCGGCATCAACATTACGCCGGGCGGATATGCCGCAGCCGAATTCGTGCGCCGCTCGCGGGCATTAGGCGCAGATTTGCCGACGCCCTTCAACTCCCTGACCATGCCAGGGGCCTCGCAGAGCCGGCTGTCGGAGTTTTTCGGTTCAGGCCGTCAGTCTAAGGCCACCGTCTTTGTTGACGGCCGCCTGGGGCACGTGGATCTTTCCAGCTACGTCTCAGGCGACTTCCTTTCTGCCGGCGTCACCTCCACCTCGACTCAAACCAATAGTTACACCTTTCGCCTCCGCCAGGCGTGGGCACAGGCCAAGTTTCAGAACGGCTGGAGTTTCCTCGGTGGCCAAGCGTGGAGCCTGGTGACGGAGGATGCGAAGGGAATTGCCCCCGACGACGACATGGGCAAAACCAACGATGCTCGGCCCAAGACGATCGACCCGTCGTATAACGTCGGCTTCGATTTCGCGCGGCAGTATGGAGTTCGCCTGACCAAGAGCTTCGGCGACAAAGTTGCGGTGGCATTCGCAATCGAGAATCCGCAGGCCACGCTGACTACACACGGCAACGCGAATAATTACCTGCTCGGCGAGACTGGCGCCAGCAACAGCTACAACACCACGGCGAATTACTCCTTCAATCCTTCGCCCGATATCATCGCCAAGGTCGCATTTGATCCGGGCTTTGGGCACTACGAGGTCTTCGGTTTGGCCGACCGCTTTACCGATCGCGTCTTCCCTTGCGTGGAGTTTGCGGCCGGCTCGGCCTTGTGCACCGCCAATGGCGCCACTTCCGCGACGGGAGCCTACAACGCCTCGAAAGAGGGCGGAGGTTTCGGAGCGAGTGCACGTTGGACGTTTGCCAAGCGCGTCACTTTTGGGCTAAAAGGCTTCGGCGGCAGCGGAGTCGGTCGCTACGCTCCGGGTGGGCTTTCCGACGTTTCGATTAACCCCGATGGCACCATTCACCTGATCAAGAACTTGCACGGATTAGGCACGCTCGAGTTCAAGACCAAGAAGCTCACGGTCTACAGCTACGGTGGAGTCGAATACGCCGCCCGCACGTTTGCGCGCGATCCCCTGGCGAACAAAGGCGCAGGAGCCAATGTCGGCTATGGCGCGCCTACGTTCAACAACTCCGGTTGTTACACCGAAGTCGCGCCCGGCTCTGGCGGGTTCAGCCCGGGCGGCACGGGCACGTGCACCGGCGACACGCGTGCCTTGATCGAGGGGACCCTCGGGTTCTGGTACAAGTTTTACTCGGGGCCAAGGGGTGCGTTCCAGTATGGCACGCAGTACTCGTACGTGACGCGGAACACCTGGTCGGGCACTGGAGGCTTGCCGTCGGGCAGCGCTGGTCTGCAGCCCAACGGGCTCGATGGAATGGTCTTCACCTCGTTCCGTTACTACTTGCCGTAAAACGGCGACGATCTACACCTTCCAATCGCACTCTCAGTGCGGTTCGAGCTCTTAACCAAGGGCGCCCGTGCAAACCGGCGCCCTATTCCTATGAGCTTTGAGCTCCGAGCGACGAGCTGCGAGCAAACCCCAACCTCTGCCTGCCCGCAGCTATCTTGGTATACTATTTTGGGTCGGATGCCTTACGTAGCAAACACTCCCCTCTACCACGAAGATCCGTACGTTGATCGGGATTAAATAATGGCTGTACAAACTCTGAGCAATCGCGTGCCCCTTTTTAACCGCGAAGCATCGTGGCTGAAATTTAATTGGCGCGTGCTCGAAGAAGCGGGCGATCTCCGCAATCCATTGCTCGAACGCGTTAAATTTCTGGCCATCTCCGCCAACAATCTGGACGAATTCTTTGAGGTCCGGGTCGGCGGCCTGTTGCAGCAACTCGAAGATGGCCACAACTCCACTACTGCCGACGGCCTCACCATGGTGGAGGAGCGAGAACTGATCAAAGACGCGACCCACGACTTCGTCGAAGAACAATATGCATGCTGGAACGAGCGCCTGCGGCCGGAACTGACGGCGCAGGGCATTCGCGTCCTCGGCATCGACGAACTGGATGACGCGGCATTGGCGTTCGTGGACGACTACTGCGAACGGGAACTTGATCCGTTGCTCACTCCGGTCACGGTCGACCCGGCGCATCCCTTTCCTCGTGTGATCAACAAGGCGCTGTGCGTGGCGTTGTTGCTGCGCCGCCGCCGCCGCTCTTCGCTCACTTATACCGGAGTCGTAACCGTTCCCCGGGCGCTACCGCGATTGGTGCGTCTGCCGTCCCAGGGAACCATCGATTTCATTTTTCTTGCCGACCTAGTCGTCCATCATGCCGTAAAGATGTATCAGGGCTACGACATTATTTCTTCGGCTGCCTTCCGCGTCACCCGCAATAGCAACCTCTATTTGCAGGAAGAAGAATCGCGCAATCTGCTGGAAACGGTGCGCGCCGAATTGCACAATCGGCGCAAGGGAGATGCGGTGCGAATGGAGATCGAGTCCGACGCCGACCCCGAGGTCATCGAGCGCCTGGGCACGGTGTTCGAGCTTGATCGCTGGCAGATTTTCCCGGTGAACGGGCCGGTGAATCTTTCCCGGCTGTTCAATATCTACGACGAAGCGGATCGGCCGGATTTGAAGTACCGCCCCTATGTGCCGCGGGAGTTGCGTTTAACCGCGAAGTCCCATGATCTGTTTGAGGAACTGCGCCGCCACGACATTCTATTGCACCATGTCTACGATTCTTACGATGCGGTTGTTTCCTTCATTCAGTCAGCGGTGGAAGACGAGCGCGTGCTCTCCATCAAGCAGACCCTTTACCGGACCAGTGAGCATTCCCTGATTGTCCCATCTCTGATCGCGGCCGCGGCGCACAAAGAAGTCACTGCCGTGGTGGAACTGAAAGCGCGTTTTGACGAGGCATCGAACATCCGCTGGGCGCGCGATATGGAAGATGCCGGGGTGCAGGTTTTCCACGGACTGGTCGGTCTGAAGACGCACTGCAAACTTTGTCTGCTGGTGCGGCGCGATCCCGATGGCGTAACCCGTCAATACGCTCACTTGGGCACTGGGAACTACAACGCGACCACGGCCCGAATCTATACCGACCTCAGTCTGCTCACCGCCGACCCCGAGATCACCAGCGCGGTGCACGATGTTTTTAGTTTTCTGACGGCCTACGCCGAGCATCCGGGTTATGGGCCGCTACTGGTGGCGCCTCTCGATTTGGCGGAAAAGTGCATGATTTTGATTGAGCGGGAGGCCGAGCATGCCCGCATGGGCCGTCCGGCACGCATCATCGCCAAAATGAACGCTCTTCTCGACGTGAATGTTATCCAGGCTCTGTATCGCGCTTCTCAGGCGGGGGTGGACATTGAGTTGATCGTGCGCGGCATGTGCGCGCTGCGGCCGGGGATTCGCGGCATCAGCGACCGCATCCGCGTGCGCAGCATCGTCGGCCGCTTCCTCGAGCACAGCCGCATCTTTTATTTCGAGAACGGCGGCGAGCCTGAAGTCTACATCGGCAGCGCCGATTGGATGAATCGCAATCTGCACGAGCGCGTCGAAGTCCTGTTTCCGCTGAAAAACCCGCTGCTGCGCGACCGCGTCGTGCATGAGATTCTGGCGGCATATCTTGCCGACAATGTGAAGTCAAGATTTCTGCAAAGTGACGGCCGTTATTTGCGTCCCTGGCAATCGCCACGCGGGCGCAGCAAGAAACCGCCTCGAGGCTCGGCTGCCTTTAGCTCCCAGGATTTCCTGCTCGGGGTGGCGGACGGCACCAGGACGCCGGAGGAGATTCCTGATCCCATCCCGCGGCGCTCGTCGCGAGCCTCGGTCGGACGAACCTTCACCGGACGGCCGTTGATCGGAAAGGAATAATCGCTCCGAAATGTTTCTCTACTTTTTACGCCACGCCAGTGCCGGACAGCAGTTGAGCACTGCCAAGAAGGACGAAAAGCGCGGCCTCGATAAAGACGGCATCGAGCAGTGCGGATACATCGGCCGCGCCCTGGCCGCGCTGGGCGTGCAGGTAGAAATCATTGTCTCCAGCCCGCTAAAGCGATCCACGCAAACCGCGGCTTTGGTGGGCAACGAAATGGGGCACGAAGGCAAACTGGTAATGGAGAATGCGTTACGCCCGCAGGCCAGCTTCTCGGATTTTCAGAAGATGCTGGAAAAGTACGCGCGCCAGGACTCCATTATGGTGGTGGGGCATAACCCGAACCTGCAGGAATTTCTCGGACGCGTAATCAGCGACACTGGATGCGAAGCCGTGGTTGAGCTGAAGAAGGGGGCGGTGGCCAAAGTCGAAATGCGGCGCAATTCCGGGTCGCTGAGTTGGTGCATCACGCCCCGCATCCTGCGCACGCTTCACGCCGCGGCGACAGAAAGCTCGCGCCCGAAAACTTCGCGGAAGTAGGATCGATCCTTCTCAATCGACCATACCTCCAGGTCCACGCTTGCCTTTCCGCGTGGAGTCAATTTCAAAGAGACCCTTCCGCTGCGCGCCGCGACTCCGACCTTGCCCACAGATTGATTCCTCCCCATGTTCAAAGCGCGCGCGAGCCGGAGCAGCACCGACGCCTTCTCCACATTTTCCTGCTCCTCGGGACTCAACGCACTCATCGGGCCATCTCCCGGCGTCGGGCGCGACTTTCCCAGGTAACGTGCGATCGAGCCAATGATCCGCCGCTGTTGTGGCGTGTATCCCAGAATTTCCGAGTTTGCGATGATGTAGTAAGTATGGCGGTGGTGACCGTTGCGGTTCACGTAGTCGCCGACTTCGTAGAGCATGGCTGCGGCCGAAAGCCATTCGCGATACTCCGCCGGAAGCTGGTGTACCGATTTCAACGAGGAAAATAGCAGCAATGCCGCCTCGCGCACGTGCAAAGCATGATGCAGGTCGACGCGGTAATGTTCCACCGCGCGCTTGATCGACTCCCAGCGTTCCGATTCAATGGCGCGGCCCGATCTCGTGCTGCGATCGTAGTCCGCCGCCATCTGCGCCAGAATGCCATCGCGCAGTCCCAGCGCGGAGTAGCGAAAGCCGGGAAGATGGCAGCGCTCCAGCAACTCCGCATAGGCCAGCGCGCCGGCACAGATGATTTCAGCGCGGCGCGGACCGATCCCGGGCACCTTCACCCGCTGCTCCAAGGTCAGGCGCGTGATCTGGTTGGCAATGCGGCGTATCATCTCGCGTGTGGCGTAAGTCGCGGGCCGGCGCTTCCTAGGGCGCTCCAGGTGGCGGGCGACGCCCACCAGTGCGGCGGCTGTGCCGGAGGTGGCGATTACTGCGCCCACCCGTGCCGTCTTGATTCGATCCTGAATGCGCGTAATCTCCCGCGCCACAAATCCCTGGAGCCTCTTCAGTTCGCTCTTGCGCGGCGGGTCGTGCTGAAGGAATTCGCCGGTCAGGCGCACGGCTCCTAGCGGCAAGCTCACCGTATCCCGGATTTGTCCCTCGCGAGAAAGCGTGAGTTCGCAGCTGCCGCCGCCGAGGTCCATCAACAGAACGCTGTGCGCGCCCACGCGGCCAGCCGAGATAATGCCCAGGTGAATGAGGCGCGCCTCTTCCAGTCCGGAAATGATTTCGATCGTCCAGCCCGTCGTCGAGCGTATCCACTCCAGAAATATGCGTGAATTGCGGGCATCGCGCAGAGCCGCCGTGGCCACCACCTTTACCGAATCCGTCCCGCATTCCTGTATGGCGCGATTGAAGCGCCGCAACACACGCACCGTTTCCGACATCGCCTCCGGCGAAAGCATCCCGCCGCTAAAGACGCCTTCCCCCAACCGAGTAACTTCGCGGTCTTCGTGGATTTCCTTCAGCCGCCCGGCTTGCAGGCGCGAAATTTTTAGACGAACAGAATTCGACCCGATGTCGACGGCGGCAAAGGTGGGCATGGCTGAGGATCAGTATTCTCACAATGGGGCGCTTCGCGCAACCCTGCGGCAGTGTTATGAGTCAAGCGGTGGAGGGATGGGCGTCTTGCCCGTCCGGCCGGGCGGGGACGCCGGCTCTCCACAAAATCGAGGTTTCGAGAGATGGTTTAGCCCGCCACCTGTGCTCTGCCAGCGAGTTTTTGCTGCGGACGGAAAAAAACAAAGTTGGCGTGGTAGTCTGAGTGTTGCGTAATTCCTGCGACTGCCGAGGTTCTCTCGGCCAAACGGATGGCCCCAATGAAACTCACTAATAAATTCTTTACCTCTTTTCTCGTGCTAACGGTTTTCTCGCTAGTGTGCGTGATGGTGTCGCAAGATTCATTCCAAACTCAATCCGACACTCACGGTATCCAGGTTGCGAACATGGACCGCTCGGTGAAACCGGGCGACAACTTCTATCTTTACGCCAACCGCGATTGGATCAAGAAAACAGAAATTCCTAACGACCGTTACTACGTGGGAGTATTCTCGATTCTCGACGACCTCGCTAATAAACGGACCGCTGATTTGATTCAGGAAGCCGCAAAAGCCAATGCGGCCTCAGGATCGGCGCAGCGCAAAATCGCTGATCTGTACACCTCCTACATGGATGAGAAAGCGATTGAGGCAAAGGGCCTTGCGCCCATCAAGCCGCATCTCGACAAAATCGCGGCGATCCGAAACAAAAAAGAATTGGCCTTCGCTCTGGGCGCGAGCATGCGGTCTGATGTCGACGCGCTCAACAATACCAACTATCACACTCCGAATCTGTTCGGATTATGGACCGCGCCCGACTTCAACGACCCGGCGCACTACACGGCCTATCTGCTGCAGGGCGGATTGCAGCTTCCGGATCGCGAGTATTACGTCTCCAATAGCGAACCGATGAAAAAGACTCGCGAGGAATATCAGAAACACGTGGTGGCGATACTGAAGCTGGCCGGATTCGGCGATACCGACGCGCGCGCCGCGCGGATTGTGGAATTGGAACGCAAGATTGCCGAGAAGCACATCAGCCTTGCCGACGATCAGGACATTCATAAGGCAAATAATCCCTGGAACCAATCGGATTTTGAGACCAAGGCACCGGGGCTGGATTGGAACGAATTCTTCCGCGGCGCAGACCTTGGAGAACGGAAAAAGTTCATCGTTTGGCAGCCGACGGCGTTTGCCGGCGAGTCGCAACTGGTCGCCTCCGAGTCACTCGATACATGGAAAGACTGGCTATCATTCCATCTGATCGAGTTTTACGCCGGAGTTCTGCCAAAAGTGCTCAGCGATGAGCGGTTCGCATTTTTTGGCAAGACGCTTTTGGAAGTGCCGGAGCAGCGTCCGCGATGGCAGCGTGGCGTCTTCATTGTGAACGATTTACTGGGCGACGACGTCGGCCGCATCTACGCGCAAAAGTATTTTTCTCCAGAGGCCAAAGCGCAAGGTGAGGCAATGGTGCGCAACATTGTGGAGGCGTTCCGCAAACGGATCGATGCGCTGACCTGGATGAATCCCGCCACCAAGGCAGAGGCCAAAGCCAAACTCAGTTCGCTTTATGTGGGCATCGGCTATCCCGAAACCTGGCACGACTATTCCGGACTCGAAATCAAGCCCGACGACATTTTTGGCAACCTCTGGCGCGGCTCACTGTTTGAGTATCATTACGCTCTCAGCCGGCTCGGTAAAGATGTCAACCGTAAAGAATGGTCGATGACGCCGCAGACCGTCAATGCTGTTAATTTGCCCTTGCAGAATGCGCTGAGCTTTCCAGCCGCAATTTTGCAGCCTCCGTTCTTCGATCCAAAAGCGCCGTCAGTTGTGAACTACGGCGCGATAGGATCGATTATTGGGCACGAAGTCAGCCACACCTTCGACACGGAAGGCAGCACGTTCGACTCGAGGGGTGCGCTGCGCAATTGGTGGACGCCTGAAGACCTGAAGCATTTCGAGGAAGCCACTGCCAAGCTCGTGGCCCAATATGATACGTACAAGCCCTTTCCCGATCTGCACGTCAACGGCAAGCAAACAATTGCGGAAAATATCGCCGATCTAGGTGGCATCTCGGCTTCGTATGACGGCTACCGCGCTTCGCTGGGCGGCAAAGAAGCTGAGGAGCGGGATGGGTTTACCGGCGATCAACAGTTCTTCATCGCCTTCGGTCAGAACTGGGCATCGGCGGTTCGCCCCGCGGCTCTTCGGGAGAATGTGCTCACCGACGAGCATTCGCCCCCCGAATATCGCGCCGACACTGTGCGCAACGTCGACGCCTGGTATGCGGCGTTCAATGTGAGGCGCGGAGAGACGCTGTACCTATCGCCGCAAGACAGGGTGCGGATCTGGTGAGCGATTCTCAGTTGAAGGGAATGTCGCAAAGGTCGCGCGTCATTTCAATGCATTCGCCGTAGAAACGCCGATGCGCTATGTCAATTGTCGCAACCAGATGGGATGAGAAGGCCGGTCTCCGACGGGATGCTGTACGCTCCCAAGTTATCGACGCGCTTTGAAGCGCAAGAGATAAAGGAGACCGGCAATGAAGAAGATTAGCACCGCAGCGGCG
>Ga0187855_10000011_pt1 | contig 155997 bp, 135 predicted proteins | sample June2016WEW_8_10_2_FD_132969 | JGI IMG/M metagenome (GOLD analysis project Ga0187855, IMG submission 132969) | Peatland microbial communities from SPRUCE experiment site at the Marcell Experimental Forest, Minnesota, USA - June2016WEW_8_10 | ecosystem: Environmental > Terrestrial > Soil >... | reverse complement strand
TCTGGAACTTCGCCGCTTCGGCGAGCGAGCGCGAAAACTTTCGGACCCCAAGATGAACTTCGGCGCGACCGGACCGCATGTCATCGAACTTGAAGAGGCCAGGGCGGAATGGCGCAGGCGGCATCCTTAGAGTTAGCGCGGCATTCGCTTTTGATCGTTCACTGATTTGTTACTTGACATGCGCTGAGCGACAGGCGCAGAGTCCTTCTAGTTTCCCTCTCGTTGTTTCTCTCGGTTCATTTTCATGACTTGTCGGCAGATATTTTGGGCGGACCTCGGACGATCGTTTGCCGGTCGGCTCATTCTTTGTGTGTGTGCCGCCCGCGAGTCGAAGGAGAACAAGAATGAATGAACAGGATTCTATTTCGTTGAAGAGGCTACGGCAGAATCGGGTGAGTCGTCGCAACCTGATTCGCGCCGCAGCAGGGGCGGCGTTGGGAACGGGTATCGTGGTTCCCGAACCAGCCTACGCCTGGCAAGAAGACGAAAAGCGGTGCAAAGGCCCCAGGCTCAAGCCAATTCCCGGGGGTGTCGTACCGTTCAAACCCTTCGGGGTCCCTGTCCACCATAACCCGCTGAATCCCGCGACTCCGCTGGCAAACATTAGCGATCCATCGGAGATTGGTGACTTCGATGGGTTGGTCGGTCTGACGCACATTCGAGGTGGGGGAACTGGAACGGACGCCATGGGTAACCCCACGCCGCTCGCGTACCAGGCAGACATGGGCTTTGGGAAGGGCAAGTTCATCGACATCAACGGCATCCAGCACAGCGGTACCTTCGCTTTCGTTTGACTTGACCTGTACACCGGTCCGGTTGGATCGGCAAACCTCCCGCAACAGATTCACGACTTCAACGTGCACATCGATTCCAACGACGTATTCTGGATGGTCGAAGTGGATGAGAACGCTCTCGAAGTTAACTTCGACGAGGGAAAAGCGCGCCTACACGTGCGCAACTTACTCGTCTACGATGACCATGACCTTGCCAACTCGGTGACCCAAGGACTGGGACTGCCCGGTGGCCTGGGCTTCCCCTATCCGGCGATCCCGCCGGTTGCCCCCATTCGGGCTACAGTTTCGTTCGATGTGGAATGGAGCGGTATCGTCGCGATGGCCCAGATTGAAAATACAACGCAACAATTCAAGGGCTCGTTCCTGAGTACCGGAGCCACGATCAACTGGTCTGCGGAAGAAGATGGTTTCCAATTTCAGTCGGAAGCGCCTGACCCAAGTAGAAATCTCGTCTCCGTGCTTGGGCGCGAAAAAAACGGCGTTTTTTTCACCTAACTTAACGATCTGGAATCGCTTATCGATCGGGCGCTAACACTCTCGGAGGACAAGTTTGCGCCGTCGTTCGCCCAGCGGGACGGAAGGCTGTTGTTTGAGGAAGTGTGCCGAAACTTCACGATCCTCCTAACTGGCCGACCACTCCAGTTGCACGGCCTTAGAGAACTTCTTCCCGCAACTCTGGCAGATCGCTTCGTAGGTGCTTTCGTCGTCGCTCCAGCAAGCCGCTTCAGGTGGATTGTCAGTGCCGCAGAAGGGACATTCTAAGAGTTGTTCCTGGGTTTCCATCAGGTACCTCCACAATTTAGATGACTAGGAGGCCGGAATGGCTAGGATAAAGTAGAAATATTGGGCTACTTGGCTTGACCTCTCGCCGTCGAGAGGCGGGGAGTCTCTGGCATACATCTGGCCTACGCAGCGGCGCATTCCTAGAATTCCTAGAATCTATAATCAATTAAATCTGTAAGTTACAGACTCTAAAGGGCACTTAAGCCTCTAGAATGAACACTTGCAAAAAATCGGGGGAGGGGGGAGTGAACAACTCGTTAACATAAAATCGTCCCCAAACTCGTTCGCGGCCCTCCAAAGGGCGACCCACGCAGCAGCTCTCTCCAAGCATTTCGCCATCGCAGTACGCGCTAGCCAACGAACTAACCTCCGGCGTCCTACGTTCTTAGACAAGACGAGAGGCCACCACTCCTCGTCTAAGGCCCATAGCCCGGCCACCCACACCGGCCGCCAAGGAGCACCTATGAGAAATCGCTGGCGCGACCTCTTGTTCGGCATGCGGCTCCTCTGGAAGAATCCCGGCTTCACCTCGATCGCAGTCCTCGCCCTCGCGCTCGGCATTGGCGCCAACACCGCCATCTTCAGCGTCGTCTACGCCACCCTGCTCGCCCCGCTTCCCTACAACCAGCCGGACCGCATCGTCATGGTCTGGTCCAAGGTGAACACCCGCCGCAACGGCGTCTCCGCAGGTGACTTCCTCGACTGGCAGCGCCAGAACACCACCTTCGAGTCCATCGCTGCATGGACCGGCCGCCAGATGAGCCTGAGCACTTCCGCTCTCCCCGAACAAGTCCGGGCCGAGCCCTGTACTCCGGGTTTCCTCCACGTCTTGGGACAACCATTCCTTTTGGGCCGGGACTTCCTCCCCGAGGAAGGCCAGCTCGGTAAAGACCTGGAAGTGATCTTCACCTATCGTCTCTGGAAGCACCGCTTCGGCGGCGACAAGAGCATCCTTGGCCAACAGGTCCGCATGGATGGCCTGCAATACACCGTCGTCGGTGTTCTCGCTCCCGGTGCGACCGATCGCGTCCAAAGCGAACTCTACGTCCCGCTCGCGTTCAAGCCGGAACAGTTGAATCACGAGTTCCACTGGATTCTGGTGATGGCCAGGCTTAAACCCGGCGTCACCGTCGCCCAAGCCAACGCCGATATGGATTCGGTCACGCAGCACATCGCCACCGAGTATCCCAAATCGAATCAGGGATGGAGCGCCAGCGTCGAACCCCTCCAAAACGATTTTCTGAATCGCGACGTCATTCGCGCCCTCTGGATTTTGCTCGGCGCGGTAGGTTTCGTACTTCTGATCGCCTGCGCCAACGTCGCCAATCTTTTGCTCGCCCGTGGAACCGCACGCCAGAAAGAGGTAGCCGTCCGCGGCGCACTCGGCGCCACGCGCGCGCAGATTTTCGGCCAGTTTCTCACCGAGAGTGTCGCCCTTGCGAGCATCGGCGGCGCGCTGGGGATTGCGTTAGCCTGGGCGTTTCTGAAAGGCATCGTAGCCCTGATGCCGCCGTTCACGCTCCCTTCGGAAGCCGACGTCACCCTGAACATTCCGGTGCTCCTGTTCACGCTGGCCGCCACCATGCTTTCCGGAATCCTGTTCGGCTGCGCTCCAGCATTTCAAGCTGTACGGCTGAACCTGAATGACACGCTGAAAGAAGGCGGGCGAAGCGGAAGCGGCAGCGGCAAACACAAAGTACGTTACGCGCTGGTTCTGACCGAATTTGCCCTGGCGCTAACCCTGCTCGCCGCGGCTGGCATCGCTATTCACGGCTTCTGGGGCCTCACCCACGTGGACATGGGCTTCCGCACCGATCACGTCCTTGAGTTCCATCTCCCAATGCCCGCCGATCGGTTAAAGACCCCCGAAGAAATGACCGCCTTCTATCGAAACCTGATCGAACGCGTTCAAGCTCTTCCCGGCGTTGTCTCCGCATCGGCCTCCACCGGTATTCCGATCTACGGCACCAACTTCGGAATGCCTTTCGATATAGTCGGCAAAGCGGTGGCCGACCGCTCGCAAAGGCCCGGCGCGGGATTCAACATGGTTAGTCCGGGTTACTTCCAGACCTTCGGAATCCGCATCGCCAAAGGCCACGCGTTTACCGAAGCCGACGTCGCGGGCGGTGCGCCGGTAGCGATCGTGAACTCCGCCTTCGTAAAGAAATATTTTCCAAATACCGATCCGCTCACGCAGCAGCTCGCCGTTGAACAGATCGTCCCAGGCACAGCGAAACTCGGCGATGTGATCCAATGGCAGATCGTCGGCGTGTACGAAAACGTGCGCAACGGCGGGCCCAAAGGCGACGGCTTCCCCGAAATCGACGTGCCGTTCGCGCAGAGTCCCGAGCCCGATGTAACCATGGCAGTGCGCACGCTGAGCCAACCCGAAAGCCTCAGCAAAAGCATCGCCGCCGTCATTCAGTCCCTCGATCCCGACCTGCCCATGGCCGACGTGAAAACAATGGATCAAGTCCTCGACGAATCGATGGGGGGCGACCGCTTCGGCGCCGTGCTGTTCGCCACCTTCGCAGGGGTAGCTTTGATTTTGGCGGCGTTCGGAATCTACGGCGTGATGGCGTTCGCGGTCGCGCAGCGTACGCATGAAATCGGCCTGCGCATGGCGCTAGGCGCAGCGCCTTCGCAGGTCCTCGGTTTGATCTTGAGGGAAGGCATGACCCTCGGCCTGATCGGCCTGGTGATCGGTTTCTTCGGCGCGTGGGGCGCCGGCCGCTTGATGAAAGGACTGTTTTACGGCTCCGGCTCTCTCGACCTTCCGGCGTTCAGCGCAGTTGGCGCGGTCCTGCTGCTGTCCGCGCTGATCGCCTGCTATGTCCCCGCCCGCCGCGCCACCCAGGTCGATCCCGTAACCGCTCTGCGCCAGGACTAACATTCTCGACAGGAACACGGAATATTGAACCGGGCTGCTGTGCTATAACCGGGTCTGCAGGAGGGCCAAATGATAGCTCGCCTCTGGTCCGCACGCGCCACCCCACAGAATTGGACCGCCTACGAGCGGCATTTCATCGACACCGTCATCCCGGAACTCCGCGCGCAAAAGGGCTACGTTGCCTCCAACCTGCTGAAACGTGAAGCCGGCGACGAGATCGAAATCACCGTCATCAGCTTCTGGCATTCGCTCGAGGCCATCGACGCCTTCGCCGGGAAGGACCGCGAGGCCGCCGTGGTCGCCTCCCACGTCACGGCCTTCCTTAGCAGCTTCGACCAGCGCGTGAAGCACTTCGATCTAGCGTTCGCGGATACCCCGTTCGACCTGCGTTATGCGTAATTTCGCGGCCCAGTTTGTCTGGCGATCATGTAGTCGTGCGGCGCATCACCGTGTCAAGGTGATGTCAGATTCGGCCATTTGACATCATTGAGGTACGCATGACATCATAAAAACATGCGGACCACCCTTTCGATCGACGATGATGTTTTCCGTGAAGTAAAGGCGTATGCCGAAAGCCGCGACGTCGCTATCGGCAAGGCGGTATCGGAACTCGTGCGCCGTGGACTGCGCGCGCCCCTGCAGACCCGTCTGGTCAACGGCTTTCACGTCGTCGAACTGCCACCTGACTCGCCGTCGGTAACTACGGATGATGTCGAAAAGCTTCGGGACGCACCGGAGTGAAAGCGGGTTTCTTGCTGGACGTGAATGTCCTCGTCGCAATGGCCTGGCCTACCCACCGCGCACATGGAAAGGTCCAGGAATGGCTCGCCACCCACGTGCGGGAAGGATGGGCGACCTGCCCGCTGACCCAGACTGCCTTCGTCCGTATCCTCTCGAATCCTGCTTTTTCTCCCAACGCTCTCACGCCGTCGGATGCTGCCATCCTGCTGGGAGCCAACCTTGGCCACCCTGCGCACCGGTTCTGGACCGACGATATCGGCTTCGCGCAGGCACTCGAACCATTCGTCTCCCAGCTGACGGGCCATCGACAAGTGACGGATGCCTATTTGCTAGGGCTTGCGATCCACAAGAAGGGGAAGCTTGTGACGATGGATCACGCCATCCGGGCGCTGCTGCCGGACAAGAGTCCGGAAAGCACCTCTCTCGTCGTGTTGTAGGCGAAAGCCGAAGAATGCAGGGCCCAAATTCGGTTCAGCCGCCAGCGTCTGCGCCCTTCGTTATCCGTTGGTTAGTGAAAGTGCCACTTTTCCGGAAACATTTCCGGCACGACTTACGTTACTTCAGACAACAAGGAGGTGTGCCCATGCGTCTCGCCACTGCCCTACTCGCATTACTTAGCCTGACCGGCCCGGCAGCCCTGATTGCTCCGACCGTCGCGGCAGACACCCCGCAAACCAGGGTTTCCGTCAGCGATCTCAACAAGCACCCTTTCGACGTCGATTTCGCGCCGGACCAGAAAATTCGCATCGATCTTCGTTCTGGCGATTGCCGCATCGTGGGCAACGACACACACAAGATCTCCGTGCGCGTGGACACCAAAGATCCCGATAAAGCCCGCGACGTCACGGTCAACTTCAAGCACTTCGGGAGTCACGGCGATCTGCGCGTATACGGCGGACCGAAAAACGACATCCAAATCACCATTGAGATTCCCAAGGATTCCGGCGTGGTCGTGCGCATGCCCTTTGGCGACCTGACCATAGAGGGCATCACCGGCGACAAGGACGTGGAACTCCACGCGGGCGACCTGAGCATTCAGGTCGGCGCGGCCGCCGACTATGGCCACGTCGATGCCTCCGTCATCACCGGCGACATCGAAGCAGAGCCCTTCGGCGAAAGCCACGGCGGCCTGTTCCGGTCGTTCCAAAAAAACGGGACTGGTCGCTACAAACTCCACGTCCACCTCGGCGCCGGCGACCTCACCCTCCGCTGAGTTCTTTACGGGGCAGCCTCGCTGTCCGCGCATGCAGCCGCGTTTGCCTTGCTGCAGCCGACCGCGTATAAACCTTGCCATGCTTCCTTGGTTGCTGCTCGCGGATCAGACTTTTACCGTGAAGGTGGTGCGGTCGGAATTGCGCTGGGAAGTGCTCAAGGTCGCTGTCGCCATCGTTCTTCTCGGCACCGGTTTGTCGGCGACTGCCCTGTTCTACTTCCGGCGCAAGACTCGCGACCTGGCGCTCGTCTATTTTGGTCTGTTTTCTGTTCTTTATGGCGTGCGCCTGCTTGCCTTGCAAGGCGTTGTCGAGGCCCTGTTCGATGCATCGCCGCCGTTTTGGGCCCTCGTCGCTTGGTTCCTCACCTGCACGATCAATGTTCCGGTCGGCCTTTTTCTGTACCAAGTGGCCAACGAACATTTCCGGAAGGTGTTTCGCTGGCTAGTTGCGATCCAAGCCCTGTTCGCGGTCTTCGGCATTTTCGCACCGTTCGCGGGAGCCAACATAGACAGGCTGCAGAAGGCAAATAACGTTCTCGTGCTCGGAACCGTTGTGGGCGCCGGTCTTTTCGCCTTGTTCACTCGCCGCCGCGCATTCCCGGGCAAGTCGATATCCGGCGACATCCGCGTCGTGGTGGCGGGCTTTTTCATCTGGCTGCTCTTCGTCCTCCACGCCAATCTCTACTCGCTGCGTCTCGTGCCGGGGCCGGACGTGGAGTTCCTGGGTTTCCTGATCTGCGTCGGCTGCCTCGGGTACGTCGCCGCGCACCGCACCTTTGTTAACGAAGAGCGCCTCCTGGCCATCAACAAGGAACTCGAAATCGCTCAGCAGATTCAATCCTCGCTTCTTCCCCGCGAAGTCCCGCGGCTCGCCGGGCTGGATATTGCCGCGCGCCATCTCTCGATGAGCGCCGTCGCCGGCGATTTCTACGATTTTCTGGTCATCGACGAAAAACACGTGGGGGTTCTGATCGCCGACGTCACCGGGCACGGCGTTCCCGCCGCGCTGATAGCGTCGATGCTCAAGGTCGCGTTCGCCGCGCAATCCGATCATGCCGATGCTCCCGCGCGCGTGCTCGCCGGGCTGAATCGTGCGCTCTGCGGAAAATTCGACGACCACTTTGTCACCGCTGCGTATGTGTTCATCGATCTGGAAGCGGAAGTAATGCGTTACGCCGGCGCGGGCCATCCGCCGCTCATGGTCATCTCTCGCGCGAATGGCAAAGCTCAGCAAATCGAAGAAAATGGCCTGATGCTCGGCCTCTTCCCCGAAGCCGAATACACCGCCGTCGAAATTCCACTGACCACAGGCGACCGCTACCTGCTGTGCACCGACGGCGTGCTTGAAGCTTCCAACGCCGCAAAGCAAGAATTCGGCCGCGCGGGCAGCTTGCAGTTCCTGGAATCGAACTCCACTCTCAGCGCTAAATCCTTCTCCGATAAACTCGTCGAAACACTCGCCCGCTGGTCCGGCAACCTCGCCGGCGGCGCACAGGAAGACGACATCACCCTGGTCGTCCTCGACTTTCAACCGGCCCCGCTCTGACGGCATCACATTGCCTTGCCCGTTTCCCCCGCGTATAAGAGAGTGCCATGTCGACCTGCGTTCTGTGCCTTCTCCAGCCCGTTACGATGACACCCTCGCAGTTGCGCTGGGACCTGCTCAGCGTCGGCGTTGGTGTGCTTCTTCTCGTCATTGGCCTGGCGGCCATCGCCTTGTTCTTCTTCCGCTTCAAGTCTCGCGAGCGATCGCTGGTTTATTTCGGTCTGTTCACCATCCTGTACGCTGTCCGTCTTCTGGGTAATCGCACGATCATCGAGTCTGTCGTCGACGTACCCCGAAACTTCTGGAATTATGTGAATTGGGCCATCAGCTGCACCATCGTTCTTCCCTTCGGCCTGTTCTTGTACGAACTGGTCATGGACCGGATGAAGATCGTGATGCGCGTGATTCTCGCGGCCCTGGCGCTCTGCGCAATCGTAGCGACTGTCGCCGCGGCATGCGGTGCGACGCTTGCCGGGCTGAACGCCGCCAACCATATCGTCACCCTGGTCACGGTGATTGCGGGCCTGATCTCGATCGCGATCATCCATTTTACGGCTCGGCCGAGGCTGCCCTTCACTCGCGAGGTGCGCGTCTTCATGGGCGGATTCCTGTTCTGGTTTATTTTCATTCTTCAGGCCAATCTCTCGAGCCTTCGCCTGATGCATGGCTTCGGGACCAATTTTGAGTTTCTTGGCTTTCTGGTATTCGTCGGTTGCCTCGGCTACATCGTCGCCCATCGCACTCTGGCCACCGAAGAACGGCTCCAGGCTTTGCATCAAGAACTGGAAATTGCCCGCGCGATCCAGGCGGCCACGCTTCCGCGCGATGTTCCAAAGCTTGCCGGGCTGCAGATCGCAGCTCGCTACGTTCCCATGAGTGAGGTGGCCGGAGACTTCTACGATTTCCTTGTCGATGACGAAACGCATCTTGGCGTTCTTATCGCCGATGTTTCTGGTCACGGCGTCCCTGCCGCGCTGATCGCCTCGATGCTAAAGGTTGCGTTCGCGGGGCAATCGCAATTCGCCAGCGATCCGGTGCGCGTCCTGACAGGACTCAATCGCTCGCTCTGCGGAAAATTCGAAGAGCACTACGTCACCGGTGCCTACGTTTTTTTCGATCTTGAAAAAAAGCTGATGCGTTACGCGGGCGCGGGACATCCGCCCATCATGCTCGCGTCCCGCTCGGCCAACACCGTCCGACGCATCGAGGAAAACGGCACCATTCTCGGCCTCATTCCCGACGCCACGTTCACCGCGACCGAAGTCCCACTTCGGCCGTTGGATCGCTACCTGCTCTACACCGACGGCGTTTTCGAGGCCATGAGTCCATCGCTGGAGGAATACAGCAAGCCGCGCATCGAAAAATTCCTTGCCGCGAACGTCACGCTCTCGACCAACGCGTTCGCGAACGCGCTGCTTGACGATGTCAATCGCTGGTCTGCCGATCCCAACGGGCGCAGCCAGGACGACGACATCACCCTGGTTGTCCTCGATTTTCAGCCGTCCGCACAGGCCGGCGCATGAGCAACGCTGCGCTGCCGGCCCGAGAGGCGCAGGGTCCCAAGCTACCGTTCCATCTTGCTCGTGTCGCTGTAGTGCTCTCCATTTCCGTTCTGATCAACTATATCGATCGCGGCACGCTCTCCATTGCCGCGCCCATCCTCAAAGACGACCTGCATCTCTCTCCGTCGCAGTTAGGCGTCCTGTTGTCATCTTTTTTCTGGACCTATGCCGCTTTTCAAATCGTGTCCGGTTGGCTGGTCGATCGCTTCGAGGTGAATTGGCTGCTGGCGATCGGCGTTTTGGTGTGGTCGGCGGCCACGCTGACGACCGGGTTGGTCCATGGCTTCGCGCTGCTGCTGTCCGCTCGACTGCTCCTCGGTATCGGCGAGTCCGTGTCCTACCCGTCCTGCAACAAAATTATCGCCAAGCATTTCCTGGCCTCCCATCGCGGGCGCGCCAACGGATTGATCTCGGCGGGTTGGGCGGGAGGTCCGGCGCTAGGCACGCTGGTCGGAGGGCTCTTAATCGCACGAGTGGGCTGGCGATTGTTTTTCGTGGTGGTGGGCGTTGCGAGCGCGCTCTGGCTTTTCCCGTGGATAAAGTGGATGCCGAAAGGCCCGGGCCTGACCACAACGAAAGCAACGAATCCTGCAAGCATTCTCGAAATCCTGCGACAACGTTCCGCGTGGGGGACCTTCGCGGGTCTGTTTTGCTTCAACTATCTTTGGTATTTCCTGATCACCTGGTTGCCGTTCTATCTTGTGCGTCAGCGCGGTTTTTCACTGCAGACGATGTCATTGGTGGGCGGAGCGGCCTTTTTCGCCCTGGCAATTTCCGTACTCACCTTCGGCTGGGCGGCCGACCGGTGGATCGTCGCCAGCAACAATCCCACACGCGTGCTCAAGACTTTGTGCGGAGGAGGCCTGGCCCTCGCGTCGTTGAGCTTTGTGGTCGTTTTCCTGGTGGCCGATCACGCCATCGCGATGGCGATCTTAGTTTTCTCCTGCGTCGCGTTGGGCATGTGCGCACCGAATCTCTGGACCATGACGCAAATTCTGGCTGGCCCACAAACCGCCGGCAGATGGGCCGGCCTGGAAAATTTCTGCGGCAACCTGGCGGGCATCGTGGCCCCAATTCTCGTTGGCATCATCCTACAACGCACCGGCGAATTTTTCTGGGCCTTCGCCATTACCGGCGGCGTCACCCTCGCAGGCGCCGCGTCGTACATTTTCCTTGTTGGCCCCGTCGAACCCGTGCAATGGCGAGAATCGGTCTCTGCGTAGAGGCACGGAGACTGGAGGGGTAAAGAACGCGGCAAAGAGAAGAGATTTCCCACAGAGTTCGCAGAGAGAAGAGAGACCCGAGTTACTCCGCCACTTGCTCCCACCGTCCCGATTGCGCCGACCGGAACACCGCTTCGATCACCGTCATATTCTTGATCGCGTCTTCCAGCGGCGACGGCACCTCGCCGCCTTCGCGTATTGCTCGCGAAAACGCATCGCCCTGAATTGTGTATTGATCGCAGATCGGAAGCGTCTCGATCGTGATGCCGCTTCCAAACACATCTTTTCCATCGTCAACAAATATCCGCGTCGCGCGATCTGGCGGCGCGTTGAACGGAATTTCGATCTCGATGCGCCCCTTCGTGCCCAAAAATTGCATGCGCTGGCTTGGCACCATCTGCGTGCTGCACACAAACGTGGCGTGCCCCGACGGAAAATCCAGAATCGCTGACGCCAGCCGGTCGGTCTTGAACTCCGGGTCACGCTCGATCAACCCCGAAACTCGCGTAGGCTCCTCCCCGAAAATGAATCTCGACGTCACGATCGGGTAGCAACCAATGTCCAGCATCCCGCCGCCGCCCCACTCGACTACGTTCCTCACATTCGCCGCATCGCGATTGAAATAGCTGAAAGCTCCCATGATGGCTTTCAACTCGCCGATGCGCCCCGAGCGAATCAACTCCCGCGTCCGCAACCACTGCGGGTGTGTCTTCACCATGAACGCCTCGCCGATTTTCACGCCCGCGCGATCGCGCACCGGCAGCAGCGTCTTCGCTTCCGCCACCGACAAACTCAGCGGTTTCTCGCACAGAACGTGCTTCCCCGCCTCCGCCGCCTTGATCGACCACGGCACGTGCAAATGGTTCGGCAGCGGGATGTACACCGCCTCGATATCGGTGTCCGCCAAAAGCTCCTCGTACGATCCGTACACCTTCGCAATTCCCAACTTCTGCGCAGCGGTCTGCCCTTTCGCCAGATCGCGTGAAGCGATCGCGGCGATTTCACTCCATTCCCCGGCCTGCATTCCCGGTATCACCTTGCGCACCGCGATCGACGCTACACCCAGCACGCCCCATTTCACCTTTCCCAGCTTCGCCATTTGTCCTCCCGGAGCCACCATCATCCATCAAGCGCACTCTTCGCGCAATTTTCCAGAAACGATTCGAGCAAAACCGCAATATACTCTGTCGCGCGCTGCGCGATCGACAAGCACTTCGCGCCTGGCCACCACGGAGAGAAATCGAAGATGAACTTTTGCCCGCGAGGATTCCTGCCAGCACTCACTTTTCTTTTGACGACCGCTATCGCCGCACCCCTGCTATTCGCAGAACCGGGACCCGCGACATCGCCGCAATTCTCTGTTTCCTTTCCCAAGGAACGCAGCGCGCAGCCACTCGATGGGCGCCTTCTGCTAGTGCTTTCGGACGATTCGAGCGCCGAGCCGCGCATGCAAATCGGCCTCTCGCCAAAAACGCAAATGGTCTTCGGCATCGACGTCGATCAACTCCAGCCGGGCCAAGGCGTCACGATCGACGATGCCGCCTTTGGCTATCCGATCCGATACCTCCATGCCGTTCCGTCCGGCGAGTACTACGTGCAGGTGGTCCTCAATCGTTACGAAACCTTTCACCGCGCCGATGGCCATACCGTCAAGCTCCACATGGACCAGGGCGAGGGTCAGCACTGGAATCTTTCTCCCGGCAATCTCTACAGCGAGCCGCAAAAAATCACGCTGGCTGCGAACGCACAAACGATCTCTATCACGCTCGATCAGGAAATTCCGCCGATCGATCCGCCTAAAGACACCAAGTACATCCGCCACTTGCGCATCCAGAGCCAGTTGCTGACCAAATTCTGGGGACGCCCGATGTATCTCAGCGCCAACATTCTGGTCCCCGAAGGTTTCGACACCCATCCGAACGCACATTTTCCATTGGCCATTTCGGAAGATCACTTCAATCACGACTTCGAAGGCTTTCGCACCGAGCCGCCTGATCCCGATCTCAAGCCCGACTTCAGCGATCGTTTCCACATTTCCGGCTACAACCGCATCCAGCAGCAGGAAGAGTACAAGTTGTACCAGCAGTGGATCGCGCCGAACTTCCCGCGCATCCTGGTCGCAGAGATCAATCACGCCAATCCTTATTATGATGATTCGTATGCGGTGAATTCGGCGAATCTAGGCCCGTACGGCGACGCCATTGAAACCGAACTGATCCCTGCGCTGGAAAAACAATTTCGCGCCATCGGCCAAGGCTGGGCTCGCTTCGTCTACGGCGGGTCCACCGGCGGATGGGAATCGATCGCGGTGCAAATGTTTTACCCCGATCATTACAACGGCGCATTCGTCGCCTGCCCCGATCCCGTCGATTTCCGCGCGTACACCAACATCAATCTTTACGAGGACAAGAGCGCGTTTTACATTCAAGGCCCGCATACGCAGGTTCTTCAACCGGGCTTCCGCGATTATCTAGGCCACACCATCGCCACAACGAAGAGCGTGAATCAATACGAACTGGCTCTGGGCTCGCACAGCCGGTCCGGCGAACAATACGACATCTGGCAGGCCGTGTATGGTCCCGTAGGCGCAGATGGTTACCCGGTGCCCATTTTTAATAAGGAAACCGGCGAGATCGATCCCGCGATCGCCGCCTATTGGAAGGAGCACTACGACCTAAGCGCCATCTTGCAACGCGACTGGCCTACGCTCGGCCCAAAACTCCGTGGCAAACTCCGCATCTACGTGGGCAGCGCCGACAACTACATGCTCAACGACGCCGTTTACCTGATCGAGGATTTCCTGAAGACCACCGCTAATCCTCCGTATGAAGGCGAAGTAAAATACGGGGAACGCGCCGAACACTGCTGGAACGGCGACCCTAATCAACCCAACTACCTCTCCCGCCTGCACTACAACACCATGTATCTGCCCGTTATCCTCGACCGTCTCAAAAAAACCGCGCCCCCCGGCGCAGACCTAACCTCCTGGCGCTACTAGCGGAGCGCCTATAACCGCTCTTTTCAGCGGGCGGCGTTTAGACGCAACCCCGCCCGAATTTGAGCGTCAACCACGTGTCTTAAGCCGCGCAGCCACGATCGCGCCTGATGAGTGGCTCAACCAACTTCCAACCTTCGCCGTCAACCCACCTTCAAAACCTTGAACTCGCCGCGAATAAATTGCTTCACGCCTTCGCGACCCGTAATGCGCAACGACAACGGTCCATTTTCGCGATCGGCCTCGACCGCCAAATCGAAAAACGGACAGCACACCCGCTCGGTTGCCACCCAATCCGCAATCTCCGCGAACGAGATCCCATCCGGCCGGAACCGGAAGACATATCCGTCCGCCAATTCCTTCGTCTCGATCCGCGCGCTCTCCATCTTCAGCGCAATCTCCTTTTTGTGTTCCCGCTGCTCCTTGGTCAGCGATTTCTCCAGACTGCAAGCAAACGGTGTCTCGTGTTTCGCCATGTCGTGTCCAGTCACCGTGATCGCTCCACTATCTTGTCCCGCGCGCGCAAAATTTTCTGGAGCGCCCAGCCACAAGCCCAAACATATACCTGCCCCCACCACTCGCCGTAACCCCACCCCTGTTTGACTCAGATGAATCATCGTTGCCTCCTTGACGGCCGCTTGTGCAGCCTGCCAACTTCATGCTAGAAGTTGAAGTTGACTTTAAGTCAAGGAGTGTTGTTGTCTTTCTTTTGTAACGGCGCCAGAAGGCATTCCGTCACGCCTAGAATGAACGCGCTCCTTTCGAACGATCGAGTATTCCAATGACCATCGGCGAACTCGCAATCTTAAGCAATCTAAAACCTTCCGCGATCCGCTTTTACGAAAAGACCGGCCTGCTTTCTGCCCCGACCCGCAAGAACGGCCGCCGCGTGTATTCGCCCGAAGCCGCCGATCGTCTGACCCTGATCGGATTCGCCAAGGAAACCGGCTTCTCGCTTCCTGAAATCAAGTTGCTCCTCCACGGCTTCCCATCCTCGACCACGGCCGGCGATCGCTGGCGCGAGCTGGCCACCTCCAAGATCCAGCAACTCGAAGCCAACATCGCCAAAGCTCGCGTCATGGAGCAAATGCTTCGCAAGATCATGAAGTGCCGCTGCACCACTATCGATCAATGCGCCCGCGGTCTGACCGCCTGCCTCAAAAAGTGATCTGGTCGGCCGCGCGAGGGAGGCTACTTTTCCCCTCCGCCGCGCGTCCAACTTTGCAGTAGACTCTATCTTCCTGGGGATCATTCCATGCCGCGAAGGCTCCTCTCGCTTCTGCTGACCGCCGCCCTATCGCTTATAACGGTCAACCTGCGGGCGCAGAGCCCCTCTCCTGATAAGCCCGTACTGCAGGAACCTAGCCCGAGCGACGCTCAAGATAAAATCAAAGTCAATTCCGACCTGGTCATCCTCCCGGTCACCGTGAAAAATCAATTCGGCGACCTCGTCCCCGACCTCGAAGAATCCGACTTTCGCGTCTTCGACGAGAACGTCGAGCAATCCATCGATGTCTTCACCGCCGAAGCTTTCCCGCTTTCTCTGGTCATCCTCATCGACGACGATCTCAAGTCCAAGGATGCCGCCCAGATGGCCCCCACGCTTCGCGCCATCACTGCTGGAATCAGCGCCAACGATGAAGCCCTGGTCGCTCGCTTTGACCTCGACTTTTATCCGAGCGAATCGTTCACCAGCGATCTCGACAAACTATGGGCCGAGCTCAAGATTGTTCAAGATCACAGCGAGCCTTCCACCGCCGGGCCGGTTCCCTTCGTCACTCCCCCCTCGAGCCACACTTTGGGTGTCGGCGAGGCACCTCTCAAGGTCCCGATCCTCGACGGCTCACGACCCACCAAAGCCCTTGACGACGCCATCCACTCCGCCGCCGTCCTTCTTCACGACCGCGGCCTCAGCCGCCGCAAAATGATCCTCGTCGTTTCCGATGGCGTAAACGGACCACAGTTCAACCACGTCACCTACCAGGACTCTCTGGGAGCCCTTCTTCACGACAACATTTCGGTCTACAGCCTGGCGGTCGGAAGCAGCCTCACCAAACACAAATTCTCGCGCCTGATCGACTATTCCAACGATTCCGGGGGCGACATTTATTACGCGTCCACTAGCGCCAACATCGAAAAGCTCTATTCTCAGATCACCGAAGAAGCCCGCCACGAATACACGCTGGCTTATGTCCCTCGAGGTATCAGGACCGAAGCTGCGTATCACAAAGTTGAGGTCCGCATCACGCGGCCTGCTGTCACCGTAAAAACCCGTCAAGGCTATTACACTGGTCCCGCTCCGGCTCCCGCGGCCGCCGGCTCGGATCTCCGGCGCTGATCGACTGCCGTCCCTCCTAGGCACTTAGCATTCAACCCTTTCATTATCAGTAGTTTTCTAGCCTTACCCTCCACACGACCAGCACCGGAGAAACCGTGCTTGGTCCTCCGCTGTCAGCGTCGGCTGTCCGGGAGGGATATTAGTTAGCAGGGCACGACCTGCGTTAGAAGTAATTGCCTGGGCTTAAAACTACTAGTACCTTCGCCTTGTGGGTGGTCCTGTAGTTTCCAGAGACTTCTGCGGAATTGTGAGGAGTTCCGCTCTCCGATCGACGCTACAGGCAAATGCTTGCCCCGTGTGTCCAACTTGCGTTCCGTAGCCGGGTAGAGCGCCACTCGTGAAATCCGAGGCAGCCGAGTTGCTGCGCAGCTTTAAGGAGCAAATATCGCCATGAAGTTCACTAAGTCAATCGTAAGTGCCCAGCTACTCTTGGCTTCTGTTTTCTTGGCGGCATGCAGCGGCCTGCCTGCGAGTTCTACCTCGAGCGGCACCGGCACAGCCACTGGGCCCTTCACGATCGGAGGCACGGTTACGGGTTTGACCGGCTCCGGCCTGGTCCTCCAGGACAACGGCGGCGACAATCTCCCCGTGAAGGCGAGCGGGAGCTTCACTTTCGCGACCTCCATCGCTACCGGCGGCGCCTACACTGTCACGGTGGCGACGCAACCCACGAATCCCCCGCAGAGTTGCGCAGTAACCGGCGGCAGCGGCACGGCTACCGCGAACGTTACCACCGTCGCCGTGGCCTGCACCAACGCCGCAGTCAATGCCAGCGTGGGCGTCACCGTTTCCGGCCTGTCAGGCTCGGGCCTGGTTCTCCAAGACAATGGCGGCGATAGCCTCACCATTCCGTCGAACGGCTCTTACACTTTCAAGACGCCCATCACCGGCGCCTACAACGTCACTATCCTGACCGAACCCACCGCCCCAACACAACTCTGCACCGTCACCGGCGGCTCGGGGACGGCTACTACAAGCACGGTTACGGCTACGGTCGCCTGCGTCAACAGCTATACCATCGGCGGCAACGTAAATGGCGTGGTCGGCACCGGCCTCATTCTCCAGGACAACGGCGGCGATAATCTCGCCATCACCCAAAACGGCGCCTTCACTTTCAAGACCCAACTTCCAACGGGCACCGCCTACGCCGTCACTGTGTTCGCCCAACCCACTACGCCGCCACAAACTTGCGTCGTGGCTACGGGCACCGGCAGCGGCTCCGCCACCGCCAACGTCACCAGCGTGGTCATCAACTGCAAAGCGGTTACCTTCAGCGTCGGCGGCACAGTCGTCGGCCTTGCCGGCGCGCCCGCGACTCCACCGAACTCCATCAATCTCCCGTTGACCGACAACAGCTTCGAGTTGCAAAACAACCTGGGCAACACGCTGATCGTTTCACAAAACGGACCGTTCCAGTTCGCCACTCCGGAAGCCCTGAATGATCAATACGAGGTCTCCGTTTTCCACGCGCCCAGCAGTCAGAACCAAGGCTGCACCTTGTGGGATTACAAAGGCGTGGTAACTGCGAACATCACGGGCATCGTGGTCGATTGCGCCCATAACGACTGGACCTTCATTGACGGCACGAAAACGGCCGGTCTTATATCGGCGCCTCAATACGGTTCGTTTCCCACAAGCGCACCTACGGTTATTCCGAATCCTCTCACCAATACACCCGGAGCGCGCTACGGTGGCGCCGGTTGGACGGACAGTTTCGGAAATCTATTTCTGTTCGGCGGCGACGGCTGGGAAACCAGCGGCGGTACCTCGCCCGACACGCTGAATGCTCCCATGAATGACATGTGGGTCTGCGTGAGGACCTTTGACTATTGCGAATGGCAAATTATCGGAGGCTATGATCCAACCGCAGTGGGTAGTACCACAGTCGGTGCGCTCATCATTGCCAACGCTCAACATGAAGGTCAGGGAGGGGTATACACCGGCCCCAATGAGGTCCCCGGAGGGCGGTTGGGATCCGCTACCTGGACCGACAATGCTGGAAACTTCTGGCTCTTTGGCGGCTCCGATGGCGGCCACTTCTTGAATGATCTGTGGGAGTACAACACCGGCGCGTTCACCGGCACCAATTACACCGTTACCGAAGGGACATGGTCGGTGGTTAGCGGCAGCGGTGCTGTCGACCAACCCGGAAATTACACGTCAGGTACCTTGGTTCCGGGTGCCCGCACGAACGCCGTCACCTGGACCGACGCGTCCGGGAATTTCTGGCTCTTCGGTGGTTATGGGTACGACGGCCAGAGTCCGGCGGTGCTTGGATTCCTGAACGATCTCTGGGAGTACACCGGCGGCAACTGGGTCTTCGTCTCGGGCGGCAATACGTTCAAGGCCAACCAGAACGGGAACTACGGCGCTCAGGGAACCGCGGCATCGACTAATATACCCGGCGGACGACAGGAAGCTGTTGGCTGGGCCGACGCTAGCGGGAATCTCTGGCTCTTCGGCGGCGAAGGCGAAGACGCCACCGGCACCGCTAACGGTATTCTCAACGATCTGTGGATGTACAATATCGCCAGCACTCAATGGACCTTTGTGGCTGGTTCAACGGCAGCCAACCAGACGGGCGCCTATCCGGCTGAACCGGTCGTAGGTGCTGCAAATACGACGGGTGCAGCTGGGACCTGCGGGCTCGCTGTCGGCGATTCCGCGCTTACCTGTTCGCCCATTTCTCTGACCGGCTCTTTCCCCGGATCGCGTTGGGGCGCAAGCGGCTGGATCGACGCCAGCGGAAATCTCTGGCTATTTGGCGGCTGGGGCCTGGACTCGACGGGAACGAATGGTAATGGCGCCTTGAACGACCTGTGGGTCTATACTCCGAACTCCACCGCGGGCCAGCTAGGCACCTGGGCTTGGGTCAAAGGGTCGAACACGGGTAGCCAGAACGGCAACTACGGCCCCGAGACTATTCCCTACTTGACATATTATCTCTGGAGTCCCGGAGGTCGCAGCAGCGCGACCCACTGGGTTGACCACAACCAACAGTTCTGGCTCTTCGGTGGCGAGGGCTATGACTCCACCAGCACGACGGGCGACGGCTACCTCAACGACATGTGGCGGTACCTGCCGTACCCATGATTCAGGTTCTGTAACCGCCATTTAATTCGACCGGCCTGATTGCGAGCTCCGCAGCCAGGCCGGTTTCTTTTGAGCGCTCTTCCGCTTTCTCTCTGTGCTTCCGTGGCGATCCCGAATGCTGATTGTCCCTGTCGTGACAAATTCAGCACCCTCAAATTTTCGTCTCCGTTCCTGTACACTCTTGCCTGCCATTTAGAACTCTATTCTCTTCAAGGAGCCTTCCATGTCCGAAGCCGCCACCACTGGCGCCGAATTCAAAAAGCAACTGCGCGATGGTCAACCCAAAATTGGCCTGTTCCTCAATTCCCACAGCCCCACCATCGCCGAACAGCTGGCCCACTCCGGTTATGACTGGCTCCTCGTGGACACCCAGCACGGCCCCATGGGCTACGAAAGACTCTCCGCCATGCTCTCCGGTATCTCCAACGGCGGCGCAAAATCCATGGTCCGCGTAGGCGGCTACAGCGATCGCCCGGGCATCCAGCAAGCCCTCGACATGGGCGCGGACGGCGTCCTGATTCCATACATCAACACCGCCGAAGAAGCCCGCCAAGCTGTCAGCTGTACCAAATATCCCACCGCAGGCACGCGCTCTGTCTATTTTCCCCAGCGCAGCATGAACAAAGCCGGCCTGCTCGGCTACGCAGGCGCGGCCAACGACAACCTGATCGTCGCGTTGCAGGTCGAAACCGCCGACTGCATCAAGAACATGGCCGAAATCGCCGCAGTTCCCGGAGTGGATATTCTCTTCCTCGGTCAGAACGATCTCTGCATGTCCATGGGCCTCTACGAAAAATATAAATTCCCCGATATGTACACATCGCCCGAATTGGGCGCCGCCACCGACAAGCTGGTCGCTGAAGCCCGGAAAAACAAAGTGATCTTAGGCCTTTTCCTCTTCGGCACTTCCCGCGTAGGTGAATTCCTCGATAAAGGTTTCACCTTCATCAGTTTGGGCAACGATCTCCACCACGTCTTAACCCAATCCGGCGCCTACATGAAGGATGTGGCCTCGACCGCCAAAGAAAAATCCAAGCACTGGCAACCGCGGCCCAGCGCCCTGCTGTAACTAGGTTTTTCAGGAGATGCAGGAGCGGACTTCGGCGTGTCCGCGTGAGGCAGGCGCGTCCCTAAGAAGGCCTCGACAGAACTCAACCGCCGGCTTGTGGGTTGAGATCCCTTGCGCTTCCTCGTCGGATGCGCTCAGGATGACAGCATCTGCGGAGAGCTTTGGCGACCCTAGATGCTCAGGAACCCTGACACAAATTTCCAGGGCTAATCATCATCCAAATCTTTCTCCGGACCGCGCTTGGCCCGAAAGAAGTATGCCGCCGCTCCAATCACGATCGAAAAAAATCCCACTACCCCAGCAATCAGCGTGAATCCACCCCAATCCACACGCGCCCCCGGCACCCCCACAAACTTTGCCGACCACACCGGCGCGTATCCCAAAGCCACGTGCGTGTACGGGCTCCCTGCAGGGGTCGGAGTCCACGGCGCATAAAAACACAAAATCACGATCCCCAAAGCAAAAAAGAACAGCGTCACGTTATAGAAAGTCTTCATAGGCCTGCGACTCTACATCATGCTGCGCGTTCTGCAAGTCCGGTTTCCACCACTCACTTAATGATATCGAGTCCATACGACGGATGGCTGAAGGTTCCGTCGATCTTGATGGGTACAATTTCCCCTTGTTTCTTTTTCTTCAGGAAGGGCTCCGCGACTTTAAGCAGCGCGGACTTCATCCCGGTCTCTCCTTTAGAGAGCTTGTTATCCACGCGCAAATTTCCGTGCAGGTCGATCTTCCCCGTCAGCACTTCGTAGGTGCCGTGCATGTGCGCCAGCGCACCCGGCACGCCGAAGTACAAATCCGTGAGCGTCGCCATGGCTTTGGTCATGACGACGTGCCCCTTCATACTCTCGTCGACACTCGCCGGATTATCATTCTGTTTCTGGCCCAGCGCCACCTGACTCAGGTTGTTGACCGCCTGCTGCGTCGCCGGTTTGACGAAATCCGCCGAGCCGATCGTAAAGTCTCCCTGCAAGTTCAAGCGCTTCAGGAAGCTCTGCTTTCCGGGCGGCACCTGCACCTTCGCTCGGAACGCCATCGCTCCGTTCATAGCGGGATGATGACCCTTGGACAGCAGTTGCAACCAATCCTGAATCGTTCCCTGTTGTTGCGCTCCCACCAACGAAACGGTCTTGCCGTCCGCGGCCGCTTTGCTCGACACCTCGCCTTGGGCCACCACCGAGGTCTTCCCGAACTGGACGCTCACCGATTTCAGCGCCACGTCTCCGTTCATACCGTTCACGATCGCCTGGAACTGCGCCTTCAAGTGCACGGCGTGACCCGCGCTGGTCACCTCGAAGTCCGGCACCTCAGTTTCCCCAGCAACCTCAAGCTGTTCCAGCACGCCGCCGAATCTCCCGGTGGACGACAGTCTCCCCGCGATGCCTGGGAATACGCTAAGGTCGGCCCGGTCAAAGACATATGACCCGGACGCGGCGGTTTGCCCGGTGTCATCGTGCCTCAAAGGACCGAATTGGCCGTCGGCACGGATCTCTCCGGGAGGTTCCGGATTCTTCAGCGTCACGTGGAACGCCATCGGGTGATCCTCGCCAACCGCGTTCAGCGTCAATTTAGAAATCTCGAATCTAAGCGGTTGGTCGCCGGAAGAAAACTCCAATACCGCGTGGTCGGCGTCGATCTCCGCCACGTTCACCTTGCTCTCCTCCGCACTGTTGGTGGGCTGCCCTTCCGAGCGTTCGCTCTGCGGCGACACGAAAACGTGCAGGCCTTCGACTTTCACCCGCGGAATGCGTTTGGGAAACATGAAAAAACCGGAATAGCTTCCTTGAACGACGAGCTTTGCGACCGTCGCGATTGGCGGAGTGTTGACATCCGCGTTGCGGCGAAAGGTCACTCCCTCGGCCACAAAGCCCGGCCGGAAATACGTCACACGAAAGCTCTGGAACTCCACAGTGCTGGCGAAACTCTGCTCCAGTGACTGGATAACTTTGCCGCGGGTGAAGGGCCAATGCGTGGCGATCACCACGGCGGAGACCGCCATCGCTACCACCAACAGTCCGATTCCAATTTTGATCCAGCGGGACAACCGTTACCTCCTTCAGCAACGACTCACATTGCAGCGCGGCGGCCCGCGCGAGCAAACATCTCGTTTCAACAGCGTGACTTCTAGGATGTCTGCCGTTTTGATGCTCCGAACACGCGAACAGACTTTCAGCGGCCAAGTCGGTCACAAGATTTCTCCTGGCAAAACTTGATATAGACACCAACCCAAACAAGCGAGTACATTCTCCCGAACGTCCCCACTCTATCGCTGAGGTCACGCAGAGGGAGGTTGTCATGCGAATGACCCACGCAGCAAAAGACTTCTTTCAAGGCCTGAAAAGAAACTCCAAGCAATCCGAGTCTCCATCCATCTTCGACACCGGCATAGGCGACTGGATTCTGGATTTAGCGGTTTTGGCACTGATCGCGCTGGTCGTAGGCACCATAATTCGTTGGGCGTACCTGGCCATCGTCCGGTAGCGGCCGGTTCCGCTCATGCAACCGTGAGTGCGATCGGGATGATGTGGAAGGCCAAAGAATAAAACACCCCACACGCAACCTCAGCGCGTGGGGCATCAAGCGAATTCGTTAAGCTCAACAACTCCGGCGGCAATCAATCAGGCTTTCGCAGCTCGCATTTGCGCAACACGTTCCTGAAACTGGCGCGTCAGGTGCGGAACGATGCCGAGTTGCCGCTCGATCAGCATTAATTGACCGCGGTGGTGCATCTCGTGTTCTTTGGCGCTGAGCAGCCGGTCCAGGCGGCTCTTGTTCGTTTTGCCGTCACCCTCGGTTACCATCTCCGCGAGGAATTCCGACGTCAGGGTCTCAAGCCATGCAGCAAACTGCTCGCCCTCAGCGCTCAGCAACTCGATGATTTCGGCTTTCGATCGTGGCTTGGCCTCCTCCGCGGTGAACTGCTCCAGCATGCCCAGGAAGTTGACCCCAACAAGAGTGGTCAAGCGCTGTTTCCGGTGAATCTCGTCCCAGACTCGAGTGGAGATCGCGACGTGCGTCAACATTCGGCCAACGCTGCGACAGTCCGGCGCCGGCACATGATCGTACTGCGATTCCGGGATGTCTTCGGCAACTTGAATGGTGTTCTTGCGAACCGTGCGAAAACCGTGCGCGAGCTCTTTTCCGCCGTAAGAAGTCATCGTTCACCTCGGTGTGATTTTTAAAGCTGTCCGGACACGGGACAGTCGGCTGCTTGGATGCCGCGGCGCAACCGATCGTCACGCCCCACGCATACGAGGTAGTTACTTGACGGGAGTCCGTGCGACAGACCGCTCGAACTAACGTACGTATTAGGGTCGGATCTTAGTTTCGGCCGCTGCCAGCGGCGAAGGCACGGCCCTCGGTCGCCTGCAGCTGCGGGAAGCTTTGGTTCAGAAACTCGCGCACATTGAGCCGGATCTCGTCGCGCACGCGGCGAAACGCTTCGCGCTTCTGCTCGGCTGAACCGCTAACCCGCTCGGGATCGGCGAGGCTCCAGTTGCGCACATTGCGGCTGAAGGGCCAAACCGGGAATTTCTCGGTCGAAGCATCACACAGGGTCACGACGTAGGCGAAGTGCTCCTTGAAAAAGTGCGCGATGTCCTTCGGTCGCTGCCCGGAAATGTCGACGCCGACTTCCTGCATAACTTCGAGGGCGAGGGGATCAGGCTCGACCGATTTCACCGCAGTGCTCGCAGCTACGACCTCGTCGCCGGCGTAGGCGCGAAGAAAACCTTCGGCCATCTGGCTGCGTGTGGTATCCCCAGTGGAGAAGAACAAAACTTTGGGCTTGTGGCGCATGGCTGATCTTCCTTTATCTGTCGTCAGCCTTCATTTTATCATTTAACTCTGTACTTAAGCGCTTTACTTCGCCCGGCTTGGGACGCCACCAACCCTAATGGAATGTTCAGTCTGGGGGAATCCGGGAGATGCAGTACGCCAGCGTACGAAGCCCAGTGGTCGGCTGAACTCGGTAAAATCGCGCGAGTCGGACAGCAATGTCCTGGACGCAACGGACGTGCATCCGGGTCTAGCCGTCCCACCACTTTCGTACTATCTGTCCGACTCGGAAACGGGACCTGCGATTGTGCCCGCCGTTCCATTCATCCGACGCCCCACGACTCGTATTCTACGGGCCTCGGAGCAAGCAGCCTTGAAAGCCATCTACCAAATCCCGCTATGCATCGCGTGCGTCTATGTGGCGGCGCAGATTCTGCGCGTAAGCGCGGTCACGCTGCTGGACTACCTGATCCGCCAACTCGAAGATAATCTCGAACAGCGGTAGGCGTTACGTCAACCCGCTGGCCTAGCGGCGGAAGCCGCGGCCGAAGCCGCCGTAGTAGCGGCCACCCCAGCCCCAACCCCATCCGAAGCCCACATACGGATAGTAGTAACCCGGATAGTAAGCGTAGCCAGGATAAGCGTACGCCGGATAGGCGTAGCAGGAATCGTAATAGCCGCAAGCGTAGGGCGCCGGTGCGTACGGACCAGGCGCGTAAGGACCCGGCTGCGCATAGCCGCCCGCGTAGTTTCCGCGGTACCCGCGGCCGTTCTCATAATCTTGCTGGCCGACGGGATAGAACGCCTGGGCGCTTTGCGTAGTGTCCACCGTAACGGGATCGACCAATCGGAAGCTCAGCGGCGTTTCCGGTGCGATCACCGTGGGACGCCCGCGCGTCAGCAGGACCGCTCCGATACCGGCGGCTGCGCCCGCTCCGGCGCCGATGGCCGCTCCTCGGCCCCAATCAGCGGCGGCGCCAATCGCAGCGCCCAGCGCTGTGCTGCCGCCGATGGTGGCCGCATCTGCTCCGTGCGATGTCCCGCCGGAGCCCTTCCACAGTTCGGTAAGAATGGGCCTCTGCTGGCCGTCCACTAAAGTGATGTCGGTCAGCTCGATGCCCAGCTGCGACGTGCCCGTCACGCGGCCGGCCTTCTGCGCGGCTTCCACTTGGCCGGTCAACGTTTGGCCGCGGCGAGCTACCACCCAGCCGTTGGCAATGATGGGTTGCGTCAAAGTCGCGGTGACGCGATCGCCCACTTTGTTGCGATCGCTCGACAAATATTCATTCATGCGCACGGAAATCACCGTGCCCGCGGGAATCGTTAGCGTAGCTGGTGGCGGCGAGGTGGGGCGCTGTCGCTGACGCGGCGCATATTGCGGCTGCCCGTTCTGGTCGTATGGCGGCTGGCCATAGCCAGGTTGGCCATTCTGCGGTCCGTTATATCGCGGACCGTTGGGCGCCGGAGCGTTTTGTTCTCCCGGCCCCAGATCCTGATCCGGATCGTATTGGTCGGGTGACGGCGCGTGCGCAGCGCGACCCGGGCCTGGCGCCGGATAATCGCTGGCGTACGGCGGCTTGTCGGCATCCTGCGGCGCGAACTTCGGCCTCGGCTTGGTGGAATCCGGTGGCGGCGCTTGCTGCTGGTCCGGCGGAGGTGGCGGCGGAGCTTGGTCCGCCTGCGGCTGCTGGCCCTGAGGTGGTTGCGCCCGATCTTGTTGCTGTTGCTGGTCGGCCTGTTGCTGACCCTGCTGCTGCGATGGATCCGGTTGCTGCTGTTGCTGCGGGTCTTGCTGGGCTTGCGCGCCAAGGCTAAGGCACAAACCAAGCGCTAGCGCCATTGCGCCGCGCGCTACGAATTTCGCTTGCTGGGAATTACCGAAGCTCGACATGTTCTTTACTCCTGTCCCTGACCGCTGCGTTTCTCTTGCTCCCCTGAAGCCCTCAGCCCGGCTTGAGATTCCGGGCCTTCCAACTAAATTGGATGCGGGATCCTGCAATGAAGATGTATCTCATTCATAACATGAGCCTTGCGGACGACGACGCGCACACTTCCGTCGCCCAATAGTAAAACCCAGCCCCTCGAAAAAAGTTTCGTCGATCCGAAATGGACAGCTACAATCCGAGTCTCTCGCACAATCGCCGCCTGACGAATCGAGGAGCACATGGAACACAACTTGCCACAAACCATGGCCCTACTCACCCGCACCCCCGCCACGCTCAATGCCCTTCTCCGCGATCTACCGGAAGCCTGGACGCACCGCAACGAAGGCGAAAACACCTGGAGCGCGTTCGATGTCGTGGCTCATCTCGTCAATGGCGAACGCACCGATTGGATGCCGCGCGTGAAAATGATACTGCAATATGGCGACAAACAGGCGTTTACGCCCTTCGATCGCTGGGGACACGAACGAGAAACGAAAGGCACGTCGCTACCTCAGTTGCTGGATGCCTTCGCGCGTTTGCGAGAAGAAAACCTGGGCGAACTCCGCGCCGCAAATCTGCAGCCCGACGACCTCAGTCGCCACGGACGACATCCCGCCCTCGGAGCAGTCACGATGTCGCAGCTGCTAGCTACCTGGGCCGCGCACGACTTAACGCACCTGCACCAAATCTCCAGAATCCTCGCTCACCAATACCGCGAAGCCGTAGGTCCGTGGAGCGCCTACCTGGGCGTCCTGCAATGCGCCGGCCACAGCGCTCCCCCAAAATGAACCATCGGCAGCGGGGCCGTCGCCAGTGGCGAGCGCTTTTTTCCATGTCGAAAACGTCCGGAGCTTTCTTGCGCCACTGGTAGCGCCGGCATCCTGCCGGCTCATTGTCGCCACTCACGGCGCTACAGTTAAAAGGGGTCGGAAAGGGGGGCGAAAGAAGGGGGTCGGAGCTTCAGCTCCGACATGAAGCGCTTCCTAGCAAAGGGCTTTAGCCCCTGAAGAAACTCTCTTAGCATTTTCCCGCAATCTCTAAAGCCGTGCCGAAAAGCTCTCACGCTGTCCCGTCCACCCCCACCCACAAATCCACAGTGTTCAACTCGTCGCGCCCGGTAGCCTTCAAATAACAAAACAACTGTGTCCGATACGCCGCGTGCCCGCACAAAACCACGTTCACGAGATACGATCCCCGCGTCAATCGATTTCCGAACATATCCACTTCGCTGCGGAACTCCTCGTCGGTCCACCCGCCGAGCAACTGCGCGTACTCGCCCGACTGTTTCGCAATAGCCGCCACCGCCTGCTCGAAGCTCATCGCTTTCGCGGCCTCCTCGGCTGGCCCCCAGAGCGCCGACATGGTTTCGCGCGTAAAGATCCCCGCCGTAACGCCAGCGATCATAGTAGGCCCCATGATCGCCATGTACTGCACCAGTTCCAGAATGCTGCGCTGCTTCGCCGTAGGCCGGTAGTCGAGTTTTGCTCTGTCGATCTTGCCAATCAGGTGCAGCAAGATGCGAATTTCACTCTGCAGCGACGAGATCAGTTCTTGTTTGGTGAAGACCATAGTGGCGGCATAGTAGCATCGGAAACCAGGTCAGCGAGCCAGGAACTGCGACACGCTATGCTCGCGGCGAGTACAATGTGGGATCTTGTCTTTGCGCGGATCCATCCTCGAAAATTTCGCGGGCGATCTAGAGTACAACCCGCGTCGTGCGGCCATTTATTTCGCGCTGGCGATTGCATCGTTCTCCTTCTGGTTTTTCGCGGCACCGAAAAGCAAACCTACGACCACACCGATTGTCTTCGGACTCGGCAGCTTGACCCTGTTGCTAAAAGGGATTTTTCTTGTCCGCAAGTCTTCGGAAGGACTGGCGCTCACGCAGTATGAAATGGACAAACTCTCCTCGACCTCGCAGCACGGGAAATTGCAACAACTTCCAGAGCTCGCCGCGCAAATCGTGCAGGATTTCGGCGCGGGTCCCCTGCTTCTCTGGCCGGTACTCAATATGGCCAAAGACGTTGATGCGTCGTGGACAGATCCGCCGCGCTGGCCGATTATTCTCAGCGGAGGCGTTCTGTTCGGCCTTGGGTGGCTGATTCGAAGCCTCACGCGGACGGGACCCTGACGGCTCATCCAGACGGCGTAAGGTCGACCGTAGAGTAGCCGGTTCGGCATCATGCTGGCGTCACACTTAAACTGCGACACAGCCATCACCGACTCGCAAAGTAATGTTAAGATTTGGCGATGGACTTGACGCTGCATATTCCGGATGACGTCGCCGAACGGCTGGCTGCCGCTGGGGGCGATCTTTCGCGGCGGGCGCTGGAAGCATTTGCTCTGGAAGAGCATAAGGCCGGGCGGTTGACTGAATCCCAGCTTCGGCAACTTTTGGGATTCGAGACCCGCTACGAACTCGACGGATTTCTGAAGGCGCATGAAGTTTGGCTTGTTTACACGCCGGAAGATTTGGAACGCGAGCGCGCGGCGCTCAGCCGGCTGGGATTCGGGAAGTAAATGCGGGTAGTCGTCGCGGATGCGACGCCGCTCCGTTACTTAATCCTCATCGATGCAATGGATGTCCTCCCCCGCTTGTTTGAGAGAATTTACGTTCCTTTGGAAGTTCGCGACGAGTTGACACGTGCGGCGACGCCTGCGTTGGTAAAGGCGTGGATGCAACGAGAGCCCGATTGGCTGGAAATCGTTTCCCGCCCGATCGCTTGTGGCGCGGAATCGGCGCTCGCTACGCTAGATGCGGGCGAACAGGCGGCTATCACCCTGGCGGAGTCACTGCGCGCGGATCTGTTGTTGATCGATGATCGGGCCGGGGCGACGATTGCTCAGCGCCGCGGATTGACGGTGACCGGAACTTTGGGCGTCCTGGATCTGGCGTCGCGGGCGGGGCTGGTTGATTTACGAACGGCGTTTGAACGGCTGCAGAAAACGAACTTCCGGTATCCGCCTTCGCTTGTGGAAAGGCTCTTGGACGAAGAACGTGAGCGTCGGCGAAGCAGCGATTGAGATGGGATGTCGCTGGGTCGGCACCATTTGCGCCTGAACTCCGCCCACTTAAGAGGGCAGCTGTACGTTCGGGTTTGACACTGTGCGATTCCGACGCTATCTTGACGCCAGTTGACCCCCATTTTCATTTCGAGAGGAGAAAAATCCGTGAGTCATCTACGTGTTTTCGGCTTCGCGGTGTGCTTGTCTGGCGCTATGGCGCTGGCTTCGTGCAACAGCTCCCCGCCCGCTTCCCAGCTAATTGCGGTAGTGGATACTCGCGCCGCGGACGAGGCCGCGATCCGGGCGACGGATGTGAATTGGGTGAAGGCAGTCGCCGCCAAGGACGCGCCTGGGGCCGCATCGTTCTACGCCGACGATGCCACGTTGATGGCCGCCGGGGCACCTGTGACGACCGGCAAGGACGCCATCCAGAAAGCATTTGCCGGCATGATGGGCGACCCGCAATTTGCGCTGACGTTTTCGCCCACCAAAGTGGTGGTGTCGAAATCCGGCGACCTGGCCTACGAGATCGGCGACTATCAGATCACCTTTAGCGGTAAGAAAGGCAAACCCAACGTCGTCACCAAGGCGATGTACGTGGTGGTCTGGGGCAAGCAGGCCGACGGCTCGTGGAAAGCGTTGGTGGATGCGCCGAATACCACTACGGACTGAGTTTCGCCAAGTCGTTGAGACCGCGCATTTTCGGAAATCTAGGGATGGCCCATCCTTTCTGCGCCTTGTGCAGAAAGGGTCTTTGGTGCGCTCGTTCGAATGGCAGACCAGTAAATATTCCCTTGACAGTAATCACGTTCCCTGGTATCATGAGTCGTGATACTCACCTCGCATCCGTTCTGTCCCGCTCTATCTCTTCCCCTTCCCGTTTGAGCTGCTTTATCGCGTAACCCCTTTAGAATCCGCAGATCCAAAAAATGCGCCCATAACTCCTTTAGAATCCGCAGATCCAAAAACATTAGACTTAAAGTCCTTTAGAATCCGCACTTACAAAAAAAGGTGGGGGGAGGGGGGTAAACTGTTAACTAGAAATTCCCTCTTCGGGCTTGCCGCGCAGGCCCAGTGATGGCCGTGCCACCCTAGGCACGGGTGTTACACGAGTGTTAAAATCGCGGTCGAGGATTGGCCATGTCGCCTAAGACGCTCTACGAGAAGATTTGGGACAATCACGTCGTCCATGAAAGCTACGATGGCAAGCCCGCGCTCATCTATATTGACCGCCACCTGATCCACGAGGGTACCTCGCCGCAGGCCTTTGCCGGCCTGAAGGCCGAGGGCCGCAAGGTGCGCCGCCCCGACCTCACCTTCGCCGTGATGGATCACTCGGTTCCGACGGTGAGCAAGGAACGCCTGCTACCAATTGTCGATACCGACGCCCGCCTGCAATTTGAAGCGCTGGAGAAAAACTGCCGCGAAAGCGGTGTCCGCTTGTTCGATATGAACAGCGCGAGTCAAGGGATCGTGCACGTTATTGGGCCGGAGCTGGGCATCACGCAGCCGGGGCAGACGATTGTTTGTGGCGACAGCCACACCTCGACGCACGGCGCATTTGGCACCCTGGCGTTTGGCATCGGCACCAGCGAAGTGGAGCATGTTTTGGCGACGCAGTGTCTGGTGCAGTCGCGCTCGAAGACCATGCACATCGTCGTGAATGGCAAGCGGCCACGCGGCGTAACGGCAAAAGACATCGTGCTGGCGATCATCGGAAAGATCGGTATCAGCGGCGGCAACGGGCACGTAGCCGAGTATGGCGGCGAAGCCATTCGCGGGTTGTCGATGGACGGCCGCATGACCGTGTGTAACATGACCATTGAAGGCGGCGCGCGCGCGGGAATGGTGGCGCCGGACGAAACGACATTTTCATATCTCGAAGGCCGGCCGTTTGTGCCGCGCGGAAAGGCGTTTCAGGAGGCTGTCGAGCGCTGGAAATTGTTGAAGACGGATGCGGACGCGAAATTCGACACCACCGTGGAGCTGCACACGAAAGACATCGCCCCGCAGGTTACCTGGGGAACGAATCCCGGCATGGTCAGCGGCGTAACATCGCGCGTCCCCGATCCGGGATCCTTCACAGATTTGAACGATCAGAAGGCCACCGAGCGCGCGCTGATCTACATGGGCCTCAAGGCAGGCACGCCGATCGTGGACATCCCCATCGACCGCGTGTTCATCGGCTCGTGTACCAATTCCCGTATCGATGATCTGCGCGCAGCCGCGCATTTTGTGGCCGGCAAACACGTAGCCCGCAGCGTGAAGCAAGCCCTGGTAGTCCCAGGCTCCCGCGGAATCAAAAACCAAGCCGAAAAAGAGGGCCTCGATAAAATTTTCACCGATGCCGGATTCGAGTGGCGCGACGCTGGCTGCAGCATGTGCATCGGAATGAACTCCGACGTCCTCCCGCCGCACGAGCGTAGCGCCAGCACCAGCAACCGCAATTTCGAGGGTCGCCAGGGCCGCGATTCGCGCACGCACCTGGTGAGCCCCGTAATGGCCGCAGCCGCCGCCATCGCCGGCCATTTCGTAGACGTCCGCGACTTCGACGTAGCCAATGTCGAATGATTTTGTAGGGGCACGGCACTGCCGTGCCCGTCCTGATGTTTCCGATGTAGCGGCCGCCGGCCGTTTACCCTGAACCTCGAAGGCTGGCGGGCGCGTTTAGCAGCCCTGGAGAAGAACCGAATGCAGCCATTCACAAAACACACCGGCATGGTAATGCCGCTCGACCGCGTCAACGTCGACACCGACCAGATGGTGCCCAAACAATTTCTCAAAGCCCTGACGCGCGAAGGCTTCGGCCGCATCCTGTTCTACGACTGGCGGTATCTAGCCGGAGAACAACCGAACCCGGAATTCGTTCTGAATTTTCCGAGATACCGCGGCGCATCGGTGCTGTTAACGCGTGCGAATTTCGGCTGCGGCTCGAGCCGCGAGCACGCTCCCTGGGGCGTGAAGGATTACGGCTTCCGCGTAATCCTCTCCCCCAGCTATGCCGACATTTTCTACAACAATTGCTTCAAGAATGGCATCCTCCCGGCGACGTTGACGGAAGCCGAGATCGACGAACTCTTCAAGCGCACCGAAAAACAAGAAGGCTATTCCCTAACGGTGGATTTGCCGAACCAGACCGTTAGCGACCCGCACGGATTGGTTTATAAGTTTGAGATCGCGCCCTCCCGAAAAGAAGTTTTGTTGAAGGGCTTGGACGACATTGGCACCAGTTTGCAGCACGCCGAGAAGATCGACGCCTACGAGAAGGCGCATGCTGCCACGGCGACGATGTTTGACGCCGTGGACGTAAAGAACTATTCCAACGGCCGCTGATACGAACCAGGCCGACTGCAGTGCTAGCGCGACCCGCGCTGGAGTGAGATAGGGATCCAGCGGGGCTCGAAAGCCGCGAAGAAGCAATGGTCTGCTTGACACACTTCGTTGCCGACGACATCCTCGAAACGTGAGCCTCGCGAAATCATTGGTCTTCGGCGTTGCCTGGATCGTGCTGGCGACGACTGCGAAACCGGTGCCAGCGGACGACACCAATCCTGGATGGGTCGAGGTACGCACCACGCACTTTGTGGTGGCAAGCAACGCCGGCGAGGGCGCCGCGCGAGGCGTGGCGGAAGACTTCGAGCAGATTCGATCGCTGTTTCACGCCACATTTCCGGAGTTGCGGATTGATCCGGGGCAGCCGATCGTGATCCTGGCGGCCCGCGACGAAGCCACGATGAAGATGCTGGCGCCAGAGGAGTGGGGCGGAGAGCAGCACATACGTCCCGCGGGGTTGTTTCACAGCGACGGGGAGAAGGATTACGTCGTGCTGCGGCTGGATGCCCAAGGGACGACGGCGTACCACACGGTCTACCACGAATATACCCACGAGCTACTGCACCTGAACTTTATTGGGATTCCCTTGTGGTTAAGCGAGGGAGTGGCGGAATTTTTCGGAAATTCCACCCTGGGACCACAGGAGGCGCGGACCGGGACGGTGGATAAGACGCACCTCTATATATTGAGCAAGAACGAATGGCTGCCGATGGAGACGATGCTGGATGTGCGGGAGAGTTCCACTTATTACAACGAGAAGAATCCGGCGTCGCTATTTTATGCGGAATCGTGGGCGGTGGTGCACTACTTGCTGTTAGACCCGGAGGCTCGACGCCAGCAACTGTTGAAGAAATATTTGGCCCATTGGGATTCGTCGGCTGATCGGGTGGAAGCGGGACGCAAGGCGTTCGGCGATTTGGGGCGATTTGAAGAAGCGGTGAAAAAGTACGTGCGGCAGGCGAACTGGGGCGCAGGCGTAGTGTTGCCGGGACAGGCGAAGTCGGCTGGAGATGTGTCGGTGCGAACGCTCGCACCGGCAGAAGTTCTGGCGTTGCGCGGAGATTTTTTCGTGCACCGGAAGCGGATGGATGCGGCGCTGCCGTTGCTGCAAGAAGCGGTGAGGCTGGGGCCGGACATCGCGGTTACGCACGAGGCGCTGGGATTTTACGATTTTCGGGACAGCGATTTCGCGGCCGCGGATGAGGAGATGAACAAGGCGATTTCGCTGGGGTCGGCGAGTTTCATGGCGTTTTATTGCCAAGGGGTGTTGCTGCTGCGCGATTTTTCGGAGACGGAGGAGTCCACGAAGAAGGCGCGTGCTGCTCTGGAAAATGCGGCCCGGTTGAATCCAATGTATGCGCCGACCTTTGAAGCACTGACGCAGGCGTATTCGCGTACGGCCGAGACGCAGGGGAAAGCGCTGGAGGCTGCGGAGACGGCGGTGCGGCTCGATCCGGAATCGCGAACGTACAAGACGAACCTGGCGTATGTGCTGTTGAACAACCGGAGGGGCGAGGAGGCGCGGGCGGTCGCGGAGAAATTAGAAGCGAGCGCAAGCTCGCTGGAGGAACAACGCACGGCAAGGTCGGTCCTCGGGGCGATCGAGGAAGAAGAGGAATGGGAAAAGGAGAGCGCGGAAGAAGCGCTGGGGCGCTTGAAAGTGGATGGGCCGCAGGTGGCCACCGGCCCGGATTTAACTCCGGATATCGTGCATCCGGCCATTTCGCGGCGGCAGCTGGGGCCACCGGAATGGATGGCGGTGGAAGGAGCGATCGAAGGGATTGATTGCGCGCGAAGTCCGGAGGTAACGCTCACGTTGAATTTGCCGAAGGGTGCGATGGATTTTCACGCAGCGGATTTTGGACGGGTGGGCATGAGCGGAATCAGCGCCGAGTCGGTGCCGGAACTGGATACGTGCAAGCAGTGGAGCGGGCGAAGAGTGAAGGTGTGGTTCCGGCTGGCGAAGGGGAAAGACTACGTGGGGGAGATCATTCGGATTTATTTTTATTGATTGGGGCTTGAAAGAGACACAGTTTCGATAATTTGTTCCTATTCCGGGGCGTTGCCCGCTGCGAAACTGCGGCTGGGCTTGGCTTACTGGGGCACAGGCAGGAGTGCCTGTGCTACCAGGAACGTGTTCGCGGGGAAACCACGGTACCTTAGTACCTTGACGGATACGGGCCTATACTCTACATCTTTACTATCGTGCCCACACCTTCGATTCGGTCCCTCCTTTTTGCGCTTGTGTGGTTGCTCTTCCCTTCCTGCCAGATGGTTCATGCGGCGGACATCAACGAAGGATGGATCGAAGTACGCAGCCCGCACTTCACCGTGGAGACGAATGGGAGCGAGAAGGATGGCAGGCGAATAGCCGAACAATTCGAGCAGTTCCGCGCGATGTTTCACGCCGCGTTTCCAAACTTTCGTATCGATACCGCTCAGCCGATCGTGATCCTGGCCGCTAAAAATGAAAACACGATGAAGGTGATGCTTCCGGAAGACTGGAAAGCGAAAGGACACGTACATCCTGCAGGGATGTACGTGCAAAACGAGGATAAGCATTACGTGTTACTGCAGCTCGACGCGGAGGGTAGCAACCCGTTTCATGTCGTCTATCACGAATACACGCATGTGCTGGTACATCTGAATTTCAGCGGCTTGCCCCTGTGGCTGGATGAAGGACTGGCGGAATTCTTCGGCAACACCACGCTGGGGGAAAAAGAGAGCCAGACCGGGACGATCGATGCGAACACGCTGGCATTTCTGCGACAGAGCCAGCTGATCCCCGTGGAGACGCTCCTGCAGGTGGACCACACGTCGCCCTATTACAACGAGGCGAATCGCGCCTCGGTGTTCTACGCCGAATCCTGGGCGCTGGTTCATTACCTGATGATGGATGAAGAAGCACGCCAGCGGCAGTTGCTGCCCAAGTTTATCATCGCGTGGGACAAGAACCAGAACCAGGCGGAGGCCGCGCAGCAAACGTTTGGCGACCTGAAGGTGTTCGGAAGAGCGATCGAGGGGTACTCGCGCCAGGCACGCTTCCGGGAGGGTGTCGTCAAGATGGGACAAGCGGAGGCCGACGCGAGCAAGAGCTTTCCTGTGCGCAGGTTGGCGGCGGCGGAAGCGACGGGATTGCGGGGCGACTTCTTCGCGCACGAAGGCCAATTGGAGGCCGCCAAACCGGTACTGGAGCACGCGGTGCGACAGGACGCCAACCAGATGATCGCGCGAGAAGGGCTCAGCTTTTACTACTTCAGAAAAGGCGAGTTGGGAAAAGCCGACGAGGAAATCAAGGAAGCCATTTCGCGAGGCGATACAAGCCTGGACGCGGCTTACTATCATGGAATGTTGCTGACGCGAGAAGGCGACCTTGGGAAGAACGCGGAGGCGATTGAGAGTGTGAAAAAAGCCACGCAACTGAATCCCCAGTTTGCGCCCGCATTCGAGATGCTGGCGTACGCGTATTCGCAATCGCCGGAAACGCAAAAGCAGGCTCTGGATGCGGGATTCGCGGCGGTGCGGCTCGATCCTGCCAATCATCAGTATCTTTTGGCGTTGATCAACCTGCTGACCAACAACGATCGGGACGCCGATGCACGGTACCTGGCGCAGAAGCTGATAGCCAGCGCGGAGTCGGCGGAAGAGAAGCGGGAAGCCGAAGCGGCGCTGGACCGCGCCCAAGTGCACGAGAAGTGGAGGGCGCAGAGAAAAGAGCGGGAGGCGAATTGGGCGGCACGAGGGACGGGCGGGGCGGCCACGACGAGTGCTGCGCCAGCAGACGGGTCCGCGGCGGTGGCGACGAAGGGGGGTACGAGCGCGGTCATAGGGACCGAGTTCGCATCGACGAGCGTTGCGCTGAAGCCAACGACTACGATGGCGATCGAAGGGATCATTCACGGGGTCAAGTGCGAGCACGCTCCGGAGGTAACGATCGAGCTGGATTTCTCGGGTAGCGTTGTGAAATTGCACTCCGCGAATCTCGAGCAGGCGGAAGTAACGGCGGCGCGGGGACAACATGCGATGGGAACCGATACCTGCAAGGAATGGACCGGGCGGAGGGTGAGAGTGTGGTTTCACCTGAATTCAGGAGAAGGAAACTTCGGCGAGATTACGAAGCTTTATTTTTACTGAGCGATTCCAGAGCTCAAATATACGCTGAAGGGTGAACCAGTGAATCCATTCCCGGGAGTCAAAGCCCGCGCTACGCTACATACCTCCTCTTTCTTGACGCCGCACGACCTCGTCGCTATCCTCCCCTTTATCACGCATGGGCAAGCCTAAAATCTTCATCAACTACCGTCGCGATGACAGCGAGCAATATGTCTTTGGGCTGGGCCTGCTGCTGAATCAGCAATACCCGGACCAGGTGTTCTGGGACCGCGACACCATTCAGCCCGGCCGCAAATTCAAGTCCGAGATCGAAAAATCGCTGAACGATTGCGCGGTGTTCATCGCGGTTATCGGAGAGCGCTGGCTTACCATCGAAAATGATCGCGGCGAACGCCGACTCTTTCATCCCGAAGACGTGTTGAGACTGGAACTGAGGGCCGCGCTCGAACGCGAAATTCCCGTCATACCCCTGCTCGTCGGCGAAGCCCAAATGCCGTCGCGGTCGGCGCTCCCCGAAGATATCCGCACGCTCGCCGAATGGAATGCCATGCGCATCCACCTCGACCAAGCGAGATCCAGCGTCGCGAAACTTATTTCGGTGATCGACAGTCTCCTGGCCGAAGCCGCGACCAAGGCTGCCCCGGCTCAGGCTCCGATGCCGGTCGCTACACCGGAGTTCACGCCACCACCTACACCGCCGGAAAGCGCAAAGGCCGAGCCCGCTCCGGCTCCGAAACCGCCGCCGACACCTGACCCAGCTCCAAGTCCAACCTCTCCACCACTAGCTGCTTCTTCACTGCAGCCAGCGCCACCCGCCAAACCGGCGCTCAACATGCGGCGGCCGCAGCTACTAGTCGGCGCCGGGGTACTTGCTGTCTCTGGTTTGGTTCTCGCCGGGGTCTACTTCACGGTCGAAAAGTTCCAGCACAAGAGTCCCTCTCGTACCACGTCAACTTCTTCAACCTTCGGCAGCCAGCTGTCAGTGGCGCCTCCGGCGCAGAGTTCCTCGTCCTCCTCCACCGGCTCTTCTCTTCCCGCGGGATCCAGCGGCAGCTCCGCAGCGCCAGCTACCGGCAGATCAAAACCGGCGGTGGACCCTGATTTTCAAGAGTTTTTCGACCTAGCCCAGAAAAACAACCAGACCAAGCACACCGCTACGGGGATCGACGCGAACAGCTCTTCCGCCCCTGCTGCGTCCACCGTCCATCCCGCGCAGCCCGCGACGACGCCATCGAAAACCGCCGCGAGTACTGACGCGTTCCGGGACGAGCTGGATAGCTATTTCCGGAACCAGGGAACCAAGAAAACTTCTTCGAACTCCTCGAGCACCTCTTCCCCAACTTCTGGATTGGTCAGCCATCCCGCGCAGGTCACCACGACACCATCGAAGGCCGCGGACGGTACTGATACGTTTCAACGTGAACTCGAAGAGGCATTCAAAAACGCGCCGGCAAAGACATCTTCTTCAAATTCTTCAAACACTTCGAAAAGCTCGGGCAGTCCGCCAGCGAAACCAGACGTCGTCGCAGGGCAAAAGCAGATACTCCCTGACTGGATCGTGAACGTCAACAATGACAACGGACTCAGGTGGGCATCGAGGGATTTTAGTCAACTCCCGAGTGTTCCCTTTCAAGCGAATCACGCATTGATACGGCTCCACTACGTTCAGGATGCGCTGCTGTGGGCCTATAACAACGCCAAGTATGGCGGCTACTCGGACTGGCGAATCCCGACACAAACGGAGATGGCAACCCTGTGCGGCACGGACCAAAAGCGGAATGCGTATAAGAGCACGTTTCCTGCGTCGTCGTCGTTTTTGTACTGGACTTCGACCATGAACTACCGGCTTGTCGTGATCATGAACTGTAAGACGGGTCAGGTCGGATCAGACTCGATCGACGACGATATGGGATACCCCTCCAAGCCACAAACCGTTCCCACGCTACGTCCGGTCCGGGGCCACCTGCAACCGTAGCCCGCGGCGAGAAGCCCGCGGAAACCGGGCATCGTCATAATCACGCAGTCATCGGGGTTCAGATCACGGAGATTGGATGTGTTGGTCCGGCGTGGCCTCGATGGAAGCTTTGAGCGCTTTCGCTACTTCACCGGCGATATCGTCCTGAACCATAAGGATGTCGTGGAATGGACGGTCGTAGGTTTCCGACCAGACGATGTAGCCGTTGTCGGCACGAATCAAGCGCGCGTCAACCCGCAGACTGGAGCCCGATTTCCGGACACTGCCATCCAGCACATAAGCGACACTGAGAATCCTGGCGATGTCGGCGATGGTCGTTTGCGGGGCCCCATTTGAACGCGGCCATAGTTGGCCTTTGAAATAAAAGGAAGCCGTGGGGGATGGTACGCGCAAGCCCGGAACCTTGCTGAGTTTGTCGATCAACTCCTCGGTCATGCCGTCGGCGAACGGTTCCTGATTCATCGCATCGGTCAGATCGAGAAACGGCAGCACGGCGATGGAGTTTTGCGGCGGCTGAGCGAGGGCGGTAAAGGCGGAGTGATTGATGATTGCGAGATTGCGGTGAAGCAGAAAAACCATCACCAGCGCGACGCAAATCGCTGCGACGAGGACGAGTGCGATGCGCGGGCCGCGAGACGGGCCGGTTTTCGCCGGCTTGTGGGATAGATCGCTGCTCGCCCCGGCGGGATTATCGTTGGCGAGCCCGCGCGAAGAGCCCTCTCTTGCGACCGACCCATCCGGCCAAGGATCGACCTTCGCTACCATCCGATAGCCCAGGCGCGGAATCGTTTCAATGTAGACGGGTTGCTTAGGGTCGTCGCCTAACAAGCGGCGCAGCGATGCCACCGCCTGGTACACAGAGTCCGGAGCGACGGTGACATCAGGCCAAACTTCGTTGAGCAAAGCATCGATGCTGACGACCTCGCCGGCGCGCTCGGCCAGGCAAACCAGCAAGCGCATGGTGCGTGCTTCGACACGAGCAGTCTCGCCATTTCGCGAAATCTCGCCGGAACTCGGATTGGCGGACCATTCGCCAATCCGGAGCGTTGTGGTCTTTGGGGGTCCCGTGCCAGCTCGGTTCTAACCTTCTGCCATTCGCCGCCGAGCATACCACGCCGTAGAGAAACGCTAAATTCGGTGCCCGCGCTGCTCGCCTGGTTGGTCAGTTCTGCGAGTTAGAGTCATTTTCAGCAATATTCAGAGTGTTTCAGGCTCCGATCAGGACTCTGCTACCCGGTTTCGCCTATCTTCGGCCGTCCCTCGTTATTCAAGCAAGGGACAGACCAGGAACCGATCAAAGAGAGAGGAACCCATGACAGGAGATTCAGCACCGGGGTCGTCAGGAAAAAGGAGCGCTCTATTAGCAATCGCGATGGGCGGCGGGATCGCCGGGACTCTAGACCTAATGCAAGCGAGCATCCTGTTTGGATGGAAGATTCCGCTGGTCATTGCCGCCGGCTTGCTTGGACGGTCGGCTTTCCAAGGCGGTGTCGGCACTTTTGCCCTAGGTGTGTTGCTGCACTTCTTTATCGCGTGCTCGGCAGCGGCTATTTACTACGGGGCGAGCCGGAAGCTGCGTTTTTTGATCGAACATCCGCTGGTGTGCGGATTGTTTTTTGGCGTCGCGGTGGAAGACGTCATGAGGTTTATCGTGTTGCCGCTTTCGGCGCTTCACGCGCGGGGACCCTATCGACTATATGACTTGCTTCTTGGACTGGGCGTGCACATGGTGGTGGTCGGGCTACCGATTTCGTTCAGCGTGCGGCGCTTCGGGCAATAAAAACACTCGAAACGCCCGAGCGTGAGCGGCGAAGCTGCGGTTGAGGTCGAGGTCCTACGAGCATCCTCGCCGGATGCTCTCAGGACGACCTCGTGGTGCTCGATCGGACAGCCTCTCTGTATCGTTCACGCGTGCAACGATCCCGCTCCCCACTCTTCCCCGCAGCGTCGCTATCTTTTCTCGTAAACGGTGCGGCCGCCAACCACCGTGCGAAGCACCTCCGTCTTGACGTATTCAGACGGCGGAACTTTTGTCAGGTCGTTGGAGAGGATGATGAAGTCGGCGAATTGGCCGGGCTTAAGGGCGCCCTTCTTGCCTTCTTCGAATTGGGCGTAGGCGGAACCTATGGTGTAGGCGCGGATGCAATCGTCCAGCGAGATTTTTTCCTGCGGTTGCCAGCCGCCTGGCGGGCCACCGTCGGGGAGTTCGCGAGTGACACACGCGTAAAGGCCGCGCATAGGGTTGATGGGCTCGACGTCGTAGTCGGTGCCGAAGGCAAGGTGGACGCCGTTTTTTTGCATGGTGGCCCAGGCGTAAGCGCCCTTTACGCGGTCAGGACCGATGCGTTGTTCGGCCCAGCGCATATCGGTGGTTTCGTGGGAGGGTTGCATGGAAGCGATGACGTTGAGCTTGGCGAAACGGGGGAGATCGTCGGGGGCGACGACTTGGGCGTGCTCGATGCGGTCGCGGCGGTCGCGGGGAGGATTGGCTTTAGCGACAGCTTCGAAGACGTCGAGGGCTACGCGATTGGCGCGGTCTCCGATGGCGTGAAAGCCGAGTTGGAAGCCGGCTCTGTCGCGTTCGATGGCCATTTGGCGGAGCTTGTCCGGATCCATGGCCATGATGCCGCTGGTCGAAGGATCGTCGGAATAGGGAGCGAGCATGGCGGCGGTGCGGGAGCCGAGCGCGCCGTCGGTGACCATTTTAAGCATGCCAGTTTTCAGCAAGGGATCACTGGTGCCGCCTTCGCTGCGTTCGTTCTGGAGTTCTTCGAGGCTGGTGGTGAAGTGCAGCCACTCGGTGATGCGGACGGTGAGTCTGTTTTCGTCCTTTAGGTCGCGATAGACGAGAAAATCGTCCCAGTCGGAATTGTCCTGAACGGAGGTGACGCCGTTTTTGGCGACGTCGGCCAGAACCAATTCGATACCGTGGCGGCGTTCGGCGGATGACGGATCGGGAACGTATTGTTGAACGAGGCTAATAGCGGAGCCTTCTTCGAGCATTCCGGTGAGTTCGCCGTTGGCGTCGCGCTCGAATTCGCCGCCTTTGGGATTGGGGGTGTCTTTGGTGATGCTCGCAAGCTGGAGCGCCAGGGAGTTCGCGACCGCCACGTGGCCAGAGATGTGGGTGAGGAGTACGGGGTTTTTCGGCGAGACGGCATCGAGTTGTTGTCTGGTGGGGAATTTTTTATCGAGCCAAAGCGTGTGGTCCCAGCCGCTGCCGGTGATCCAGTCGCCCTCTTTGTGAGCGGCTACGGCATCGGCGACGCGCTTTTGCAGTTCTTCGGTGGAGGGGACGCCGTTCAGGCGGACGGCCAGCAGGTCTGCGGCGGCGCTACCGAGATGGACATGGGCATCATTGAAGCCGGGCATGACGAATTTGTTGCCGAGCTGAACGGTTTCGGCGTTTTCGTCGCCGCCGCCGCATTCGAGCATGATTTGTTCTAGTCCGCCGACACAGACGATTTTTCCTTCGCGGATGGCCATGGCGGAGGCCCAAGGATGTTGCGGGTCGTTGGTGTAGATACGGCCGTGAAGATAGTAGATGGTGCGAGGAGGGGGCGGAAGGGCTTGGGCGTTGGCGAACGGCGGAGTTAAAGATGCGAGAAATAATACGCAGAGAGGAATGACGAACAGGACGGGCCGGCTTGCGGGGCGCTCGCAGGGGACGCGCTTAAGCGCGCCCCTACATTTCTGAGCTGCGACGGGCAATATTTTGGATGGAGTTTGTTTGGAGATGGTGGCGCGGCAGGGACGCGTCTTTTGGATCATTTCGATTTTTCCTCCGCGACTCCGGAAATACCGAGAAGAATGAGAAGGGCGCGCTTCAGGCCCATTTCGCGGCCTGAGGGTTCGTACCATTCCTGTAGGGAGTGGGCGCCGCCGCCGGTGCCGCCTGCACCGATGGAGATGGCGTCGATCCCGTTGGAGAGCGGTATGTTGGCGTCGGTCGAGGAGCGCTCGATGCGCGATTGATTGCCGACGTAGTCGTCGGCGGCACGCAAGGCGGCGAAGAGCGGCGAGTTGGAGGCGAGTTCGCCGCCGGGGCGTATGCCGAGAACCTCGATTTTCCAGTCGAGCTTCCCTTTCGAGCGATCGCGGGCGGATTCCATTTCGTCGCGAACGCCTGCGGCGACGGCTTCGCGGAGCGCGGACTCCAGCTTGGCGAGTTCGTCTTCGCTTTCGGAGCGGATATCGACTTTTAGTTTTGCATCGTAGGGGATCGAATTGACGGAGGTGCCGCCTTCGATCTGCCCGAGATTGAAGGTGGTGCGCGGGCTGGCAGGAACCTTTGTGTTGATGAAGCGGATCGAACCGCGAACCAGTGCGTTGATGGGATTGGGCATTCCGAAGTCGGACCAACTGTGGCCGCCCGGGCCGGTGATCAGAACTTCGAGGCGGCGGGAGGCCAGGGCTTTGGTGGTGACGTGATCGGTGCCGGAGCCGTCGAGAACGACGGCAGCCTTTAACCGGGAACGGTAGTCGTCCACGAGGGCGCGCATGCCGCGGAGATTGCCTTCGCCTTCTTCGCCAACATCGGCGACGAACAGGATGGTGCGGCGCGGCTTGATGTGGGATTCGTGAATGGCGCGGGCAATGGAGACGAGAGCAGCGAGGCCGGTGCCGTTGTCGGAAATGCCTGGGGCACTCAGACGGTCGGCTTCACGGCGAACTTTTACGTCGGTGCCGGGCGGGAAGACAGTGTCAAGGTGCGCGGTGAGCATGACGATTTCTTTTTCGGTTGCGCCGGGCAGTTCACCGATTACGTTTCCGGTCTTGTCGATTTGTACGTTGAGGCCGGATTCGGCCAGGAGCGTCTTGACGGCGGAGGCGCGCGCCGCCTCTTGAAATGGCGGAGCGGGAATCTCGGTTATGCGTACTTGCTGATCGTTAATCCAGCCGAGATTGCGGGAGAACCAGGACAGCGCCGAGCGAATTTCAGGGGTTTCAGCGAACTGCGGGGCGGGAGCGGAACGGTTTGGAGCGCCGGGGGAGCGAACTGGCATGACCGAAAGGATAACCCAAAGAAGAAGATGTTTCACGACCGAGTTCCGGGGCGATGGCGAGATCGCGCGTGGGTTCAATTGCGTAACGGCTCCGATGCTAGCGCCTGGATTTCGGCGTCGGTGAGGACGCGGTCGGATTGTTTGGCGGCGTCGAGGATGCGCATCACCACGGCGTCGTTCGCGGGGATTTTGTGACGCTCGAGCCAGAAGAGCACGTTGGATTTGCCACTCATGGGGCCTATCTCGATGATTTGTTCCAGACCGAACAGATGCGATGGGACGCCGCTGTAAACCACGTCGGCCAGGCCAGGGTCTTTGCTGTGGAAGGCTTTGACGATGGCGGCGGCGTGGACGCCGGTGGCGGTGCGGAAGGCGTCGTGTCCGACTACGGGATAGTTTGGCGGGATGGTGGTGTGCGTGGCGTGCGCGACTTTTTCGCAGTATTCCTTGAGGCGGGAGAGGTCGTGATCGATTAAGCCCATCAAGCGCAAGTTGACGATCATGAGCTCCATCGGCGTGTTGCCGACGCGTTCGCCCAAGGAGTTTGCGGCAGCGTGTACTTGATTGGCGCCGGCAGCGACGGCAGCTAGCGAGTTCGCGATGGCCAGGCCGCGATCGTTGTGGCCATGCCAGTCGATGCGGATTTTCTCGCCGCTGGGTTGGACGATTTCTTCGACGGCAAACTTTATCAAATTGTAGGCGCCTTGCGGTGTGGCGTGGCCGACCGTGTCGCAGAAGACGACAGCACGAGCGCCGCCGCGGATGGCGGTGGAGTAAAGGCGCTTGACCGTGTCGCGATCGGTGCGAATGGTGTCTTCGGTGACGTACATCGACGGGAGACCGTGATCGACGGCGAACTTGACTGCTTTTTCTGTGGTGCGCTCAAGATGATCAACGGTCCAGTCTTCTACCAGGCGGCGGATTGGGCTAGAGCCGAGGAAGGTGGCGGCTTCCAGCGCGATGCCTACGCGCTGGGAAATTTCCGCGATGGGTCGAATATCGGCTTCGACGGTGCGAGCGGCGCAGTTGGGGCGAATCTTCATGCGGTGGGTGGCGATTTCGCGGGCTAGGGCTTCGGTATGGGCAGCGGCGCGCGGGCCTGCGCCCGGAAGGCCGATGTTCACGGAGTCGATGCCGAGCGATTCCATGAGGTGCAGGATTTCGATTTTTTCTTCGATGGTGGGGTCGTAGACGGACGGATTTTGCAGGCCATCGCGAAGCGTTTCGTCGTTGAGCAGGACGCGTGTTCCGGGCGCGATGGCGGGAGGAGAGGCCTGGTTCCAGTCGTAGATGTATTCGGAGTTTAGGTGCTCGGCCACATTGTTATTCTATATTGGTTGCGGGACGCGGTCACACTCACACTAATTTCAATCGAATCAAAAGCAGATTCCCCTATTAGTCCGAGCAAAGTCCAGGAGGTCGTTGCTCTCGGCAGGATCCAGGAGCCGACGTCGCAATCTCCTTAAGATTCGTCGCCGGGACCGCCAGACGACCCGCACTCTTTCCACAGCTTTTCCCAATTCCAGATCCCGTACGCCACGTTTTTCGGCAGCGGGAATCCGAGCTGATGCGCGAGCATACCCACCTGCCCGCGATGGTGGGCTTCGTGAGAAAGCATGTAGCACAGCATTTCCGGGCCGACCGGCCAAGGCTTCGCCCAGCCGTCTCTGTGAAACTTCTCGACGCGGCCACCCGAACCGCCGAGCGCTTCCGAGAGCATCTCCTCGCAGCGAGCGGCGCTCTCGGCCAATCCCGCACGGGCCTGCCGCGGCGTACAATGCGCGCGGTGAAGCTGCCGTGGAACCTTCAAGTGCGGAGCGGTAAGCCTGACCCACTTGGCGCGAACGTTGTGCATGTGCGTGAAGATCGCCGCAATGGTGCGCACGTTGCCGGGCGGTTTGGCTTTCCAGGCGCGCGGGTCAAGATTTTCGATAAGAATCTGGTTAATGCGGTCGTTGGCCGCAAAGATACGGACTGCGGCCCGGCCGAGTTGAGTGTGAACCCTGGGTGGACGAGTGGTCACGGCTCCCTACTCCTCGGCCTACGCTACAGCTTCGAAACCGCCGATCTGGCTCTTGGTCGGTTCTACTTGGGGTGAGGACGGAGTAAAGCATAGGAGCCATCCTGCTAGGGCGCCGAAGACCAAGTTGAAGCCCAGCGTCTCCCAGAAATGGCTCCGCGCAACACTGGCGGGCATCAACGGATTCGGCAACAGCAAGGCGGTTGTCCAGCAAGTCGAAAAAAGTGCCGCGGCCAAAGCCGACTCCCGCCGGGAGGTGCGGATCATCCGAACGAGTGGATACAGACACCCCACGTAGAGGAGAGCGCGGAACGCAGTAAGGGCGTAAATCCAAGGGGAGCTTATCCAGTTGTGCCTCAACGCCGCCCAGAAGGTTGCCAGATCCGGTCCCCCGTAGAAGCGCCGCAGTTCAGGGTTTCTCCAAGCGACGTAATAGCCGAAGAACATGTACAGAAAGACGAAGGCTGCGACGAGGATGACGAGTCGCAGGAGGATCGAACTCAGCTTCGGCAAGACCCAAGGCGACTCAGGTGCACGAACCGAGGCCGCTCGCCACTTGCCGAGCGTCAGGACAGCGAGTGGCGCGAACAGAGCTGCCGCAATCGCACCTTGGACGAAAATCGCCCGGATCACTCCAGGAAGCAATTTGTTTGAGAGAAAGGCAACCGAATCGACCTGACTGGCGACGGTCGAGATGCCATACATGCTCACGAAGATAGCGCCGACTAGCATCCAGCCGTGCCAGCGAGCCCTGAGGATGAGGTACGAGAGGACGCTGCCGACAGAGAGAGCAAAAATTAGAAAGCCGCGAAGAAGATTGTCGGGCGTCGGAGGAATCTGCTGATTGGCAGGCGGCGCGGACTCGGACACGATTGGCTGCTGAGCGACCTTGTCGAGTCCGGAAAGCACGCCGCCGACAGCAGAGCAGATCGCGAACAAAAGACACACCACCAGGATTCTCAGGCCTGTGAAGACAATCGTGCGCGTAGCCATGGTGTCTCCTGGAGCGCGTGAGAAATCGCGCCTGGCTGATCAAGAACAGCTTTATACCACGACCCGGGGTTTCAGCAGTTGCGTGGGTCAGACACATCGAGCCCTTTGTCTAACTCCTGGTTAAGGCAGCCTACGCAACGTGATGGCGCGCGCTGGGATCGGCCTCCCGATGTGGATTCCGGTCGCGGTGAGCTTATCCGAAGATTCAGGTCTATTGACGCTGCCTTAGGTTCAACTTAGCATCGCACCTTTCAATTTGAGTTTAAGGGCCGGTTTGGAAATCGGTTTCGAATACAACGCACGCCACACTGAACGAGATGATTGCCCAAACTGATGAAGTCGTCGCATGTATTGGCGGTGTCGTCGTTGATCGCAAAGCTCGAGTCATCGAACCGCTCCATCCGGGAACATCCAATCCCGTGACGGTCCGTTCGTGCCCTGGCGGCGTTGTCTGCAATATCGCTCGCAACTTGGCGAAACTAGGATGCAGAACGGCAATATTTTCAGTTGTGGGTCGCGATGCCAAGACGGAACACGTCCTGGATGACTTGGAGACTCCCAATTTGGATCTCTCTGGTCTAAGCCTCTCTTCCGCTCGGCCCACGGCGAGTTACACCGCTGTGCTTGACGAAAGAGGGCAGCTATTCATCGGCCTCGCGGATATGGCCATCTTCGAGGAACTCGACGAGGCCTGGGCGGACAGTATCGCGTCGGCGGTCGCACGATGCAGGTTCTGGATACTGGATGCCAACCTTCCTGCCGCGACGATCGAGCGTCTACTGCGTGCCAACAAAGGCGGCGCCACGGTATTGGTCGATCCTATTTCCGTGGCGAAGGCTGCCCGGGTCCGCCACGTGCTTAACGAAATTGACGTTTTGTTTCCAAATGCCAAAGAAGCTGCGGTGTTGAGCGGACATGCAGTCGCCACTCGCGATGACCTTGTGCGGGCTGCCGCCGAAATTCGTCGTCTTGGAGTAGGCACCGTGATCGTGACCCTCGGCGAAGATGGGATTTACCTGGACAATGGTAAGCAAGGAAAATTTATTCAGGCGACTCCCGCGCGTAAGGTCAGTGACGTGACCGGCGCGGGGGATGCGCTCGTGGCTGGCTACGCGTACGCCATGATTGCCGGCGAACGCTACGAGCCGGCACTCTGGGGGCTCGCAGCGGCAAGCCTCACGGTCGAGACCGAAGAATCGATCGCGCCGAATCTAGGTCGCGAGTCGGTGCTCGAACGGATCGAGGCAAGCCTGAAGCGGTCAGAGACCGGCCGAATATGAATCCATATCTCGAAATCCGCCCCGAAGTGGCCACGGCGCTTGAACGCGGCCGTCCTGTTGTTGCGCTTGAATCAACGGTGATCGCGCACGGCCTTCCGCGTCCACGCAATCTCGAAACAGCTCGCCTGATGGAAGCTGAAGTTCGCAAGCAAGGCGCTATTCCGGCGACGATAGGGCTATTGAATGGAAGGTTGATAGTCGGGCTCTCGGACCAAGAAATCGAACTGTTGGCCAACGCCGAGGGCGTTCACAAGGTGAGCCGCCGCGACCTCTCAACCGTGCTCCAGACGCGAAAACCCGGAGCTACTACGGTTGCGGCCACCGTGTGGATTGCTTCTCAAGCGGGGATTTCTGTATTCGCGACGGGCGGAATCGGCGGCGTACACCGAGGGGTTCAAGAAACTCTCGACATCTCCGCCGATCTTACCGAGTTGGCCCGCGCTCCCGTAGCCGTCGTCTGCGCGGGCGCAAAAATTATCTTGGACTTGCCCCGCACGCTCGAATTGCTGGAGACGCTGGGTGTCCCGGTAGTCGGCTATCGCACGAGCAACTTTCCCGCTTTCTACGTGCGCGAGAGCGGCCTCGCTTTGGACCTGCGCGTCGAGTCTCCCGAGGAAGCGGCCCGCCTCATGTCGGTTCAGTGGGAACTCGGGCTCTCTTCGGGAATCGTATTCTGTAATCCGCCGCCAGAAACGAGTGCGCTCAATCGCGTCGAAACGGAATCGCTCATCGAAGCTGCCTTGGTCTCGGCAAATTCCGCGGGGATTAAAGAAAAAGCTGTCACGCCGTATTTGCTCGGCCATTTGTCAAAGTCAAGCGGCGGTGCGAGTCTGAGGGCCAACATCGCGTTGCTTATTGCCAATGCTGGCCTTGCCGGTCAGATCGCCGTTGCCCTTTCCGCTCTACGCAAGTCGTGACCTCGGAAAGAACTCCCAATGAACGGGTACATCTCTCTTTAGGCACTTCGACTCGCGCCAGTGCGCGGAATACGGTCACGACATCCTTGGCCCACGAAGCAAGGTTCGGTCGACAATGGGAGACGCCGCGTGAATCTGCTGACGAGGGCGAAAGTGGAGTATGCAGGGTTGAACTAGCTGTCGAGAAACAAGACTCGCAAAGCTCGTCAGTGCCAGATAGGTTTGATGTATAGGTCCAAGGAGGAGCGCTTGGTGTAGAAAAGCTGAACTCAGCGGAAGCTGATTCGGAGACACCAAGGAGGCTCCCCCATTGAACCTATGTGACCGTTCCAGTCCTCGGCCATTCGGCCTACCGCGTTCCTTTTCCTTGACTACATGTATAACCCTATGGGACCTGAGCGTTTCCTCCTCTAGTATCTCGGTCCGAAGACGTTCGTTTTACGGACCCTCAAATAAAATAAAACGCCCCTCAAACCGCGCCCCCCGACTTGCGCCATACCTGGCAAGAGAGGATGAGCGGGCAGAAAGAAGCATAATGCGTAATACAGTTGCGATTCGCTCGTTGCTGTTCTCGTTTGTTTTGCTGGCTCTTTCCCATGCTTCGTTCGGACAAGTCGTCATTTCCGTCAGCTTCGGGCCTCCTGCTCTTCCCGTTTACGAGCAGCCGATCTGTCCCGAAGACGGCTACATCTGGACCCCCGGCTTTTGGTACTACTCGGATGATGACGGCTACTATTGGGTGCCCGGGACTTGGGTAGAAGCTCCTCAGCCCGGCTACTTGTGGACTCCCGGCTACTGGGGCTGGGGCGACAACGGCGTATTCATCTTCCATGATGGCTATTGGGGCGAGCACGTCGGCTTCTATGGCGGCATTAACTATGGCTTCGGCTATGGCGGACGCGGCTACGACGGCGGACGCTGGGACAACGGGCACTTCTTCTACAACACCTACGTGAATCACGTGAATGAAACGATCATCCACAACACCTACCGCACTACAATCATCGAAAATAACACCACGCGCGTCAGCTACAACGGAGGCAACGGTGGCATCGAAGCGCGTCCCACAGCGCAGGAAGAAACGTATGGCAGGGAGCAGCACGTCGGCCGCGTCGCCGCTCAAGAGCAGCATATCCAACAGGCTCGCTCGAATCCCCAACTGCGCGCCGCCAACAATCAGGGCAAGCCGCCCATTGCAGCCACTGCCAAACCGGGAGACTTCAGGACCGGGGTAGAACCCGCCAGACAAGCCGGCGGCGCGTACAAGGCGCCTCCAGCGAACGCAGCGCGCAACGCCAACGAAGCACGACCGGGAAATGAAGCGCGTCCCGCTCCTGCCGGTCACGCGAGTGAGTTGCAGCCGCATACCTTCACGCCGCCCAACACCGGCAATCCCGCGACCGACAAGAAATACCAACAGCAGCAAGAGAAGCTCGCCGCTAAACAAAATCAGGACCACCAGAAACTCCAGCAGCAACAGGAAAAAGAACACCAGCAGGCTGCCAAGAAAAACGTCAACGACACGCAAAAACAGCAAATGGAACAGCGTCACACTCAGCAAACCCAACAGCTGGAACAAAAGCACGCAACCCAGCAGCAGCAGATGCAGCAGCGGCAACAGCCACGACAGGAGAGCCGTCCTCCCGCGGAAAAGCCACGCTGATCACGGCTAACCTCTGCGAGGCGTAACTGCTCGCTCTGAATATCAAGGCACGAAGAATTAAGGCACGGAACGGGGTGTCAGCGACTGATGGATTCGCTTGCAGCCCGTTTCTTATTTGCGGTTCGTTAAAGAGCGGGAGAGAACGTGAGTCCCCGCATTCGGGGAGTCTGAGGGCGGCTACAGCGGTTGCAAAATTATAAGTCGTGGTCGCGGAAGATGGTTCTCAGGGCGGCGCGGGCGTTGCGGAGGCGGGCGCCCAGACTGGCGCCGTATTGGAATTGCAGGAAGGCGTCGGCGGCGTGCTCCAAGTTTCCGCCATAGCGATACCACCACGGCTTTTCGCGGCGCGGGAGACGATCGACGTCGATATATTTATCCTGAACCATTTCGAGGAGACCTGTTTTGCCGTGGGTGCGGCCCCAGCCGCTTAGCCCGCAGCCGCCGTGGGGAGCTTCGGCGATGGCGAAATAACTGATGGCGTCGTTGACCATGACGGCGCCGGCGCGGAGGCGTGCGGCGATGGCTTTGCCGCGAGCGGCGTTGCGCGTCCAGACGCTTGCGGAGAGCGAGAACGGCGAATCATTTGCGCGCAGTATGGCTTCTTCGGAATTCGAGACCGTCTGGATGGCGAGAATCGGGCCGAAGGTTTCTTCCTGAAAGAGGCGCGAGGAGGAATCCACGTCGACGATTACGGTAGGCTCGAAGAAATTTGTGCCGAGCTCGGGACGCGCGTGTCCGCCGCAGAGAACCCTTGCGCCGCGTTGGACGGCATCTTCAATCAGGGCGATCATGCGCAGCACGTGTTGTGGACGAATCAGCGGACCGATGTCGGTGGCCGGATCGCTGCCCAGGCCGAGGCGCAATTTTTGCGTTTTTTCCACGCAACGTTCAGCGAAAGATTTGCTGACGGCTTGTTCGACGAAGATTCTTTCGACCGAAAGGCAGACCTGGCCGCAATTGGTGTAGCTTCCCCAGACGGCGCCGCTGGCGGCGGTGTCGAGATCGGCGTCGGCGAGCACGATCATGGCGTCTTTGCCGCCGAGTTCGAGAACGGTGGGAATCAGGCGCTTGGCGGAGGCTTCGGCGACGCGGCGTCCTATTTCGACGCTGCCGGTGAACAGGATCTTGTCGCAGGCGGCTTCGATGAGAGCTTGGCCTACTTCGCCGCCGCCCTGGACGATCGTTACCAAGTTCTCTGGAAAACCCGCGCTCGCGAACAGTCTTTCGATCAGCGCACCGCAATGTGGCGTGAAGTCGCTGGTCTTGCAGACGACTGCGTTGCCGGCGACGATCGCCGGGATGATCTGGCTGACGGGAATTGCCAGCGGGTAATTCCACGAACTGATGATGCCGATTACGCCGAGCGGCTCGTAGCTGAGCGTGCCGGTCTTCGCCTTGGCGGCGAGATTGTGATGTGGAACCGATTCTGGTCGCAGCATGCGCTCGGCGTTCTCGCCAAAATATTCCGCGGTGTCGAGCGCGACGAAAATATCCGCGAAGAGGGCTTCGGCGCGCGGCTTGCCGGATTCCTGAACGATGGCGTCGGCCAGGGCATCTCGCGAGGACAGGATGCGCTCGCGAAGAACCTTCAGGCGGGCGGCGCGTTCTTCGATCGGGATCCTGGACCAATTTACTTGAGCCGCGCGAGCGTTCGCGACGATCACCGGCAGGAGCGCAGGCGGCGTTTTCTCGAAGCAACCGAGGACCTCGCCAGTGGCGGGGTTTACGGACGGGATCGTGCCGACCGAAGTCGCGGTGGCAGCCATACGCGGATTCTAACTGAAAACCGTACCGTCGAGACGGAACTTCGTGGCGCGCGAAGCACGATCCGACACGAGGGAACCGAGATCGAATCATGTGCGTGTACCATGGATGGCATTTCTTGCAGTCGAAAAAAACAGGAGATTCCGATGAATCGCTTTCTGCTGCGAGCGTTAGCCCTCGGCGCCTTGGTCTTGATCGCTATCGTTCCGGTAAGCCCGCAACAAGGCAATCAAACGCAACGATTCCCGCAATTTGAAAATGAGGACGTGAAGGTTTGGAAGTCGACGGTCATGCCCAATAATCCGCTGGCGATGCACCGTCACGAACACGGGCGCGTCATCATCGCCTTAAGCGGAGGGACGATGAAAATCGTCGAACAAAATGGCTCGTCGGAAACCCACAATCGGGAAACTGGGAAGGCGTATTGGCTCCCGGCCAATCCTCCCGGCGAAATGCACTCCGACGTCAACGCCGGAGACAAACCCATTGAGGTGATGGTCGTGGAATTGAAACGCGACAAACAGCGATGATTACGGATCTTGCGACACTGGCAGGTTTACTGTGTTAATGGCCGACGGGTCGTCGCGCAGCTTGATGTACAGGCCACCATCGCCGGGATGCGGCACATTCAGCGTGGCGTCGATGAAATCCGTGGGAACCGGCGCGTTGTGGGCGAACTGCTGATCGGAGGCCACGGAATCGATCAGGAAGAGATTGGTCCCGCTGAGTTGGCACGGCTTGTCGGCGCTGTCGGGGCAGCGAATTTCTTTCAGCGCGGGGACGCGCACTAACGTCGCCAGCGGCTGCCAGTCCCCCTTTGTGCCGTCGGCTTCGACCGGGCGGAAACGCAGCGGGCCGAAGGCGGATGGGCCAAACGCTTTGTGGGGATCGAAGACCGCCAGCACGCTTTCGGAATCGCGAAGGAACAGGCTGCCGTCGGTCATATTGAGCAGGACGCTGAAAGCCTCATCGGTTGTGGCTACTTCGATTCGTTCCGTGCGTGGAAATTTGTCGGGAATTTCAGTTTTCAGCAGAAAAGAGATTTGGCCATCGAGCGGCAATTCGTCCTGGCTGCCCAGGCTAATGCTCGACGGTGTGCTGCCCAGCTGAATGTTCTTGCTGACGAGCGTTACCTTGGGGCGCGGCGCTTCGACTTTCGTCGGCAGATCGAGAACCCGGCCATCTTTGAGAGCGACCTTGGCGACCAGCGCCTGGTCGGGACGAAGCGCCGCGGTGTCCGGTTGAGCCGCGGACAGGTCCAGTTCGTCTTTCTCGTTCTCGCGGACCAGCTTCGCGGGCACGAAGTGAATCCCGTTCAGCTCGAAGTGATCCACTTCGTCGAGGCGTGTTCCCTTCAAGACGCCTTGCTGGTCGCCGGCGTTAATCGTGAAACCTTCCAGGTGAGCGGCTTCGGAATAGGCTAGCAACGCAAGTTCATCGGGCTTGGGCTGGCCGAATTGCTGCAGCTTTATCGTCATGCGGCCCGCGGGCTGGTCTTTCAACGCGACTTTTAGTTCGAGTTCGTCCGGCTTGGTGGCCTTCCAAGTGGTCTTGACGTCTTTGCCTTGGGCGTCCTGAATCTTGATGTTGTCCACGCAGGCGGCGGAGTCGGATTGCAAGTGGAAAGTATCTTCGCGGCCGACGATCAGGGCGGTTTGCTCCGACGCCGGAATCACCCACTGCGCTGGGCGCGAGGTTCGCAGATGGAAGTTGGGGCCTTCGTACGATTCGAAGCCCCAGTAACCGTGCAGCGTTCCGGTCATCTGCGGATCAAGTTTCGCGCCCTCGACGGTGTGCGTGTCGATGAGAAACCCGCCGCTGGAAGCGTCCGCACGGGCGGGGAGCTTCAGGTCTTTGCCGTCCTTGCCCGGGACAGAGAGATAAAAGTCGTGGCCAATGTCGGAAGAGAATACGAGCGGTGCGCCCTCGACGGGCAGAACGAGGGAAGATTTTTGCAGGCAGAAGACTTGATCGACATTGATGGCGCGCAACGGTGGTAATTGTGCGGCTTCAATGGCTGGGAGGCCTACGACAATTACCGACATCGGTTTGCGGAACGAAGGTGGATTGTTGAGCTTGAGATTCATCTGCTCGCCTTTGGGCAGGGCGAGAGCGGGAATGTACACGTAAGATGCGGTGTGGAGATTGCCGAGAACGCGAGCTAGATCGACGACCGCGCCGACATACGCGCTGTAAAATCCCCCGCCCGCCAGCGAAGTAGCGCTGACCGCGCCAACCAGGTCGGAGTTGGGACCCGAAGCCAGCGCGGTGACCATGGATTGGCTGTGGCCATCGTCGAGCACGAGATTCTCGGTGTTTTTCGTGAGGCAGGAACTTTGTTCTTCGATGGGCTTGTTGAAGCACTGCTCATCGATACGAATGCCGAGCGTGCGGGCCATCAGCAGAGAATGCTCGTGGAGCGCTTTGGGGTCGGCGTCGGAGATGGCTTTTACGTCAGCCAGATATTTTTCCAGGCGCGAGCGATCGAGGCTGGCTTGATTGAGGTCTTGCGAAGCACGTACGAACACGCCGGGCCTGCCGCGGACGGCGCCGCGCAGGGTGCCGAAGTCGCCGCCGGTTTCGGGCGCTAAGAATAAAAGCGCTTGCTGGGCATCCTGCGGAACGGTGACCACAGTTCCCTCTTCACGCGCTTGTTTGGTCCAGGTTTCAACCTTGATGAACCAATTTTCCGGAGGCGGATTGGTGGCGCCGCGCAAAAAGGCGACGATCAGCAGATAACGCGCAGCTTGATCGTCGGGAAAATCGGGGTGAAGCCACAGGCGATCTCCGGGCTGCAGGTTTGCGACGTCGGCGATGGGTAGCGGCTTTCCGTTGCGCGTGACTTTCATCTCGATCCGCGGGCCCAGTAGATCGAAGGAATTGTTGTCGGCGCGCGCGCACAGCGGCGTTGCGATCAGCGCCGCCACGATCGACAGATAACGGATCCACTTGCGTGCGGCGGGACTACCGGTGTGGCCTGACGACATTTTTTCTACCGTTCCTCGAGTCGGACTATTTTTTCGCAAGGAAAGCGCATTGTTAGAGATGCAGCGAACCGATGAGTCTCGATTTTGAGACGCACCGCAAACTGCGTCAGTTTCTTTGATGCGATGTCCCGGTGGCATGCCGCCAACGGACTTAGCGCTTGTTTCCTGGCCGTTTCGTGAGGCTGGAACGAAATTCCGGCCGCGCCTTGGAAACTCAATGATAGGTCCTGCGCGGGGCGCCGAGCAACCGTTGTGTGAATTTTTTCTTATCGGGCAATAGCCATGTTTGGGGCGGAGAATTGTGCGAACGCCGATGTAGTGGCCGGTCTTTAGACCGGTCAGCCCCACCCATAGCAGGGCGCAGGACCTCTGCGCCCCAACTCGGCAAAACCGATCGCGTCAGCCGCAACACTCCTTTCTTTTCGGCTTTTTTTGAGATACGCGGCGATAATCGAAGCTCTTCCAAGTTGAAGGCGACGCGTGTCAGCCGGGTGCCCCGGACGCTTTGGCATTTCACCGCCGAGCGCTACGCCTTCGCTGTCTCCGGCTTAGTGGCTGTGACAATAACCAACGGTGATCGGTGGTGTGCTCGCGTATCGACAAATCCTGCCCGTTTCGCATACGCACTGAATTCGGCCGCTGTAGAAAACCTCGGCATATAGGGGGGGCGTTGCACGTCGCGATATCGAATCGCGTCTTTTGAAAACATGGACCAGCCTGCTTCCGATTCCATATCCATGTTGTCAATAAAGATGCGGCCTCCGGGTCTCAGAACACGGAACGCTTCCTGTACGTACCACCATCGGTCCATCTCGTCCAGATGGGCCAGCATGTTCGTCGCATAGACAACATCGAATGAGTTTTCCTCAACATCATTCAGGGCAACGCTCGTCAGATGGATGAGGCGTGTATTCTGCAGGTTCTTCAACCGCGCCGAAGCGTGGCCGAGCATGTTCGCCGAAATATCGGCTCCTGCCCAAGAGCGGCACTGCGGCGCGATCTCTTTGCCGATTCGGCCAACTCCGCAGCCGATCTCAAGGACTTCATCCCTCGCACTGATGGCCGCGAGTTCCAACAGGTTTCGAACAGTCTCCATCCCGGAGCTTCGCAACCCACTTTCAGTGGTCTTGCCAGTTGCTGCCATCGCAGCGTCATTCATGGAGTCAGCCAGCGAATTCCACACTTCAGCGTATTCCTGCCGCCGCCAATTACTCAGCGGCGGCCAGTCAATAGTCTCGTGCAGCGCACGCACTGAGTATCCCCAGACAAACGATGAGAAAAGCAAGCTGGCGGCCGCTGTCAATGCCCAGATAGCGTTTAAGTGATCCATGATTGCGAACGCAAGCACGAGCGAACCTGCAATGGTTGCTAACCATGGCAACCACGAATGCCTGCGAATGAATGCGAATGCGGCTTGCAGCTTCGGTTTCAATGTGACCAGACCAGAAATTTGTACCAGCAAATCGTTGAGAGTTTACCTTGTTTCATTGAATCCATGCACATAGTCTCAATGGGCGGTGGTTGTGATTGGCGGGGTGCATTTCAAGCGGCTCCAAGACGAAATCACTCTTTTGCTCCATAATTCGCTTGGCCGGGTGCCCCGGACAATGAACTCGTCATCTTCAACTGGAGCATCGATTCGGACGACGAAGCCGGGCGCCGGGTGCCCCAGGTTCGGTTTTTGAACCTTCCCGGTTGCCTCGTGCCTGCAACTGAGGCTACTGCCGGCAGGGGGTTCAGTGGAGTTCCAAGCCGCGAGTTGTTTCAGCAGACTTTAAGCGACACTGCGGGTGCCCCAGGTTCGGTTTTTGAACCTGGGTCTTGGGGTTGCCTTCCCCTTCGCTCCTCCTGACTCATCCAATCGACCAGTTTCACGCAGCCGTTTATGGCCCGATAACTCCGTGTCCCAATTTGGTCCTTGACAAAAAGTTACCAACATGCTACTCTGATCCGTGTTAACTCAACTAGTAATTCGAACGCCCTGCACACCGCCGGACGCCTCCGCCGCCCCACCGCAAAACGCCGCTGCAGCCATAAACCCTTTAGAATCCGCACTTCCAAAAAACGCGCGCGTAACTCCTTTAGAATCCGCAGATCCAAAAACAAAGGACTTAAAGTCCTTTAGAATCCGCAGATCCGAAAAAGGGTGGGGGGAGGGGTAAACTGTTAACTAGAATTTCGGCGCGGTCGTCGGCCGCTGCACGACGAAGTGCTGCCGGACGCTGCTTCCAAAAGAACGGGTTACCGGGCTGCCGCGGAAAGCTTGGCGGCGGCGCTCGACACCAGGTCGGATTCGCGTTGCAGGGCGGCGGCGGCGCTGGCTATGGCTTGCTCGGCTTGCTTCCACTGCTTTTGCTCCATGGCTTCGCGGACCGCGGGGATGGCTTTGGCTTCGTAGCCGGTGTAGACGCCAGGCGCGTAGATTTGGTGCTTGTACCAGGCGCGGCCGGGGAGGCCTTCAGGCGCGGTGAGCTTGCGCTCGCTGTCGATGAGCAAGCGGTTGACTTCGGCAATGGACGCAGAGGCTAGCGCAGCGCCGCCGTTTTCGGTGGCGTGGGCTACCGCTTTTCGGTATTCGTCGGCACTGCGGGTGAGGGCGTCGGCGCCGTTTTGCAATGGCGCGAAATTCAGGTGCGGCGGGATTTCTTGTTTCGCTGGAGGAACGTAGGTTTCTTTAGGATCGGCGCTTGCAGTGAACGCGCCTTCTTCGATTTCCAAGTTGCGCTCGCGGATCTCATCCTGCTGCTTTGTCGCGAAGGTCTGCAGGCCTCGGACGTAGGTTTGCACGGTGTCGGCGAGATTGGAAAAATCGAAGGGCAACAGGTCGGCGTCGGCTAAACGCATCACGGTCGTGCCGGCGACTTGCGAAAGTGCGCGGCCGTAGACGAAGTCGGTGTCGCTGAAATGCGTGTACCAGTAAAAGTCGTCGTAGATCGAGTGGTAGATGCCGCCTTGGTCTTCTCCGTAAAAGCCAAGATCGAGGACCGCGATGCCGAGAAAATTCTGAAATCCGGCGTGATCGGAGCCGCCGCCGGAGATATCGATGCGCAGGTCCCCGCGCTGCCGCAATTCCTGGCGAGCTTCGTCGGAGCTGGCTTCGGTGAGGTTGTGAAGCTGCCAGCGCTTCCACACCGACAGCTTGGTTTCCGGATCCTGAACGTCGCGGGCCACATCGTTGATTAATTTTTCCAGGGTGTGCGCGCCGTCGGCGCCCAGGAATCCGCGATCATTCGTGTCCGAATTGATGTACGCGACGGCGTGCTGGCGAAGTTCCACGGCGTGCGTCTCGAGCCACTCCACGGAGCCAAGCAGGCCGGGTTCTTCGCCGTCCCAGGCGCAATAAATAATAGTGCGCTTGGGCTTCCAGCCCGCTTTTACCAGTTCGCCGAGGGAACGGGCCTCTTCGAGAACGGCGACTTGGCCGGAGATGGGATCTTCCGCTCCATTCACCCAGGCGTCGTGATGGTTGCCGCGAAGCACCCACTCGTCTGGAAATTGGGAGCCGGGAATTTTGGCGATTACGTCGTAGAGAGGCTTGATGTCCCAGTTGGAGAAAACTTTCAGGTGAACTTTCGCGGGACCCGGGCCGATGCGGTACGTGATCGGCAGGCCGCCGCGCCAGGCTTCCGGGACAACCGGTCCCGCGATGGCCGACAAGAGCGGAGCGGCATCGCCGTAGGAAATCGGCAGCACGGGAATTTTTGTGAGCGTCGGCGCGTCTTTGATCGGGAGGCGCTTGGCGTCGGGCGTGGCGCCGATGTTGGGCGTTAGCGGGTCGCCCATGAATTCGGTGCTGTCTTGCACGCTGCCGCGCTGCACGCCTTCACGCGGGCGCAACCCGCCGGCGGGAAAGGTCACGCCCGCGGAGTAGCCATCGTCCCGCGGGTCGGAGTAGATGATGCAGCCGATGGCCCCGTGCTCCGCGGCGACCTTGGGCTTGATGCCGCGCCAGGCGTGGCCGTAACGCGCGATGACGATGGCGCCTTTGACGGAGATGCCGTGCCGGTCAAGCGTATCGTAGTCTTCAGGGATGCCGTAGTTGACGTAGACGAGCGGGCCGGTGACGTCGCCGTCGGCGGAGTAGGCGTTGTAGGTGGGGAGCTGCTCGGATTGTTGATTGGAGGTTGGATCTTGCGGGAGGGCCGGTTCCTGGAGCTTGGCGACAAAATGCGGGCCGCCGTCGATGAGTTCGACGAGGCGCTCCTTCGGCGTGGGGAAAAGCACGTTGAAGGATTCAATATGCGCATCGAACCCGAATTCCTTGTATTTGGCCAAAATCCATTCGGCGTTGTCTTTGTCGTAGGGAGAGCCGACATTGTGAGGCCGAGCGCTCAAACGCTGCATGTAGGCGCGGAGGTTTGCGGGGCTCGGCGTAGCGCGAAATTTTTCTTCCCATTGGCGTTCTGTGCGGGAGGACTCGTTTGAATAACCATGGAGCGGCGTTTCATCGGCGATCAGGTGGCTACCGAGCGGCGCGAGCGAAAGTGCGGCGAGAAACGACGAGCCAAGGATGGTGCTGCGGATCATAGTGGGCTCCAACGGTGCGCCGCGTATTTTGCCTGAAGTGGGGAGAGATTGGAAATCGGCCGACGCCCAGAACAGCCGCTCCACGCTTCGTTGGAGAGCTTGCAAGCATCGCGAGATATTGGATTTTCGCTGGCGTCGAAGGGGAGTGATTTGCTGAATTGGTTGCCGAGTTGGGGCGCGGCAGTGCTGCGCCCCTACAACGGAGCCTCTACTTTGTAGGACTCTTCGTGTTCGGCGCTGACCATGCAGAGGCCTTGGGATGGAACCGTGGGGCCGGACTTGGAGCGATCGCGCAATGCGTAGAGCCGGTCGATGTCTTCTGGGGTGAGCTTGCCGCGCCCGACGTCGAGAAGGGTGCCGACCATTTTTCGCACCATGTATCGCAGGAACGAGCGGCCGTGCACGGTGAAAACCAGTTCCTCGTTGCCCGGCGAGCGTACGAGTTCGGCGGAAAAGATTTCGCGCTCCATCACGCGCTCTTTGTCGTCTTCCTCGGAGCCGGTGGATGCGGCGAAGGAGGTGAAGTCGTGGATACCGACGAAGCGAGCGGTGGCATCGCGCATCGCGTCTTCGTCCAGCGGGTAGGGATAGTGCAAAACGTAGCGCCAGATCATCGGCGGCACAACCCTGCCGCGATATAAGCGATAGCGATACACCTTGCCCCGCGCGGAAAAACGGGCACTAAAATTCGGGCCTACTTCTTCCGCGTTCACAATACGAATCGACGGAGGCAGGAGAGCATTTAGTGCGCGATGGAAATCGCCGGCGGAGAGGCCCGATTGGGTGCGAAAGCTGCCGACCTGGCCCAGCGCGTGGACGCCGGCGTCGGTGCGTCCCGTACCGTGCAGAACGACGTTCTCCTGGGTCAACTGGCGCAGCACACCAACGATTTCGCCTTGAATGGTGGGCTTGCTGGATTGAATCTGCCAGCCGTGAAAATCGGTGCCGTCGTAAGCGATGGTGAGCTTGAAATAGCGCATGCCAGGGAAAGTTTAGCTGAGGTCCGACCAGATCACATCGCGGAGCGAACGAAGCGGCTCCCGGGTTTGACGGCAGCGCTGCCTTCGCGACATTGCGGGCAATCTTCGGGACTGTAGCTGGCGATGGTCATGTCCAATAGAGCTTGCGCTTCGACAGGAAACTCGACGCTTCCGCCACTGCGATCGATCAGCGCGCCTGCGGCGACGACGCGGCCTCCCGCTTCCTCAACCACCTGGATGGCTTCGAGAGTTGAGCCACCGGTGGTCCAGACGTCTTCGATCACCAGCACGTGTTGGTCGGGACGCAAGGTGAAGCCGCGGCGCAAGGTCATCGTGCCGCTGGCGTCGCGCTCGACGAAAATCGCGGGGACACCGCCGCCTGGCAGGCCCGACCTGAGTTCCGGAAGCGCACGGGCAACTTCCTGGCCGATGATGAGACCACCCATGGCTGGCGAGACCACCGCTTCGATGGTGGCGTCAGAAAACAGCGCGGCCAGCGCGTGGCCCAGTTTTTCAGCGAACCGAGGATACTGCAAAACCTGGGCGCACTGTACGTAGGTGGCGCTGTGGAGGCCGCTTGACAGCTCAAAATGTCCGTGGCGAATGGCGCCGGCGCTCTCGAACATCCGCAGAAGTTCTTCGCGCTTCAGCATGTCTCTCCGATCGAGCTTGCGGTGCCGACGGTTCCCGTTTCCTCACTTCGCGTCGGCTGCCTCCCAGGCGAAAACGGCAAGGGCCGGGCTAACCTCAAACGCCCGTAAGCGTCGAATCGTCAGCAGCCTAGCCGCCGCGTGTCGCGTTGTCAAGGAAACGACCCCCTGCTAGACTGGCGAATTCGTGTATCGGGTCGGCGATGCACATTCTGTGTCCCAGTTTCGACGATTTGGTGAAACAAAGTGGCTCCGATGAGCGTTGTACAGAGTTAGAAACCGAATGAATCGCATTGGGCGGTAGATAAAACTCAAGGGGTGAACGACACCATGAAATTGTTACGGTTGACAGCAAAGGCGTCAACTCCGCGTCCGTCTGCTGAACGAACGACGCATATAGAGCGTGCTGGCAAGCTTACGCAGCCGGGCCGATCGATGGCGGCGGCGCTGCTCGCGGGATTGCTCGCTATGGGATCGGGGTCACCTGCATTTGCGCAGGATCCGGGCCAAAGCCCGCCCCCGTCGCAGCAAGAGCCACACCCGGAACTGCCCACGCCGCAATCTCCCGAGCAGAACCGGCCGGGCCAGGATCCGAATGCGCCGACGCAACAGCCCGCGCCAGCTTATGGACCGGCTCCGGCGAACCCGCCGATCCCGGTGTCGCTGGGAGTTTCGAAGTACAGCTACCGGCATGCACCGCGCGCTTTTCCGAACCTGTTCAATCCCTATCGACAGATTCCCATTCCCGGTTTTGGCGTTACAAATTCACCGCGAATCGATCAGTTGATTCACGACGGGAAGCTGGAAATTACGCTGCAAGACGCAGTGGAACTTGCGCTGGAAAACAGTTTGGACATCGCAGTGGCGCGATACAACCCGTGGTTTGGGGATACCGACATTATGGCGGCGGAAGCGGGCGGTTTGCCACAGGGCATTTCGGGCGCCGACCTTCCCTACTCGACAGCCAACGTTCCCCTGCTCACGTTCGACCCAGTGCTCACCAGTTCGGCATACTTCGACGATGTGTCGACGCCGGTGAATAACCCGTTCATTTCGGGCACGGGTACATCCAGCCTCACGGGGCTGATCACCCACACGGCGCAGTACCAAACGCAATACTCGCAGGGGTTTTCGACGGGCACGACGGTCACAGCGGCATGGGATAACACACGATCCTCGTCGAGTTCTCCGGAGAATTTCTTTAATCCTTCGGTTCAATCTTCGTTAACCATCACATTCCAGCAGCAGCTTTTAAATGGATTCGGCTTTTTCCAGAATCGACGCAACATTTTGATTGCGAAAAATAACCGCAAACTTGCGGATTACGTTTTCGAACAACAAGCCATCACCACGGTCACGAACACCATCAACGCCTATTGGGAACTGGTTTACGCGCGTGAAAACGTGAAGGTGGAACAGCAAGCGGTAACCGTGTCGAGCAAGCTCTACGGCGACAACAAGAAACAATTGGAAATCGGCACGATGGCTCCGCTGGACGTGACCCGCGCCGAATCGGAGTTGGCCACAGATCGCCAGAACCTGATTGTGGCCCAGACTGTCAAACTTCAGGATGAGCAGGTTTTGAAGAACGCGATTTCGAAGGATCCACTAGCGCCGTCGCTTTTGAATGTCGAAATCATACCAACCGACCATCCTAATCCCCCCGAAGCAGTCGAGGCCGCCACCTTCGAAGATGCCGTGAAGGAAGCGTTCGTTAAGCGCCCGGATCTGCTGCAGCAGGACCTGAACGTGAAGAATGCGGTGATCAACTCGCAGGCGACGCATCAGGCTTTGCTGCCGACGGCGACGTTGACGGCGCAGTATCAAAGCCAGGGACTAGCGGGAAATTCTCCGATCGTCACCGGTACGTCGACGACGGCTGGATCGGCTTTGGTCGGCGCAAACGGCCAACCCATCACCGTTTTGGACATGAATGGCGTACCGGTAGAAGTCTTCGAGCCGAACACGGCGGAGGTTACAAACGGCGTCGCGCATCAGGGCCTTGGAAACGCGCAAAGCCAGATCTTCCACAATCAGTTCCCTAACTATCTGGTGGGAGTAAACCTGCAGCTTCCAATTCGAAACCGCGCGGCACAGGCGACCAACCAACGGGCCGTTCTGTTTCAGCGGCAACTCGAGACGCAGATGCAGCAGTTGAAGAACGCCGCGGTGCTCGACGTTCGCAATGCTTACATCCAGCTCACGCAGGATCGCGCGCAAGTGCAAGCGGCCAGCAAGGCGCGCGAACTACAGCAGCAAACGTTTGATGCCGAACAAAAGAGATATCAGCTGGGCGCATCGACAGTTTACAACGTTATTTTGACGCAGCGCGACTTGATCACCGCACAAGGCACGGAACTGCGGGCTCTGGCGAATTTAGTGGAAGCTAAAGCGAACTACGAACGCGCCGTGGGGCGCACCCTGGAAGTGAACCAGGTCACGATCGCGGACGCCAAGCATGGGCAGATCGAACGCGATACGCTGATTCCCGGCACGCTGAACGGGCAAGTCGTGGGAACGGACAAAATCTTCACCAACGAAGGCCAGCGGTAAATTACCGCAGGATTGTAACGCCGGCTCGGCTGTAGCCTTGCCGGCGTTTCTTTTTTTTCGCCGGACACTTCCCTTTATCATCCCGTACGTATCCCGGCTTGGAATACCGTCACCGGTAGATAACATCGTGGTAGTATCTGCGCACAATTTATCCTGGGCGCCGGTGCTTGCGCTCAATCTACACGATCCGGCTTTGCTCTAGACAGCCCCGGCGATAGCGTCGCGCGGAGGAGTTCCTATGGGCCGCATTTCCATCGAAGAAGTCCTGGATCAGGAACTTCAGCAAGTCCAAACCTCTCGCAACTTGCGCTTAGGCGAAAACGCGAAGCGCCCGGCGGCTGCTGAAACTTTGGTGGGATTGGCGTTTTCTGGCGGCGGTATTCGCAGCGCGACCTTTAATCTGGGGATTCTGCAGGCATTGGCAAAAGCGCGGCTGCTGCGAACGGTCGACTACATCTCGACCGTGTCCGGCGGCGGATACATCGGAAGCTGGCTCATGGCTTGGATGTATCACCAGCGAGTAGGGATCAAGCAAGTCGAGGAATATCTTGCGAGGCAATCGGAATCGGCGTCGCAGTCTGCGGAGCGGCCCGAGGTGCGCTTTCTCCGAAACTACAGCAACTATCTGACGCCGAGGAAGGGGCTGCTGGGCGCAGATTTCTGGACATTCGCGTGCAGTTATCTGCGCAATACAATTCTGAACCAGACGATTTTGGTCCTGCTGCTGTTGTCGGTACTTTTGGTTCCGCGATCGATCGTGACTGCGCTGCACTTTCTGGAAAGGATCGAAAATTACGTGGGGAGTGTCCACTATTCGGGTCCGTTCCGAGGATACATGTACGCGCAATATTTCGCGCTGGCGCTGGGCACAATGTTTGGCTTGGTGGCGCTGGTTTTTATGGGCCTGAACCTCAAATCACTCGATCCCGAAAGAAACAAACAATACGGGTGGTTCACGCAGCAGGGTTGGGTGCAGCGTTTGATTGTGGTTCCGTTGCTGCTGGCCGCAGGACTAACCACGTATGGGTTCGGACATATTCTGTGGGACTTCGACATCCTCGGCCATCCCTGGACGCGATTACCGTCGCTCGGCATAGCTCTGTATGCGGGCCAATGGGTGCTGGCGCTTCTGGTGCGGTGGGTAGTGTGGTTCAAACACAAAACGGTGAGCTCTAGCGGCCCTGCCAATTGGCTGCTGATCACCACGGCAGTGTTCACAGGAGCGCTGATCAGCGCTTTGTTTATCCCCTTCGCACGCCTGCTGATTCCGACAGGAGCCGACTCTGGGACCACCTTCTCCAATTGGCGAGTGCTCACGTTTGGCACGCCTGCCTTCGCCCTGATCATGCTGCTCGCGGGCGTCCTGCACATCGGGTTAATGGGCCGAGGAATGAGCGACGCGTATCGCGAGTGGTGGGGTCGACTCGGCGGCTGGCTGGTGATTTATTCGATGATTTGGCTGTTTGTGTTCGGGATCGCCATCTACTTTCCCTACGCGCTCCACAAACTCCTGGAACATTCTCCCCGCTTGACGGCGACTGGCGCGCTTACATGGATTGCATCCACGCTCTATGGAGTGCTCTTCGGAAAGAGCGCCGGCACGGAAGCGTTGCTTCCGGACGCGCCCGTAAAACAAAAATTACTGGGTTATCTGGCGCGGATCGCGCCTTACGTCTTCATCCTGGGATTTTTGCTGATTCTTTCGTTATTGGCGGCGAAGATCGCGCACGAGGTTGGCGGAATTTCCGGCACCATTCTTCGATTGCCGGAGGAAGGCGCGTTTTATACGTGGAAGATTCCGGCGACCTGCATCGCATTCTTTCTGGCCACGTTGCTGCTTTCCTGGCGGGTGGACGTCAACGAATTTTCCATCCATCACCTGTACCGCAACCGACTGGTGCGCGGCTACCTCGGGGCTTCGGTCGCGGGACGCAACGCGCAGCCGTTCACTGGTTTTTCCGACACGGATGACGTGCCGCTGGCCGCGTTGCAAATTCCGCCGGACGCGCAGGACGGAGTTGACGACCGTCCGCTGCCAATTCTGAACACCAGCCTGAACGTGGTGCGCGGCAAAGAGCTTGCGCTACAGACGCGCAAGGCGCGGTCGTTTGCGCTTACGCCGCTGTATTCGGGCTTTACGCGCCCCATCGCGGGCCTAACGAGCGGCGAATCGGTGTTTGCCCCGACACGCACGGCTGGCGCGGACCGCATCGATTCGAAACATGGCCTGCGACTCGGAACCGCGATGGCTATCTCTGGAGCGGCCGCGAGCCCCAACATGGGTTCCTACTCGGCGCCCGATCTCGCTTTCCTGATGACGCTTTTCGATGTTCGTCTGGGATGGTGGATGGCGAACCCCAAGGGCCGGTTCTGGCGGCACGGGAGTCCGTACATCGGATTCTACTGGCTGCTACGGGAGCTTCTCGGAGCCACCGATGACGACAGCCAGTACGTTTATCTTTCCGATGGCGGACACTTTGAGAATCTGGCGATGTACGAACTGGTGCGGCGGCGGTGCAAGGTGATTATCGCTTGCGACGCCTCGTGCGATGCGGCTTATGGATGCAGCGACCTGCACAACGCCATGGAACGCTGCCGCGTGGATTTTGGAGTTGAAATCGAGATGAAAGCGGACGAGATCGGCAAAATCATACCGGATGGCAAGCCGCCGCGAGCAGCCGCCCACTACGCCGTGGGATCAATCCACTATGTGCCTGGCGACCCCGCCAGCGATGGCGTGCTGATATATCTAAAACCCGCGCTGGTGGCGAGCGACGCCGCGGACCTCCTGGGCTATGCCGCCACGAACAGCGAATTTCCGCACGACACTACCGCCAACCAATTTTTCGATGAGTCGCACTTCGAGAACTACCGCGCGATGGGCGAAGCTACCGGACGGACCGCACGACCCACGATCGAGCAAGCGCTGAATAAGGTTGCGATTCTGCGGACAGCCGACGCTCCTTCCACAATTCAAACCGGTGCGCACACCCCCGAAATCGCCTTTTGATTCGCCTGGTGCGACCTAGCTTAAACCGCGCGCATCGAGAATTTGCCGCTATTGCCCTAGGCGGGCGATTCGCATAGCATTTCCTTTAGTGGGCGTTAGAGGCTGCCTGTTTATGGGTGCCTGGAACGAAACGAAAACCTCTATGAGCGAGCCATCCAAGGGCGCCAGTCAAACCATCGTTCCCGCCGAATCCGGTTCTCACCACCGTAAGCCCTCCGCACAAGAAAAAGCATGGGAAGAAAAAACGCTGGGCCCGACGCTGGAGAAAAACCCGGAACGCCAGGCGGAATTCACGACGATTTCGAATTATCCGATTCGCCGACTGTACACGCCCGCCGATCTTGCGGATTGGAGCCCGGAGCGCGACCTTGGCTATCCTGGCGAGCCACCTTACACGCGGGGTATTCACTCGACAATGCATCGTGGCCGTCTGTGGACGATGCGCCAGTTCGCGGGATTCGGCACAGCGGAGGACACCAATCAGCGCTTCCGGTACCTGCTTGCGCAGGGGCAGACGGGCCTTTCCACGGCGTTTGATTTGCCGACGCTGATGGGTTACGACTCCGACCACCCGCTCTCGGAAGGCGAAGTTGGAAAGTGCGGGGTGGCAATCAGTTCCCTGGCGGACATGGAAGTGCTGTTCGATCAGATTCCGTTGGCAGACGTGACCACGTCGATGACGATTAATTCGCCCGCCGCGGTGATCTGGGCGATGTATCTGGCGGTCGCGGAAAAGCAAGGCGCGGATTGGAAGAAGATTTCCGGCACACTGCAGAACGACATCTTGAAGGAATACATCGCGCAGAAGGAATATATCTATCCGCCGGAGCCGTCGATGCGGCTGGTGATCGATACGTTTGAGTTTGGCGTGAAGAATACGCCGAAGTTCAACACCATTTCGATCAGCGGGTATCACATCCGGGAAGCGGGATCGACGGCGATTCAGGAGTTGGCGTTCACGCTGCGGGACGGGCTTGAATACGTCGAATGGGGAATGCGCCGCGGGCTCGATGTGGACGAATTTGTTCCGCAGCTTTCGTTTTTCTTCAATGCGCACAGCGATTTTTTCGAGGAGATCGCCAAGTACCGGGCGGCGCGCCGCATCTGGCACAAAGCGATGGTCGAGCGATACAAGTCGAAGAATCCGCGGGCTTGGGCGCTACGTTTTCACACGCAGACCGCGGGCTGCTCGCTTACGGCGCAACAGCCGTATAACAACGTGGTGCGAACGGCGATCCAGGCGCTGGCCGCGGTGCTCGGCGGCACGCAATCGCTGCATACGAACTCGCTGGACGAGGCTTGGGCGCTGCCCACGGAGTTCGCGGCTACGATCGCTCTGCGGACGCAGCAGATCATCGCGCACGAAACGGGCGTGACGAATACGGTCGATCCCTTGGGTGGCTCCTACTTTGTTGAGACGCTTACGAACGAGGTGGAACGCGGGGCCTGGGATTACATCGAAAAGATCGATGCGCTGGGCGGCATGGTTGCGGCCATCGAACGCGGCTACCCGCAGCGCGAGATTGCCGAAGCGTCCTACCGGTATCAGGTGGCGCTGGACAAGAAAGAAAAAATCATGGTGGGCGTCAACGACTTTGTATCGCAGGAGAAGCCGCTCGATACACTGCAGATCGACGAAACCGTGGCGCACCGGCAAGCGGAGCGGCTGAGCAAACTACGCGCTGAGCGGTCGAGTGAGGAAGTAGCTCGCGGGCTATCCGCACTCCGAAAAGCCACGAAAACCCGAGAAAACCTCATGCCCTACATCTTTGAAGCGGTGAAATCGTATGCGACCCTGGGCGAAATCTGCGACGCCATGCGGGAAACTTTTGGCACGTACGAAGAAGTGGCTATTACCTAGCGCCTGCTCTTTGTGCTCTCTGTGCTCTTTGTGCTCTCTGTGCTCCTACCTTTGTGTACTCTGTGTTAAAGTCACTCTACTATGACCGACAACGAAATCTCGCACGCCGTCATTGGCGCTGCCATTGAGGTTCATCGCCTACTCGGTCCAGGGCTGCTTGAATCCGCGTACGAAGAGTGCCTGTCAAAAGAACTCGCTTTGCGGAGGCTGCTATTCGATCGACAGAAGCCCATTCCTGTTGTCTATAAGGACGTAAAACTCGAGTGTGGCTATAGAATTGACCTGCTCGTCGAAGGTAGAGTTGTTGTCGAGCTGAAATCGATCGAGGGGCTTGCAGCGATTTATGAGGCGATCATTCTGACTTATCTTCGACTGTCAGGCCGGCGGTTGGGACTGTTGATTAATTTCAATGTCACGGCTCTGAAGGACGGGATTCGACGGTTTATTATTTGAGACGGAAAAGACAGGATTAACACAGAGATCACAAAGGCAGGAGCACAGAGCTCACGGAGAAGAATGGCGGAGAAGAAGATTCGGGTTTTGATTGCGAAGCCGGGGTTGGATGGGCATGACCGTGGGGCTAAGGTCATTGCGCGGGCTTTGCGCGACGCGGGGATGGAGGTGATCTATACCGGATTGCGACAGACGCCGGAGATGATCGCTACCGCTGCGGTGCAGGAAGACGTGGACGTCATCGGGCTCTCGATTTTGTCCGGCGCGCACAATACGATTTGTCCGCAACTTATGAAACTTTTGCACGAAAAAGGCATGACTGACGTCATCGTGCTCCTCGGCGGTATCATTCCCGAGGCGGACGTCGCGGAACTGAAGAAGGCGGGCATCGCAGAAATTTTCCTGCCTGGCACTTCCACGCAGGATATCGTTGATTTTATTCAGAAGCGCATAGCGCAAGCCTCTTAAGCCCACGCGCGTTCGAATTTCACCCGCGTGTAGAGTGCCGAAAATCCCTGGCGCACTACGTTGCGCTGCGAAATACTTCCAGGCTGAGCGATGCAAACCGCCAAGTCGCATTTCTCCGCAACGGCTCGCGCTAGCCGTTGCTTGAGAAGCGCCGTCTGCACCCCGCGATTGCGAAATGCCGGCAGCGTGCTCGCTCCAAACAATCCGGCGACGCCTTCGCGTACCGCCAGCGTCGCACCACCTGCCACGGCCCCATCGACGCGCGCCAAATAACATTCCACGCTGGGGCCAAGGGCGAACATTTTCATGATGTCGAGAATTTCCTGGGTTACCGGAAAATTCTCGGAAAAGCCCTGGGACACCGTCAGCGTCCACAAGCCCATCTGCTCTTTCCCGATTCGCTCCAGCGTGACGCCTTTTGCAGGATCGGCCGATACCGCGGCCGGTAAATCCGGGCCGCCTAAGGGGAGTGCCATCACGTTGGAAAATTCCGTCACGCGATATCCGCGCTCGCCGAAGTGCCGGATCAGCGAAGTGTGGGCCAGCGGGCAAGTCTCGACGCGCACAGCTTCGTTTCGGCTGCGATAAAACCGCTCCAGTCGATCGAAGTCTTCCTCGCTGACCGCGCCGTCCAGACCCAATCCCACGGCTTGCGTAACCGGGGATCCCGCGCCGCAATAAATCGCGAATCCCCCGGCGATGCGTTCCACCGCCGCGCTGGCGCCCGACGGGAGCAACTCCACTGCGTTCGCGCAATTCACGGCTGCGTGAGCCTCCGCCAGTTCGATTCTTCGCGCCAATGCCAGGTCAAGAAGCGGGGCGGTCATCGCGTTTCTTCCTTTGTTTTTCGATATTTCTGGCGGACTTCGCGCTCCTGGAGTTTGATTCTGTGCTTTTCTTCTTTCTTGGCTTCGGGATCCGTTTTGCGCAGCAGGAAGCCCTGTTCGCGGTCCAGTTTTCTCCGGTTCTCGAGCCGCGCCCGATCCAGAGTTCCGGCGAGGATTGCGGCTTGCACCGCGCAGCCTGGTTCGTCTTCGTGGCGGCAATTTCCGAAGCGGCATTTCGCCGCGAACTCATCCACATCGGCGAATGTCTCGGCGACGCCTTCGGACGCGTCCCACAATTGAAGTTCGCGCAGACCTGGCGTGTCGATGACCATGGCTCCGCCTGGCAAGACCAACAACTCTCGCGACGTCGTCGTGTGGCGCCCGCGGCTGTCTTTCTCGCGAATGGGCTGCACTTGCTGAACCGCTTCTCCCAACAAACGATTGACCAAGGTCGATTTCCCTGCCCCGGACGAGCCGAGAAGCACGACAGTGCGACCGGGTGCGAGGAAGGGGTCGAGCAGCTCGATTCCCTTGCCAGTTCGCGCGCTCAACGCGAAAACCGAGATGCCCATCGAGATTTGCTCTACCTCCGCGATTCGCGCCAGCGTCTCATCGCAACCGTCCTCTTTATTCAACAAGACGACCGGCGTCGCTCCCGATTCCCGGCCCTGCGCCAGATACCGCTCGACGCGCCGCAAGTTAAAGTCGCCGTCGAGCGCGACCACGATGAAGGCGGTGTCCACGTTGGCGACGATCACTTGCTGTGCGACTCGCTTGCCGGCCGTTTTTCGGACGAACTGACTTCGCCTGCGCAAGACACCGTGTATCGTTGCCTGTTTTCCGCCGTCGGGAATTTCCGCAACCACCCAGTCCCCAACGGCAGGCCAGTCGCTGCCTGCTATCGTGACGCTGCGCATCTTGCCGGAAGGCGCGGCCCAACGTTCCTCGAAATCGCCCGCAATTCGCCACAAGCCGCGATGTTGCGACACCACTCTTGCCGGCACATATCCCAAATCCTGCTGTTCTTGCCATAACGCGTCGAAGTACGAATCCCAACCTAATTCCTTCAGAGACATCCTCAAACCTTCCTGCTGCTGAAAGGCAGCGCCCCGCTCGCGCCTGTCGAAACAGACGCGCGCGGCCTTGCGACCGGCGGAAAAATCAGCATCATAAACGCGCCGGACGCGGTTCTGACTTCGATAACGAAGTGAAGAAAGAAGGCGGTGTTACCCGCAGCAAAGGAAATGGCTGAAGGCACACACGCACCGTAGAACTTCGACTGAGATCGTCACAGGCGCCTCCAGCTTGCAGGATGTGGTGCCTTGGCTCACCAATACAACGCATCTTACAAAGAGACTCCCGGCCGGGTCAACCCGCAACTATGTTCGTGTCGATGGGCACGGCCTCGCGCTTCAGCGGAGGAGACCGTATACTGAGTCCATTGCGATTAGCAGTGCATGACTAGTGTGAGGGTTGCGAGTGTCCGCGTCCGTCCTGAAAACCAGCGTCAACGCCAAGTCACCTGACTTCGCGAAAAACAGCCGCAAGGTCGTCGATCTCGTCACCCAAATCAAGAATGAAGAAGAGCAGATCTGCCAGGGTGGCGGGGCCAAAGCGATCGAATCGCAGCATAAAAAGGGCCGGCTGACGGCCCGCGAGCGCATCAAGAAGCTTGTCGATCCGGGATCGCATTTCTTTGAGCTGAGCGTTTACGCGGCCTACGAAATGTACGAAGAGTGGGGTGGGGCTCCGGCAGCGGGTACGATCACCGGCCTGGCGCGCGTCTGCGGCCGCACCTTCATGATCATCGCCAACGACGCCACCGTGAAAGCCGGCGCGTTTTTTCCGATGACCGCGAAGAAAGTGATTCGCGCGCAGAATATCGCTATCGAAAATCACATCCCCACGATTTATCTGGTCGACTCCGCCGGGGTGTTTTTGCCGTTGCAGGAAGATGTCTTTCCCGACACGGACGATTTTGGCCGCGTGTTTCGCAACAACGCGGTGATGAGCGCCATGGGCATCCCGCAGCTTGCCGCGATTATGGGCATGTGCGTCGCGGGCGGTGCGTATTTGCCGCTGATGTGCGATCACATTTTGATGACCGAAGGGTCGGGTTTGTTTTTGGCTGGCCCTGCGCTGGTGCAAGCCGCCATCGGACAGAAAACGTCCGCCGAGGATCTTGGCGGCGCGAAGATGCACTCGCAGATCAGCGGCACCGTTGATTTCCGGGAGCCGGACGACGATGCGTGCATCATCCGCATCCGCGCACTGGCCGACAAGATGGGTGCGCCGAACCCTACACCGTTTAGCCATGTTGCTGCGCGCGAACCGCTCTATCCCGGCAGCGAAATCTACGGCGTCTTCTCGAACGATCCCGGTAAGCAGTACGACATGCGGGAAATCATCGCGCGCATCGTGGACGGCAGCGAATTCGAGGAATATCGCGCTGAGTACGGCGAGACGCTGCTGTGTGGCTACGCACGCATCGGCGGCTGGGCTGTCGGAATCGTCGCCAACCAGAAGAAACACGTGCAAACGACAGCTCGCGGCTCGGATCAAAAGCGCATCGAGTTCGGCGGCGTGATTTACACCGAGTCCGCCGAGAAAGCCGCCCGCTTCATACTCGACTGCAATCAGAACCGCATCCCGCTGATCTTCCTGCACGACGTGAACGGCTTCATGGTCGGCAAAGACGCCGAATGGAGCGGCATCATCCGGGCCGGCGCAAAGATGGTGAACGCGGTGTCCAACAGTGTGGTGCCTAAAATCGCCGTCATCTGCGGCGGCAGCTTCGGCGCCGGACATTACGCCATGTGTGGCAAGGCTTACGACCCGCGTTTCATCTTCGCCTGGCCAACGGCACGTTACGCGGTGATGAGCGGGGACGCCGCAGCCAGCACGCTAGTCGAAATCAAGCTGAAGCAACTTGAGCGCGAAGGCAAAAAGGTGGACGAGAAAGCTAAAAAAGAACTCTACGATTCCGTTCGCGCCACTTACGAACACCAAACCGACCCTCGCTACGCCGCCGCCCGGCTCTGGGTGGACGCCATCATCGACCCAGCCCACACGCGTGACGCGCTCATCACCGCCCTGGAAGCTGCTTCTCTAAATCCCGAAATCCGCGAATTCAAAACCGGCGTGCTGCAAACGTGATGCGCTTTCGTATTCGCACCTTGCTGTTTGGCGCATTCGGCCTGCTCGTCGTCTGGTATCTCGCAAGCGGCAGAACCGAAATCAGCTGGTGGGTCGTCGTTCATCGCGCAACCCGATCGGGTTGGGACCTCTCTCAGGCGGATCGCTATCCACACTACGGGCTGCTGTATTACGCATCGGCCTTGGGCGCTTTGATTCTGTTCGTGATTTGCGCGATAAGAACTGTCGGAGAAGTCGTACAACGGAAACTAAAGGTCGTGGATGACAAACCCAGTAAAGCTAATTGAGTGCCCGAGGGATGCCTGGCAGGGGCTGCCGGATTTCATTCCCACAGAACTCAAAGCGGAGTATATGCGCGAACTTGTGCTCGCCGGATTCACACACATCGACGCTGTCAGCTTTGTTTCGCCGAAGCACGTGAAGCAGATGGCGGACAGCGAAGAAGTCATGTCGAGATTCAACGATTCCCTTTCCGTGGACATTGACCGGCCGGACATCATCGGAATCATCGTGAACGAGAAAGGTCTCGAACGCGCGTTGGCAACTCCCGGAGTTACGACGATTGGCTATCCGTATTCCATTTCCGCCTATTTTCGCCGCGCGAACGCCAACATGAGCCGCGATGAATCCCGAAAGCTGGTGGAGAAATTGAAGAAAGACGCCGCCGCAGCGAGTCGCGACCTCGTAATTTACATCTCCATGGCGTTCGGGAACCCGTATGATGAGCCTTGGGGGCCCGAGATCGTGCATGAAACGCTGGAGTGGCTGAAGGATATTCGCGTGCGTACCGTTTCGCTGGCCGACACCGTTGGCACCGCGGATCCCAAGCTTGTCGGCGATCTCTATCGCGAAGTGAAGGATCACGTCGCAGGAATCGAACTCGGTGTGCACCTACACAGCCGTCCGGAAAATGCCGAAGAGAAAATCATGGCGGCCTACGAAGCGGGATGCCGCCGCTTCGACAGCGCGCTCACCGGACTTGGCGGGTGCCCGTTTGCCGGAGACAGTCTTGTCGGCAACATTGCCACCGAACAGGTTCTCGCGGCGCTGAAAAAGGTTGGAGCTGACCCGGGAATCGAACCTGAAAGGCTCACGAAGATTCTAGCCATGACCAACGAAATTCGGGTCAAGTATGCCCATGCTCCGCTGTTAAATTGAGGAGGTGTCTCGATCATGTACTCCACACTTCTTCTCGAATACCGCGACGCCGTCGCCACCATCACGCTGAACCGGCCTGACAAACGCAATGCGGTGACGGCCACAATGATCGCCGAGCTACAAACGGCTCTCGATGCCATCGAGAAAAATCACTCCACTCGCGTGGTGATCCTCACCGGCGCGGGCAGCTGCTTCTGTGCCGGAATGGATTTGGAAATGCTAGCGTCGATCGCCAAGCAGTCTCCCACCGAGAATCAGGAAGACTCCCGCCGCATCGCGAAAATGTTGCGGCGAATCTGGAGTTTCCCCAGGCCGATGATCGCCGCCGTGAACGGAGCCGCATACGCCGGCGGTTGCGGCATCGCGACACTGTGCGACTTCACGCTCGCAGCGCCGGAAGCAAAATTCGGCTACACGGAGGTTAAGATCGGTTTCCTGCCAGCCATCGTTTCCGTTTTCTTAACGCGGCAGATCGGAGAGAAACGATGTCGCGACCTGCTGCTGACGGGACGCATCATCAATGCGCAGGAAGCGAAGGAATTTGGCCTGGTGACCGAGGTCGTGCCCGCTGGGCATCTACTCGACCGCGCTGAAGAACTCGCCAACGATTTAATCGCGGCCAGCCCGAACAGCCTTACGCGCGCGAAGCACCTGCTGACTTCCTCCGCCGCGCCCGCACTCGATCACGATCTGGAACGCGCCATACTAGAAAACGCGCGCATCCGCTGCACCCCGGATTTCAAGGAAGGCGTCGCCTCATTTCTGGAGAAGCGAAAGCCGGTCTGGCATACGAAGCAGGAATAATCCACCACATGCGAACGATCGAATTTCACGACACGACCGTACGGGTGCGCTACTCCGAGACCGATCAGATGGGCGTGGTCTATCACGCCAACTATCTCATCTGGTTCGAGGTTGGCCGCGTGGAATTGATGCGCGCGATAGGCTTCGAGTACAAAGCCATGGAAGCCGAAGACAATTGTCATATCGTGGTGGCCGAAGCGCATTGCCACTACGAAAAACCGGCCCGCTATGATGAAGTGCTTCGGATTCGCACGCGAATCGCCGAATGGAGGAACCGCGTCGTCAAATTTTCCTACGAAATATTTCGCGACACGGACGATGTGCTGCTGACAACCGGCTCAACGACGCACGTAATCTGCGGCAGCAACGGCCGGCCGAAGGCGTTGCCTCCCAAATACCGAAATGTGCTGTTGCACCTGAATGTTCCCAATCCTGATCGGAGCGAAGCATAAGCATGGTCTCAAATCCCTCTCGTGCGATAGAGCTGACGGGCAACGATCTGACGTTTGCGCAATTGTATGACGTAGCGATTCGCGGCGAGAAGGTTTCACTAGCCGCGGACGCGATCGAGCGCATGAAGGCGTCGCGCGCGGTGGTCGAACGAGTGGTCGCTTCGGGCGAAACCGCATACGGAATCAACACTGGCTTCGGCAAGCTGGCTTCGGTGCGCATCTCGGCGGAGCAGGTTCGCCAGCTGCAGGTAAACCTGGTGCGTTCGCACGCGTGCGGCGTCGGTGTGCCACTGAGCGAGGCGGAGACCCGCGCGATGATGCTGTTGCGCGCTAACGCGCTGGCCAAAGGTCTCAGCGGGATTCGCCCGCAGACCGTGGAAACTTTGTGCGCCATGTTGAACGCGAAGGTGCATCCGGTGATTCCATCGCAAGGCTCGGTCGGCGCATCGGGCGATCTTGCTCCGCTGGCGCATCTGGCGCAGGTGGTGATCGGCGAGGGCCGAGCTTCGTTGCAAGGGGAGATTCTAGCGGGCAGCGAAGCGATGCGGCGGGCGGGGATGACTCCCGTTGCGCTGGAGGCCAAGGAAGGACTGTCGCTGCTCAACGGCACGCAGGGAATGCTGGCGTTGCTGAGCCTGGCGCTTCACGAAGCGGATGTCGCGGCGGACACTGCCGATGTGGCGGCGGCGCTATCCCTGGACGCGCTACGCGGGAGTCCTGGGGCGTTCGACGCGCGCATCATGCACGCGCGAGCGTATGCGGGAGCCGCGACGACGGCGCGGAATCTCGCGCACTTGAACGAAGGGAGCCAGATTCGCGAATCGCATCGAGCCGCGGAGAAAGACCCGCGAGTGCAAGACGCCTACAGTTTGCGATGCACGCCGCAAGTGCACGGCGCGGTGCGCGATTCGTTGGCCCAGGCGCGCGAAATGGCGGCGGTGGAATTGAACAGCGCTACCGACAATCCGCTGGTATTCGCGCGCGATGGTTCCGGCGATATCATAAGCGGTGGAAATTTTCACGGGCAGCCGCTGGCGATGGCCGCCGACCAGGTCGCGATTGCGCTCGCCACACTAGGCGGGATTTCCGAACGCCGTATCGAGCAGATGACCAATCCGCTGACCAGCATGCTGCCGGCATTTCTGACGCCGGAGCCGGGGCTGAACTCCGGTTTTATGATCGTGCAGGTGACCGCCGCCGCGCTGACCAGCGAGAACAAGACGCTGGCGACGCCGCACTCAGTGGACTCGATCTCTACTTCGGGCAACCAGGAAGACTACGTGTCGATGGGCATGAGCGGAGCGCGGCGACTCGAGCGCATGCTCGGAAATTTGCGCCACACGCTGGCGATCGAGCTGCTTTGCGCCTGCCAGGGGATCGATCTGCTAGCCCCGTTGCAAACCGGGACGTTGGCGAAAAAAGCGATGGCGGCGGTGCGCGGCGTATCCGCGAAAGTCGTCGAGGATCGTCCCCTGTCGGCGGAAATCGCGACAGTGTCGTCGCTCGTTGCCAGCGGCATTTTTTCCACGATTCTGCACTGATCCGATTCCGGCGGTGGTCCGATTAGAACGATGGAATAAAAAGCGCGAAGCCTATGGTAGGGCAGGCTGCACGTCGGTTTTGCGAAAGTCGTCACCCTTGAAGAGCAGCGGTTCACCTGTGGACTTAGCCAGGGCGTAGGAAAAGCAATCAGCGAAGTTAAGTCCCGCATGACGCCCCTTGCCGTAATTTGAGAATGCCTGGCACGCGACATAGGCCTGCTCAACGGTAACCGGCTGGATAGCAACCTTGGCGTTCCGGAAAAACCCATCTGATTGACGGACGGCAGTATCGCCTCCGCGGGATTCCGCAACGATCGTAGTTTCGACAAGTGTGGCGGCAGAGATGCTACGTGATTCTGCGTTGGCGATCGCAGCGGCGAAAACCTCGAAGCCCGGTTCGCCGAAAACGATCGCAAGAACGGCAGAGGCGTCCAGAATCACTTCGGAAGACCATTTTCGTCGTACAAGAGTTCCGCGTGATCAACGTGCGGTCCCGGAAACAGAGACGCACCGCGACGGCCAATCTCCATGAGACTGTCTAGTATCGCCCGCCTCTTTCGCTGTTGACGCACGCGATCCAGACGCTCGCGGAGAGCTTCGGTGACAGCCGCAGTCATGGTTTCGCCGGTTTCTTTTGCCAGGAGTTGGGCGAGCTTGTGGGCTTCGGGATCCTTGATGTTTAGGCTCATAGTGTCTACCGTGGTAGCCTTCAGTCTACCATTCTACCATAGTGCGTGTCAAGGGTCCGCGCTCGAGGGCCGACATCTGCGGCCGCGAGGCGCTACTGCGCCAAGGCGGAACGCAGGAAAGTCAGCATTCGGTAACCGGCTATATGGCTGAAGGGGGGGAGCTCCAAGGAGTAGTGGCCACAATGGAGTTCGAGGGTGCGGAGATTGGCACCGTGCTGGCGTAGGGCGGCTAGCATCTGGGCCGTTAGCTCAGGCAGGAAGGTCGGATCGTACTTGCCGTAGACCATGAAGGCATTCTTATTTGCACCCAAGCCGCGCTCTACGTAGGGCATAGGGCTCACGGGAGCCCAGAACTCGCGGAGTTCGTCTACCGTGACGTGGTGGCGGAGGCTCTCCCAGACGTGCGTCGTGGTCATGCCCCCGCTGACTACATCTGCGAAATAGGTGGAGACATGGAAGAAACCGCCGGCGCGGAGGGCGTCATCGTGAACCATGGTGATGTAGCCGACCGAGGAGCCGATGCTGGTGCCCAGGATTCCCAGCCTTGTAAAACCCTGTTGTTCGAGCCAGCGTAGGCAGCGACGAGTGTCCTGCACAGCCTGGCGGTTGGCTTGGAGGGTTAGGCCGATGTTGGGGCCTACGAGCTGGTCCGCGCGCTCGTGGCCTTTGGCCATGCGGCGGTCGTGGTACGGGAGGCTAAGGCGCAGGACCGTGATTCCGATACGCTGGAGCCATTCGCAAAGGCCTCGCTGGCCGTGCCATTTGGCGTTCCAGTTGGGGAGGAGGACCACGGCGGGCATCGCGTGGCGCGATTGGCCGGCTGCAGCAGCCGATTTTGAGGAGAAGAATTGGGCGTGGACGGTGTTGTTTTCGGGCCACGGCGACGTGGTCGAGCTGGTGAATGTGAGGACATTTTCGGGGTCGAGGGCGTAGTCGCTGGCAGGAGTGGTGGCGAACCACGCTTGACTGTTTTCGATCGCCTTCTTCGCGTATTCGCGGACGTAGGCGGCGGGATCCGGGTGGGAGGGTTCACCGCCAATGTGCTGCAGGCCCCAGTGAAAGGGTTGGACGCGACGGTTGTCGTCGGTGGTCCAGCGGCGGTGCTCGTAGCGGCGAATGCGGCGTTCAAACCAGTGCATGGTGGAAAGTCGACAGTTGACAGTTTACAGGCGAATCGTCGGCCGGGCCAAATGCGAGAAATCGAGAGTTGTCCTTGGAGGTTCGTAAACACCGCGACGGTAGGGAGACCCATGCGCTTAGCGAAAGATAACCCGGAGACGCTGAGCGCGCTGACTTGCGCCCCAATACCTAGGCAGGGGCGAGATTAGCAGGGAGCTGCGAAGACCCGACCCACGCTATATAATTCATCGGGCACGGGTTAGATAGCGGTTTATTGAGGGGCTCGGGGTCCTGTGGCAGAGTCGAGATGTGGTCATCGCCTTCTTTTTTCTTTTCGGGATTGTGCTGGGGAGCTTCCTGAACGTCTGCATCACGCGGATTCCGGAAGGGGTGTCGATTGTCACGCCGCGATCGCGGTGCCCACGATGCGAGACGCCCATCAAGACGTACGACAACGTGCCCGTATTCGCGTGGTTGTGGCTGCGCGGGAAATGCCGGTCGTGCGGATACCCGATTTCGCCCATGTATCCGCTGGTGGAATTGCTGACGGGAATTCTGTTTGTGGCGTGTTATCTGGATTTTGGCCTGACGCAGGCAACCGTGAAGTGGTTGGTGTTTACCTGCTTGATTATCGTTTTGACGATTACCGATTTGCGCGTTCGCTTGCTTCCCGATCTGATTAACTGGCCTGGATTTGTAGTGGGCCTTTTTTTGTCGGCCTGGGTACCGCCGGACGGCGGCACGCTGTTCTGGCTGACCCTGAGCTTGTTTCATCGGGTACCGCCTGGCTATCTGCTTGGATTGCTCGATGGACTGATCGGCGCCGCTTTCGGCAGCCTGCTGCTGTGGGGGGCGGCGGCGATGTACAAAGTACTTCGCGGGCGCGACGGCATGGGATTAGGCGACGTGAAAATGATGGCGATGGCAGGGGCGTTTCTGGGACTCCGTGGAACCTTCCTGACGATCCTGCTGGGGACCCTGCTGGGAAGCATCGTCGGCGGCGCCATCATTCTCGGATTGTATGTTTCCGGCTGGCAGCTTGCGCTCGCAGAGCGCGCCAGCCGGCGAAACTTGGGGACTCTGAAGGTTTTGCGGTGGATGCTGGCGAGCCAATACCAATTGCCCCTGGGCACGTTCCTAGGGATCGCGGCGCTAATGGTGGTTTATCTTGGGCCGCTGACGGCACGGTACGTGGCTAGCCACTTTTTCCTCTGAAGGGCAGAGTAACCGAAGGCGGCGAAATGGTAGTTCGAGCTTTATTCGAATGTTAGCGATTCTCCAAGCCGGTGGGCCACCGAACCTCAAGGCGCTCGCGATCGCGCTGGCGTTGATCCTGGCCGCGATTGCCTGGCTGGTGTTGCATCTTGTGAGGAAGTTTTTCAAGGACACGCGCGAGGCTCGCAAAAACGAGATGCATGCGGCCCCGCGCATCGAAAACAGTGCGGCGTTCATGACCGCGTCGATGCAGGGCGTGATCCAGAAACTGCGCGAGCAGGAAAAAGAACTGGAGCGGCTGCATCGCATCGAGAAGGAACGCGCCGAGCACACCGAGCGGCTGAGCGAGGAAGTTACCCGCAACATGCCGGCCGGCTTCTTGATGGTGAACGCACTGGGAATCATTTCCGGCGCGAACCCGGCAGCGGAGCAAGCGCTGGGAATCCGCGCATTGAATTACCGGCGGTACAGCGAGGTATTAGGAGAGTCTTCGGAACTCACGAAGCTGGTGGCGAAATGTCTGGCGGGCGGAAAGATTTTTCGGCGCGAGCAGGTGAGCCACAGCTCTCCGGCGGGAGATGCGCGGCGGCTGGGAGTGACGATTTCGCCGGTGCGGCGTGGCAATGAAAAGGTCAGCGGCGCAATCTGCCTGCTGAGCGACTTGACGGAATTGGCGGCATTGCAGCAGCAGATCGAATTGAAAAAGCACCTCGCGGCGCTAGGCGAGCTGTCCGCTGGAATCGCCCACGAATTCAAGAATGCTCTGGCGACGATTTCGGGTTACGCGCAGATGATTCGGGCCGAATCCGCCGACCCTGAGATTTTGGATCATTCGGAACGCATCCTGGAGCAGACGCGGAACATCACACATGTAGTGACCGAATTCCTGAAGTACGCCCGGCCACTCGAGATTTCCGAAGAGGTCGTGGATTTGGAAGGCGTGGTTGAGAAGGTGGTTACAGAGATCAGCGGCGGGATGCCCAATGTAGCCGTGCGCAGTGAAGGTGAGTTTGGAAGCGTGGCAGGAGACGAAAGTCTGCTGCGGCAAGCGATGCTGAATTTGGCGCGAAATGCGGCCGAGGCTTGCGCGGAGGTGAAGGACGGCGTGGTGCTTGTTCGGGGTGAGATCGTGCGCGGTGGCGAGATTGGTTTTCAGCGGATCACGATTGCCGACAACGGACCGGGAATCCCGGCCGAGGCCCTGCCGAATTTGTTTCACCCGTTCTTTACGACAAAGCCACATGGAACCGGATTAGGCTTGGCGGTGGTGCAAAAGATCATCGTGCAGCATGGCGGGCAAGTGGCGGCGCGGAACCAGCCAGCGGGCGGCGCTGCCTTTATCGTTACGCTACCGGAGTGGCGAAGCGGGAGCGCGGAAGAGGTAGAATTGAAGAAGCACGTCATGGAGATTTAAAGATACGTGATTCCGGGGCGGTCCAGCTCGGCGCCGGGGAGGCATATATGCGATCAATAACTTGGCGAAAGACCGGAGTATACGTGCTGGTGGTGCTGCCCGTGGGAGGGCTGGCTGGTATTGCGGCCATTGCTCAGCAGCAACAGCAGGCGCAGCAGGATACTACGCAGCAAGGCGCTACGGATCCGGTTGCGGAAGCGGCCCGCAAAGCTCGGGAACAGAAAAAGGCGGAACCGAAACCCAAAAAAGTTTACACGAATGAGGATTTCGGCGGCGGAACGCCGGCCCCTGCGGCAGCCGCTACGACTGCCAACGGGGAGCCGAAGGAAGGCGCTGCGGCTGACGATAAGGACAAAGCTCCAGCCGACGGTGCAAACAAGAACGGCGAGGAAGCCTGGCGCAAGCGTTTCAAGGATGCGCGGGACAAATTAGCGCAGGCAGAGCAGGAACTCGACATTTTGCAACGCGAGGCACAGAAGGCCCAGGTGCAGTATTACAGCGATCCGCAGAAAGCTCTGGCCGAGCAATACAGCCGCAAAGATATCACCGATAACGACACCAAGATTGACGCGAAGAAGCAAGAAATCGCCCAAATGAAACAGCACATTTCCGACCTCGAAGACGAGCTGCGGAAGTCGGGTGGCGATCCCGGCTGGGCGAGATAACGAAGAGTCAAAAATAAAGAAGTAATGAAGTGAAGAAGTCGGGATGTAAAGATTCGGCGCCGCTGCGCTCGACCGGTTTCGTCTTCTTGGTTCTTTTCCTAGTTCGCTGCGTCATTACGTCTTTACTTCATTACTTCGCCGTTTCTGGCTCGCTGCTTCCCTTCTCCGCACACTTGATGTTAGTTCCCACAAGAGCCTCGATCGATTCGTGGTAAAAACGGAGCACATGGAATCTCTGCTGCTTGTGGAAGACAAGAACGAACTGCGCGCGATGCTGCGCAAGGCGCTGGAACGCGCGGGCTATACGGTGGACGAAGCGCCGGATGGCGCGGCGGCGATCCAGAAAATTCGCGCGCGGCGTTACCTGTTGGTGCTGACCGACCTGAAGCTGCCGGGAGCATCCGGGCTGGAGGTGTTGCGGGCGTCCAAGAGCGCGGACGCGACCATTCCGGTGATTCTGCTGACCGCGTTTGGGTCGGTGGAAGAAGCGGTCACCGCGATGAAGGAAGGCGCGTTCGATTTCCTGCAGAAGCCGGTGGACCTCGATCATTTGAAACTTTTGGTGCAGCGCGCGGCGCAGCAGCAGGAAATGTTGCGAGAGAACATCCTGCTGCGCGAAGAATACGCGGCGCGGTATGGATTTCCGCGAATCGTGGGAGAACATAGCTCGATTCGCGACGTGAGCCAGCAAATCCAGCGTGTGGCGGCCACCGATTCGACGGCCCTATTGCTAGGGGAAAGTGGCACGGGCAAGGAGCTGTTCGCGCGCGCCATTCACCATTTGTCGCCGCGGCGGGAGCAGCCGTTCGTGGCGCTGAATTGCGCGGCGATACCCGAGGGATTGGTCGAGAACGAATTATTCGGGCACGAGAAGGGAGCCTTTACCGGAGCCGGGGCGCGCAAGGTTGGGAAGATGGACCTGGCGCATCGGGGGACTTTGTTTCTGGATGAGATTGGCGAACTGCCGCTGGCGATTCAGGCGAAGTTGTTGCGCGTGCTGGAGGAACGACGCTTTGAGCGTGTCGGCGGAACGCAATCGATCGATGTGGATGTGCGCATCGTGGTCGCGACGAATCGCGACTTGCGAAAATTGATCGAGGAAAAACTTTTTCGCGAGGATTTGTATTTTCGCATTTCGGCGGTGCCGATGACCATTCCGCCGCTGCGCGAGCGCGGCGAGGATGTGTTGATGCTGGCGGAGCATTTTCTGGAAAAATTCAGCCGCGAGTTTGCGAAGCCGGGCCTGGAACTTTCCCAGGGAGCAAAGGAAAGGCTGTTGGCGTACCGGTGGCCGGGTAACGTGCGCGAATTGCAGAATACCCTGGAGCGGGCGGTGATTTTGGCGGATGGGCTGAGCATCGATGCCGAGGATTTGCAGCTGCCATCGGCGCGGCCGGACGTTGAGAGTTTGCCGGCAGGGATGCTGCCGGAGACTTTTAACTGGGAGGGGTCGCTGGAGGAGATTAGCGGACGGGCCGTGGCGCATGTGGAGCGCGTCGTTTTGGAGGGAGCGCTGCGGGAGTCCAAGTGGAACAAGACGCGGGCCGCCGAAAAGCTCGGGGTATCGCCGAAGACGTTGCTGGCGAAACTGCGGGCCGTGGGGTTGGAAGAGTAACTCCGGAAGAAAATCAAGGAACATTTTAGAGGAGGGATTTGTGCCTGACGTTTTAGGCATGGGTCTGTCTGCGTCTAAATCCCGCCCTCTGACCCTTTGTATTTCCTCTCGGGGTAAAGAGAGCAGCTACAGTTTTGTCGCGGTGTGCAGGGCTACGGTGCCGAATGTCCAGACCCGAAAATCGACCCTGTCGTAGCCGGCGGCGGCCATTCGTGACGCAAGTTCCTTCGGGCGATAGAAGCGGGAAACCGATGCGGGTAAGTAGGAGTACGCGGAACCGTCGCCGGAGATAAGGCTGCCGATGCGCGGGAGCACGTTTCGGAAATACCACCGATAGAGGTCACCGAGGAGTCCGTCAGGGGGTTCGGTAAATTCGAGAATCGCCAGGGTGCCACCGGGTTTGAGGAGGCGATGGATTTCGCCCAGGCCGGCTTCGTAGTTGGCGAGGTTACGGAAGCCGAAGGCGGTGGTAATGAGATCGAAGGATGCGTCGGCGAAGGGCAGGCGTAGCGCGTCAGCTTCGAAAAATGGCATCGGCGTTGCGGAATTCGCGTCCGAACGAACGGGCAGCGAATTACTTTTTGCGCGGGCGCGCACGAGCATGGCGTGGGAGAAATCCGCGCCGATGATTCGGGCGCGGGCAGAATGAGCGAGAGAGAACGCCAAATCACCGGTACCGCAGCAGAGATCGAGAACCAAAGCGTCGGGGCGCATCAGAATGGGGCGCAGGCGCCGCGCCACGCGGGCGCGCCAGAGGCGATCGAGTTGCAGCGAAAGTAGATGGTTCAATAGATCGTAGCGAGGAGCGATCTGCGTGAACATCTCGCGAACCTGGCGCGAAGCGTCCGCTTCCGATCGGGCGCCTTCGGGAAGCGTACCTTTCGCTGGTACGGTCGCTTCAGGCATGGGCGTCCGATTTACGCATGGCCGATTTCGCAAGGAACTGCGGGGCGAAACGTAGGACGCGTTCGACGGCGTCGTGTGGAACGTCTTCGTATGAACCGGCTTTGCCCAGGCGCGGGGACAAAACGAAGCGCAGCTTGCCGTGGAGTGTTTTTTTGTCAGAGCGCATGGCGTTGAATAGCGAACGGCCAGGTATGCGCGGCCACGACGGCAGGGGGCCGATTTGCCGCACGAGCGCAACGATTCGCGAGACGTAGTCAGGACCACAAATGCCAATTTCGTGAGCCAGCAGAGCGGCGGCCATCATTCCCCAAGCAACGGCTTCACCGTGCTGGTAGCGGCGGTATTTCGTGGTGCTCTCGAGAGCGTGGGCAAAGGTGTGTCCGAAATTCAGGATTTCCCTCAGCCCGGACTCGCGTTCGTCCTTGGTAACGACGCGGGCCTTGATGGCGGCGTTGCGCGGGATCAAGTACTCGAGCGCGTTGAGATCTCGTCGCAGCACCTTACCCATATTTTTTTCCAAGTAAGCGAACATTCCGGGGTCGGCGATGATGCTGTGCTTGATGACCTCGGCGAGGCCGCCGCGGAATTCGCGATCGGGAAGCGTTTTGAGAACTGCGGGATCTGTGAGGATCAAATTGGGCGGGTAGAATGCGCCCACTAGATTCTTCCCTTCCGGGAGATTCACACCGGTCTTGCCGCCGATGGAACTGTCGACCTGGGCGACGAGCGTGGTCGGCACGTGCACCAAGGCGACGCCGCGGAGATACGAGGCGGCGACAAATCCGACTACATCGCCGATGACTCCGCCACCGACCGCGACCATAAGAGATTTTCTGTCGGCTCCAGATCGAACCAAATCGCGGGAAATCGACTCCACCGTGCGCAGATTCTTCAGCGTCTCGGCGTCGTTCGTCAGATGCACGGTGCTGGAATTTCGAGCGCCCAAATCGCGATGAACACTGTTTCCGACAGCGCGCCAGACCTTCGGTGAGGACACAAAGTGCACGCTGGAGAACTTTCCGAGACTCGCAATTTCCCTGGCTGCGTGCCGGAGGATACCGGTGCCGCACACAATCGCGTACCTACCGGCTGACGAGTTTACAGAAATGCGTTTTGGGTTCATTGAGCGGGTACTAGAAATGTAGCACAGTGTTGAGATTCTGGATTTGCCCTCATGGGAGTCCCTGGGCGCGGCTTTCGTCAGGCACAGGCAAGAGTGCCTGTGCTACCCGAGGAGAATTCCTGCTACGATACTTGGGCAATTACGCGATCGCTGCTCATGACGCATCCCCCTAAATCCCACCGTGCTGATTACGTTGTTGTGGGCTCTGGAGTTGCCGGCCTGCGCGCGGCGATCGAGCTGAGCGATGCGGGCAGCGTGCTCGTGCTGGCCAAATCCGATTTGAGCGATTCGGCGACGTCTTGTGCGCAGGGCGGAATCGCGGTCGCACTGAGCGACGAAGACGAGATCAGCCTGCACGAGCAGGACACCATAAAAGCGGGCGACGGCCTTTGCCGGACCGAAGCGGTGGCGCTGCTGGTGGAGGAAGGACCGAAGTACATCACGGAATTGATCGAATGGGGCACGGAATTCGATCGCGCGGGGACGAAATTGGCGTTCACGCGGGAAGCGGCGCACAGCAGGTCGCGCATACTGCACGCGCATGGCGATTCCACGGGGCGGGAAATCAGCCGGGCATTGCTGGCACGCGCGCATACGATTCCCCACCTACATCTCCGCGCACATGCCTTCACGACCTCGCTGATCGTGGAATCTGGAACCGTTGCCGGCGTTCGTTTCATCGATGAGTTAGACGGCTCGCAGCACGAGGTGCGCGCGGGAGCGGTGTTGCTGGCAACCGGGGGGCTTGGCCGAATTTATCGAGAGACAACGAACCCGGATGTGGCTACCGGCGACGGGATGTCCATCGCGTACGACGCGGGGGCCGTTCTTTCAGACATGGAATTCATACAGTTCCATCCAACGGCGCTGGCGGTCAAGGGTGCGCCGCGCTTTCTACTGTCGGAAGCGCTGCGCGGCGAGGGCGGCGTTCTGCGCAACGTGAACCTGGAGCGCTTCATGAAGCGCTACAACGAAGCGCAAGAGCTTGCGCCGCGCGACATCGTAGCGCGGGCCATCGTCAGCGAAATGCACCGCACCGGCGCGGGACATGTCTACCTGGACATGACGAAAAAGAGCGAGGAGTTCCTGCGGAAACGCTTCCCGCGCATTTACGAGACTTGCTCAAACTATGGCTTGGACTTGGCGACCGACGTGGCGCCGGTTTGCCCGGCGGCGCACTACATGATGGGTGGCGTGAAGACGGATTTGTGGGGGCGCACGTCGCTGCCAGGGCTCTACGCCGCGGGCGAAACCGCAGATACCGGGGTGCACGGCGCGAATCGCTTGGCGAGCAATTCCCTTCTCGAAGGATTGGTGTTTGGAGGACGGAGCGGCCAAGCGATGATGAAAGACGCGCCGGTGAAAAAACGCCAGGCGGTGGGATTGCCAGGAAGCCCGGCGCCCAAACCCGGGAACGCGCCAACTCCCAATGTGGGCTCAAAGCCCGGCAACGGCAAACCTTATCCCGCCGCATTGGACAAGATTCGAGAGGTGGTGTGGCGGCAGATCGGAATCATGCGAGATGGAAAAGACTTGGCTGCGGCGATCACGCAGCTACAAGCGATTGAGCTACCGAAATGTGAGAAGCCCGGGCGCGCCGAGTATGAAGTGCGCAACCTGCATTCCTTGGCGTTGGTGATGGCGCGGTCGGCCCTGGCGCGGGAAGAAAGCCGCGGCAGCCACTACCGAGCGGATTTTCCCTACCGGGACGACGAGGAGTTCGGGAAGCACTCGATCGCGCAAAAGGGCAAGGATGTTGGATTCGAAGCCTGACGTCCAAAAACTACGCAGCACCGCGTCACCCTATTTCGTCTGCAGTTGCTTGACGCTTTCGACGAAGACGTGGCCTACGAGGGCCAGGCTTTTGGAGCTGATTTTGTCGAGGGTGTCCTGGGGCGTGTGCCAATATGGGATTTCGAGGTCGATCACATCGACGGTGCGGACGTTGCGGGTCGAGAAGGATTGATGGTCGTCTTCGATTGCGGTCGCATCATTCACGAACACTCCCGAATAGCCCAGGTTCTTCGCGGTCGCCCAGACTAGATCGGTGAGAGCTTTGTCGGAATGGGAGTCGCGCTTGATGCGCAGCTCGCGGCTGCCGACGATGTCGGCGAGCAAAAACGCCCGGATCTTGGCTAAGTCGCCGCTCAGCGCAAGCTTGGCGGCCATCTGGCGGCTGCCGTAGCGATTGTCGGGATCTTTCCATTCGCGATTGACCGCCTCCTCCCCATCAAAGAACGCGATCCAAACCTGGTAGCGGCCATGCTGGGCGCAAAGCAGACGGGCCAGCTCCAGCATGACCGCCGTGGAGGAGCCGCCGTCGTCGGCACCGACGAAATCGTCGAGCTTCTTGGTGTCGTAGTGGGTGGCGAGCATGATGATTCCCGGCCGATCGCCTGGGATCTTCACCAAGATATTTTTCATCGCGATCGGCCCGGCGGGCGTCTGCGCGGTGAACGGATCGACGTCCGCAGTGCAGCCGGCGCTCGAGAGTTCCGAGAGAATGTAGTCCTGCACCTGGGCAATCGCTTGCGACCCGGCAGGATGCGGGCCGAAATCGACTTGCTTGGCGACGTCGGCGAACGCCCGTTTGCCGTCGAATCCGCCGGTTTTCTCGGGTGGGGGCGTGTCCTCGTCGGGCATCTGTGCGGGTGCCTTCGGGGAGGCGCTGACGACCGGCGCGGTGGCCGAGCCCCGCGTCGCGTCGCCGGACTTGCAGCCGGTCAGCGCGGCGATGGCCAGAAAAAGACCAAGCAGGGCTAGATGTCGTCGTGCAGGCGCCGGAATGGACCGTCCCGCAGGCATCGCCGCAAATCGTCTTGCAGGCATGTTGTTCATTTAGGCTTTCCCGGCGGCCTCGGCAGCCAACCGCTTGTTCTTGTTTCGCACCACCACCGCGGAAACCGCGATACCGACGAAGTAGAGCCCCACCATCGGGGCCATGAAGATCAGCATGGTCATGGCGTCGGGCGTAGGCGTGATAATCGCGGCCACGATAGCGATGACCAAGATCGCATAGCGTACGTTTTTCCAGAGGAACGCCGGGGTGACAATCCCGAACACCGACAAAAAGAAAATCAGGATCGGCAACTCGAAAACCAAGCCGAAGCCGAGCAGCACCATGAGAGTCAAATCAAAATATTCCGTGACGGTGATCATGGGCACGACGCCAGGCAGACTGACGATTGTGAACTTAACGAGAAAGTTCAACATGTACGGGAGGGTGACGAAATAGCCGAAGGCAATCCCGCCCAAAAACAGAAATACAGTCGAAAACAAGAATCCGGTGATGGCGCTGCGCTCGTGTTTGTATAACGCAGGGGCCACGAACAGCCAGATCTGGTACAGCACCACAGGCGAAGCGAGCACGATGCCGATGTAGATGCCCAGCGTAAGAATCAGATTGAAGCCGCCCGCGGGGTGCGTGTAGACCAACTGCTGTTGCAGGTTCGCGGCTTTCAAAGCAGCCAGCATGGGACGAGTGATGAAAACGATGATGTATTTGGCGATGTACACGCCAATGAACGCGCCAATGCCGATGGCAATCAGCGAATTGATGAGCCGTTTGCGAAGCTCGACGAGGTGCTCGAAGAAGGTCATCTGACCTCCCTCTTCAGACTCGGGGACCGGAATTGTCGAGAGTGCGTCAGGCTGGCTGCTTGTAGTCATGAGGAGCGTCTAGGGCGTGAGGCGAAGCGGCGATGTCGGGCTTGCTGCCGTTCTCGGGAGCAATCTGGAGAGACGACGGTGGGGACGGCCCTTCGGTGTTGGAGTCGGCTGAAGTGGCTTCGGCCGAGCTGAATTCCGAGGACTCCGAGGAGCGCGCCACGGATTCGGGCACGGGCGTGATAACCGGAGCTTCGGTCGGAGCTTCGGTCGCGCCTTTGTCCGTCTCGGGCGATGCTAACGCTGAGGGGCCTGGCTGCGTCTCAGCACCAGAGGGCGTCGCCAAGGTGGCGGGCTGAAGCTGGGTGGCTGCGGCAGCCTGCAATTCGCGTTTTTTGCGTTCGACTTCGGCAGCCTGGCGTTCCAGATCGCGCATTTCGTTTTCGAACGCGGACTTAAAGTCGGTGGAAGCTTTGCGAAATTCCGCCATGAGCTTGCCCAAGCTGCGGGCGAGTTCGGGAAGCTTCTGGGGCCCAAATACGACCAGGACGATCACGAAGACCACAATCATGTGAGGGATACTGAGCATGGTTCAGGTGACCGGATGGCGGCCTGTTGGCATCATAGAGAACGGGATTCCATAGTGTCAAACACCTCTGTGATATAATTGGAGTTCCAAGGTTTACGCGAGGTAAGGATGAAAGCAGAACGCCGCGGGTTGTTCCTTGTCGTAGCCGTATTGCTGGTATCTGCTGTATTGGGCGGGATTTACGGCCCTAACGTCCGTGCGACCACGGCGTCGGCCGATGATTACCAGACGGCCGTCCGAGACTTTACCCGGGTGCTTGACGTAGTGCAGGCGAACTATGCTGAACCCGTGGACGTGGACAAGGCCGTCTACCAGGGCGCCATCCCAGGCATGCTACGCATGCTGGATCCCCACTCGAACTTTTTTGATGCGCGGCAGTTCGCGCTGCTGCGCGAAGATCAGCGCGGGAAGTATTACGGCGTCGGCATGGTCGTTGCGCCGCGCGAGAATCATACCGTGGTGATGGCCCCGTATGTGGGCGCACCCGCTTATAACGCTGGGATTCGCCCGGGCGACGTGATCGTTAAGGTCGATGAGAAGTCTACCGACGGCCTGACGACCAGTGACGTTGCGGACATGCTGAAGGGTGCAAAAGGCACTATCGTCAAGATCACCGTTACCCGCGAAGGTTACGAGGACCCCCTGTCCTTCACCGTGACCCGCGATGAAATTCCTCGCCACTCTGTGGACATCGCGTTCATGCTCAAACCTGGCGTCGGGTATATCCGGCTTTCCGGATTCAACGAGACGACCGACCGCGAGATCGCAGAAGCGCTCAAGAAGCTGAACGCGTCCTCCCTCGATGGCCTGATTCTCGACATGCGCGGCAACCCCGGCGGCTTGCTGAATGAAGCGGTGGCGGTGAGCGACATGTTCCTCGACAGGAATCAGCTCATCGTGTCGCATCACGGTCGGGCGTCGGCGGAACGCAAGTACATGACCGTGCGCGGAAATCAGGGCGTTACTGTGCCGCTGGTAATTTTGGTGAACGGAAATTCCGCATCGGCGACCGAGATTGTTTCCGGCGCAGTGCAAGACCATGACCGCGGCATCATCGTGGGGGAGACGACCTTCGGCAAGGGCCTGGTTCAGACGGTAACTCCGCTGAGCGAAAATACGGGCTTGGCGCTGACCACGGCTCGCTACTACACACCGAGCGGCCGGCTGATTCAGCGCGACTACAAATCTATCTCTCTCTACGAATACCACTACGAGCGCAAGGTGCCGGAGCATCCGACGGAGGTGAAACTCACGGACAGCGGCCGGCAGGTGACCGGAGGCGGCGGCATCACGCCGGATGTTACCGTGGCGGCTCCGAAGCTGACCAAGTTCCAGGAGACGCTGATTCGGGCGGACGTTTTCTTTCCTTACGAGGCCGGCGTTGGCGGCTTCACGCGCTTTTATCTCGGCACGCGTCCGACGGTGACGAAAGAATTCACGGCGGACGACACGGTGATGAAGGACTTCCGCGAGTATCTAGCCAAGAAAAACGTCCGCTATACCGAACCAGAAATGTCCGAGAATATCGACTGGATCAAGCGCAAGATCAAGCAGGAAGTCTTCATGTCGGTCTTCGGCCAGCAGGAAGGCTTCAAGGTGGAACTCGAAGCCGACCCGCAGGTTCAGAAAGCAGTCGATTCGATTCCGCAGGCGCGCGCGCTGTATGAGAACGCGCGGAAGATCGTTGCGCAACGCATGGGGAATACTCCAGACCAGCCGTAGCTTGCGTCTCAAGATTGGGTGTCTGACCAGGTTTTGAAGGGCAGATTGCTGCGCCCTTTGCTTTTGTGCGCCGTGTGCCGTTTTATCGCGGCAACTCGGTTGGCAAGCCTGTGCGCCTCTGCTAAAATTTCGTTGCTACTCGTGGGCGAGTAGCTCAGCTGGGAGAGCGCCTCGTTCGCAACGAGGAGGCCGGGGGTTCGAATCCCCTCTCGTCCACCAAACTAAATCGAAACAGCTGAACAGCCTACGGAACTTTCTAGACTGCTTTCGGAATTGCACGAGTCGCCCCAGTTGCCCCAATTTCTGGCCTCCGGGTAATTCAAAGCCAAGGCCGATCCGGTCCGCCCACATTAGGCGAAACTCTCGGTCCTGAACCAACTTCACGTAGCCTTTACTAACGTGCTTCGGAGCGTGCCCCGACCAAAAATGTTTCAACGGTTCGGGACAATCCGATTTTTCAAGATGCGTGAGCCGGAAACGGCGGAAAATATTGAAGCCGCCGCGCTCGTGCGCAATGTAGTCGAGAATTGGGTGCAGGCTGTCGCTAAGTGCATTGGATTGGAGTAGCTGTGAGCCCGTCGAGGAATGAAACAGAAGGCCGGAGAGTCGGCGACCGACAAACTCTCGGAGCACGTCGGCGACTTGTGCGCAAAGGTCAACGTGCCGGGTTCCATTCTTGGTTTTCAAGTAAGGCTGAATTTGCCCCCGTTTTGCCTTCTGCATGATGTACAGCGTCCGAAAATCGTCGGAAATATGTTTGTCGATTTCTATTCCCAACGCTTCGCCCGCCCGCAAAGGACCGCAGCCAGCCAACAGTGCGTACAGCATCCGGTACTAGCCACTGGCAAAGAGAACGATGTCGGAAATTCCGCCACACACGTGGACATGGGTTGCCGCTGATTTCCCACGACCGGCGCGTCGATGTACTCATCGTTCCACTTCCGAGGAAACTGCTCTTCCCCATTTTCATCGACTGCGGAAGCGACCGCGGCCTTCACGATATTACAGTAGTCGCGGATTGAAGCTGGAGACAGGGACTCTGCCATTTTTTCGACCAGATCTTTCAGGGCCCGATTATTCACTCCCGCAGGGGTGGTTTCCGCAAGAAACGGGTAAATCCATTTGTCGAGCGCATAGCGCCGGTGCGCAATTGTCGTTTGCTCGACGGGGTTGCGCTTTCGGTTCGCAAGTGCTCAGAGGCGGCAATAGCGGAGCGTCAGCGGTTTCGCGCCATGTTCAAGGATTGCCGGGAGGGTGTTCGCGGCTAAGCGAGTTTTGTGGGAGAAACGTCATAAAAGCTAAGATTGGAAATGGGTACCGGAACCTATTTTACCGGTTAACCCGACTTACCAGGCTTGAGGGATTATTTGTGAGTCGTTCGCAAACCTGGGGTAGTCCGAAAGAAGCACGTCCGAGACGGTGACTTCTCGGATTCTGCTTCCGGGCTGCCAACCATACGTGCCGGATGGCCTCACCCCCATGAAACGTCAAGTTCGGGCAGTGCATCGGGGCTCGTCAGGATGTATTCATGACGATCGAGTTTTGTGCCGTCGAGACAACGTGTCGCTGCGTTATGGGCAACGCCTAGCTTCTGGAACCCCAATTTCTCCACGATGCGGCGACTAGCCTCGTTTCCGTCGAAGTACCCGATACTGATTGCTCTGGCACCAAGGTGGCCGAACGCGTAACGAATAGCTGCGTTTGCCGCCTCTGTCGCCATGCCCTGTCCGGTGTATTTCGCCGCCACCCAGTATCCTGTCTCATAGACGTCTTGCTCATCGGTAAGATCCAGTGCGGTTCGGACGACGAAATCCCCGTTGATCCGATGGAATGCGGCCAATGCGATCCCTGCCTGATTCTGGTAGTCCATCACTCGCCGAATCGAATCTTCCATCGCTTGCCGCGACCGTTGGTTGTCGAATGCCCAAGTCATCCAACGTTGCAAATCGTGCCACGTTTCCTCCTTGGCAGTTTGGATCGAATCCAAATCGCCCAGCGTTGGCGGACGCAAGATCAGGCGCGGCGTAACGATCGGCATCAAATGGCGCATAGAGCGGCTACGCTGGAATCTTAGCGAAGTGCCGAAGGCGAACGAAAGGGCGCTGGGTCCGTCATCCTAATCCGTCCTATAACGCTCATCGCCAAGATAGCTCAGGACTCGGTTTCGGTATGCTTCGAACGTCTCTGCCATTGGCCCTCCCGGTATCCCCCTGCGGCCGTCGTTCGTCAAGCGTTGATTCGTCATTATTACGATGAACGGCGCTCATGCTTTCGCTCCGCGCCGTCGCTTTCTGTCGCGGCGGTGACTACTCCCCAGTTCGTGCCGGGCATTCTCCGGTGGGGCGAATTTCGCGAGCAATTCAACGATCGCCTAGTTCTTCACGTCGTAGCTTGTCCAGACAACGGACAAGATCTTCCAGAGTGCCGACGCAGAGATCACCCGAAGGCTTTGTGAAACTGCTCCCTGCGCCCGGCGACTGGACGCCGTCAGTGATGGAACAGCCGTAAGCCGGCCCCTACCAGCTCATGTTCGGCGGCATTCCCGGGCCATCACGACTGCCCGGTCATACGCCCACCCAAGATGCGGTCGATCTGCCGAAGATGGTTCAAGTCGTGTGCCGCTTCCAAGCGGACGAACTCCTCGACCGTTTGCCGTCCGCGTGCCTCGTGGACCCCGTAGCACTCCACCCACCGTGCGCGCGGGACCGACTCCAACAATCGCAGGTTGCTCTCGCGCAGCGCCCGAAAGACCCCTGCCGAAAGGCTCGCATCTTGCTGCGCGTAACCCAAGCGCTCCGCCCATACGGCCTGATCCCACCAGGTCAGGGCCACGCCCGGATTCGCCAGCATGTTTCGCAATCGCCACCCCATCGCCAGCTCCGCGTCCGCCAAGTGCGCTGCGATCTCGGCGATTGACCACTTTTCAGGTGCAGGACGCCGGATCAACTCCTCGGGCGCGACATCGCGCAGTCGACGCTCGAGCTGGGATGGAGTGGCTTGTTGGACACCGATGGGCTCCTCATCGCCAAGATAACTCAGGACTCGGTTTCGGTATGCTTCGAACGTCTCTGCCATTTGGTCCTCTCGGTAGACCGTGTATGCCGCCGAACTCGTGTTGGAGTAGACCGCTCTTATGGAGTTTGGGCGAAGGACAGCATCAAACGCGGCAAAGGCATCCCTCTTTCTTCACGCGCGATATATTCTAAACATTGGGAAATACCGTTTTCTTTATCTTCCGAATCGTGCTCTCATCGCGTTTATAAAAGGTCCACTGCTTAATCCGCTTTCCTCGAATGAGGCCTGCCTGCGACAGGATTTTCAGGTGTTCACTTGCGGTTGGATGGCTGACGCGAAGTTTTTTGGCAATCAAACAGCCGCAGACTCCGTCTCGGACAAGGTCCCCGGCGATCTGCGGAGGAAAGTGCCCCCTAGGGTTCCGCAGCCAGAACAATATTCCGAGCCTGTGCTTATTGGCCAGCGCCCGAAACATGCGATCTGCTTTCATTTTGTCTCCGAGCCAATTTGGTATTTGACATTAAGCTAAATGCCTAAATAATGTGACACGGATGCTCCAGTTTGTAAAGCTGCAAACGTCGAAACGGAGATCCGGACGAAGTGACCAATGTGAGAACTTGATTCATTGGAGGAAGGAAATCATGGAAATACTATTCAATGATATCCGGTATGCCTTCCGCATCATGCGGAAGAGTTCTGGCTTTACTCTCATAATCATTCTCACGCTGGCATTGGGAATTGGGGCGAACACATCGATTTTCAGCATCGTAAACGCGGTGCTATTGCGTTCCCTGCCGTACTCCGACCCCAGTCGTTTGGTGAAGATCACTTTCAACAATCCTGGAATAGGTTTGCATGACATCCGCTTCTCTGTCCCCGAGTGGGAGGATCTGAAGGCAAGAGCCGGTGTCTTCGAGGAAGTAAGCGTTGTCTGGGTCGGCAGCACCAACTTGACCGGCGGCAAACGGCCGGAGCGTCTTGAATTGCTCGGCGTGAGCCCCAACTACTTTTCCATGCTCGGCGCACCGCCGCAAATCGGGAGGCTATTTGGCTCTCAGGACTTTGCGCTGGGTTTTGCAGAAGCAGCTGTGATTAGCGATGGCTTGTGGCGCCGATCCTACGGCGGCGACCCGAATATTCTCGGAAAACGTCTGCAACTGGACAACGATCCGTACACGATTGTGGGAGTCCTTCCTGCCGGATTTCGCCACCCCGGAAAGACGGTCGCGAGGGATGTGGAAGTGTGGGTCACGTGCGGGTTCAGCGCGGATCCTTACCCGAAACCCGCGCGAAACGTGAGGGTGCTGCCCGGGGCAATCGGACGGCTGAAACCTGGCATCAATGTGACGCAAGCTCAGGCGAGACTGACGGCGATGGCTAGCGAACTCCGAACTGACTTCCCGAATGATTATCCTCCTGAGGCCAAATGGTCCATCGAGATCCAACCTTTGCAGGACTCACTCGTGGGCAATGTGCGCCCCCAACTGCTGGTATTAATGGCCGCGGTAGTCCTAGTCGTGTTAATCGCATCCGTGAACATCGCAAACCTTCTTCTGGCTCGCGCTTCAGGAAGACAGAGAGAGATGGCAATGCGGATGACGCTTGGGGCTGCCCGTTTTCGCATGATGCGCCAGATGCTGACGGAGTCGCTGGTGCTTTCCTTGATCGCGGGTGTGGCAGGCGTGCTCGCAGCGAAATTGACCTTGAGTTTCATCCTTCGCTTTGTTCCCGCTTCAGTTCCCCGGCTTGCCGAAGTGGGTGTCGACCGGACTGTGCTGCTTTTTGCTCTTCTGATTTCCATCTTCACCGGAATCATATTTGGGCTCGCTCCAGCTTTCCAGGCAATGAAAGCCGATATGACTGCCGCAACTCGGGAAGGTGCTCAAGGCTCCGGTTCCAGCGCTAAGACATTCCGGTTGAGGAGTCTGCTGATTGTGTCTGAATTGGCGCTTGCTGTTGTGTTGATGGTTGGAGCCGGCTTGCTCCTGCGGACTTTCTGGGGATTGCTTCAGGAGAATCCGGGTTTCAATCCTTCGAGAGTAGTTACTGCAAGCTTCTGGCTATCGAACCCGAACGATCCCAAGACGGACGTGTATGCGAATCTCGCAGAGAGGACATCTTTTATCAGGGACGTCATCCGGCATGTGGCCACGATTCCAGGAATCGATCGGGCCGCCATGACCTCGGATTTGCCGGGCGCGCGTCCAGCGATAACCGCGGCGCTGGTGATCGAAGACCGCGCGACCGATTCTTCACAAGGGTTAACAGCGGAAGTAATTCGAGTGAGTCCCGATTATTTCATGTTGATGCAATGCCCATTGATTCGTGGGCGTTTTTTCCTAGAAAGCGATGAAAGCGGAAAGCAGGAAGTAGCCATCATTGATGAGACTACGGCGCGACGCTATTGGTCAGGGATTGATCCTGTCGGCAGGCGCTTGCGGTTGGATCGGAACACGGGATCACAGCGGGGAAATTCCAGCCTTCCTTGGGTAATCGTGGTCGGAATCGTCAAGGATATGAAGCAAGACGGACTCGACACAGATGGTGTCCCCCACATATTCAGACCTATCTATCAGCAATCAGGGCGGTCCATGAGCGTGGTGGCAAAGACGCCTCTGCCCGCATCACTCCTCGAATCGCAGATTCGGAGTGAGATACAGTCTGTGGATCCTACCCTGCCCGTATTCAATATCCGCTCCATGAACGACGTGATGGATGTTTCCATTGCTCCCCGCCGATTCTCGGCGGAATTGGTTGGAGTGTTCGCGGCCGTCGCGATGCTCTTGTCTTCCATTGGCATCTATGGCTTGCTGGTCTACATGGTTGGGCAGAGGTCCCGTGAGATTGGAATCCGAGTCGCCTTGGGAGCCCAGCGGTCAGATATCCTCACGCTCATTCTCGGGAAAGGGCTATTGCTCGTGGGCGTTGGGATTGCAATTGGACTGGTGCTTGCCTCAGCCGCAGCGCCGTTGATTGCAACTCTGCTGTATGGCGTGCATCCGTTTGATGTGACGGTATTCGTGACAGTTCCATTGGTTTTGATGTTTGTCGCATTTCTGGCCACCTACATTCCGGCTCGCCGCGCGACGATGGTGGATCCAATTATTGCCTTACATGGAAGCTAGAACTGCGAGGCTAGTCGCTCGTCCAGATATGGCGTGAACGGACGAAGGATGGAAGCTAGATTTGCCGGCTCGTAAAGCTGATACCGAGAAGGAGACCTCATGGCCACAATTCAAACTGCAGCCGACTGGCAGAAGCAGTGGTTCGAGATTGCAGACGCAACCTATTTGAACACTGCAGCCCATGCGGCCATACCCCGTGTGGCCCTGCAAGCGGTGCAAACCTCAATTGAAATCAACAAGTCTCCGCATCACATGGACGACGTCGTTTTCTTCGAAGCTGCAAGCCGAATTCGGGCATCCCTCTCGAAAATGATTGGTGCGAAACCGGAAGAAATTGCGCTCACGACCGGGGCAAGCACCGGCGTTGCGGCCGTGGCCCATTTCCTGAGGTGGAAGCCGGGCGATGAGGTTATTACTGCCAAGGGAGAATTTCCACTGCAATATGCCACCTGGAAACCCATGGAAGAACGTGATGGCGTGAAATTTAAAATCGTAGCGCCGCGAGACCTCTTCATCACGGCAGATGATCTAATCCACGCGCTGACGCCTAGAACGCGCGTCGTTTCCGTGAGTCATGTGCGCTTTGACGACGGGTCGCTGTTGAATGCGGCTCGCGTGGCTGCGGCATGCCATGCTCAGGGCTCGCTATTTGTGCTCGATGTAAGCCAGTCTTGTGGGGCGGTGCCGATGGATGTCAACGAGCTTGGCGCCGATTTTTTAGTGTGTGCTGGATACAAATGGCTCCTTAGTCCCTATGGCACGGGATTCTTTTGGGCGAAGAGCGAACACCTGGACAGTGTGCGTCCAGGTCCGTTTTATTGGACGGCCCAAGGCGCTGAAGATGATTTTTTTAAGTTGAATTTTGTCGATCCCGCACCATCCCGCAGTGCCAAGCGCTGGGATGCGGCGGAAGCGGCCACTTATTTCAATTTCAACCTGACGGCTATGGACGCCTCGGTAGATTTTGTGCTGCGAGCCGGGCCCCAATTGGTACTCGAACACAACCGGAAACTGATTGATCTCTTGTTCCAACGCCTCCCGAAAGGCTGCGTTCCGGCGAGTCCCCTGGACTCCGCAGCGCGCGGGCCTTACGGCTGCTTCACCGCGCGGACCCCTCAAGAGACCTCCGAGCTTTATCAGAAGCTGCAGAAGGAACATGTTGTCGTGGCGAAGCGAGAGGGTAAGATCCGCGTCTCACCCCATTTGTTCAATTCAGAGCGGGACATCGACCGCCTGATCAACGTGGTGGCCGCATGATGTTGACGCGGAATTTTGTTCACGCGAGAAGGATGACCCCCTGAGGTGATCTCGAATCGCACCAACAAGACTCAAGGCGTCACGCAATTTAGGGGTGAAATTATTTCGTGGCGCGGTTGACTTTTTCCGATCTACTACTAACCTTCAGAGGGTGAACTATGGCGACGCCTTTCTACAAAATCGTGCTGGGAACTGCGATTCTCGCGATGAGCAATCTGGCCGCCGTCGCCCAGACGAATACCATCAAGCCAGCGTACGATTTTTCCCTTTCGCGCGAAGAGAAAATCAAGCTGGCCGAGAGCGCGGGCCCACCCGAGGTTTCCAGTAAGGCTAATGTCTATGTTCTTGACAGCACTGGCTACGCAAAAGTCCGAGACGGAAGCAATGGCTTCTCCTGCTTTGTGGACCGGCAAGCGCCGGTCAATCTGGAACCCACTTGTTTTGACGCTGAAGGAAGCGCAACGACGCTCCTCACCCGGCTCTTCGTGGAGGCACAACGCGCGCAGGGGAAGAACGAGGACCAAATCAAGGCTGATCTCGATGAGGGTTATCGGACTGGGAAGTTCCAGGCTCCGCGCAAGCCCGGAATCGTTTACATGCTTTCAGACCTGGGCTACCTTTTCGTTCCCACGGCGAACAAATTGGTTCACATTCCGCCGCATCTGATGTTTTATGCGCCTTATGTCACCGACAAGGATATCGGTTCCCCGCCAAGCGCGCGGAACATGCCTCGCGTGCTTAGGGCGGGCCAGCCGGACGCTTACATTATTGTGATGGCGCCATCCGAGGGAGTGCACTGAGTTTCTTCGGGGAAAGCGGGGAATCGGGGACAGACGGCCGATTGCTTCAGGCGTCGATCTGAGTTCATGCGACGAAGCTAGACTGAGCTGTTCGGTTTGACGGGAGGATCATGGAGATACGGACGATCGGCCCGTTCCTTCATTATTTTGGCAGCGTGCGGGAGCGCACTATCCGCGTGGCCCGTTGTATTCCGCCGGACAAGATCGATTGGACCTACGCACCGCCCAAGTTTACTTTAGGCGATCTGTTGCGGCATCTGGCGGTAGCGGAACGATATATGTGGGCGGAAAACGTGCAAGGACGTCCGGCTCGTTACACGACGCACGGAAAAGAGCTGGCGGACGGTTACGACAATGTGATGGCGTTTGTCGAACGCTTGCACGCAGAATCGATGGAAATTTTCGGACGACTCACCGATGAAGATCTGCGGAAAGAAATGCAAAACACCCGATGATGCCATCATCACTACGTGGAAGTGGTTGCGCTTGATGGTCGAACACGAGATACATCATCGCGGGCAAGTTTACATCTACTTGTCATTGCTCGGCGTCACCACGCCGCCACTCTATGGCCTAACCTCCGAAGAAGTCCGCTCCCGCGCCGCCGTGGATTGATTTTCACGGCGCTGCACTCGACTTGGAGGTCGTTTCATTGAGCATTTGAGCTCTTCTAGAAGAGCCTCTTCCTTCTTTACTCTTCTCCGCGTCCTCTGCGCCTCTGCGTTTCGCTCTTCCTTTTGGCTAGGGTGCACGAACGATCAGACGGGATTGGTGGCGGATTTTGCCTTCGACCAGCGAAATCCATGTACGTAATGGGAATTCTTCCGTTTGCGCGTGTGAGGATTATTGAGGATTAGACGGCATCGACTTTCGTCGGCGAAACCACCAAGGAGGATTTCTGGTGAGGTAGGAATTGGCCCGCTGGGACAGTAGTTGGCTTCTGCGGACCGGTTCGCATCTGATGGAGCCGGTGATAGTCGACGGCAAGAACCGTCGCAACGACAATCGTGAAGGTGATTGACGCGGCGGTAGCAACCCTCCGCACGACCGACTTCCGCTTAAACATGTTGAGCGACTGCTTCAGTGATGCGCGCCGCTTCTGCTCCTCGCGAAGCCCATTTGAGGTTGTATCCAGAAGACGTAAGTGGTTGCAGCACCATATCTTATGAAATTTCCTGCCTCGTTCGCAACGAGGAGGCCGGGGGTTCAAATCCCCTCTCGTCCACCATCTTTTCAATAACTTAGGCGACTTTCGGAGCGAGGCGCAGTTTAGTGCAGCGCTCAAACTATAGCTGATCTCGGTATCGTTCGAGAGCCACTCGGACCAACTGGCTTCGTGTTCTAACGCCAGTTTTGGAGAAGAGTTGCTGAAGAGAAGCTTTGACGGCGGTCTCCGAAACCTGGAGCCGGTCCGCGATCTGTTTGTTCGGGAAACCTTCAAAAACGAAAGAAAGTACCTGCCTCTCTCGCTCGGTGAGCTTCGCCCGCCGCTGGACTGCGTCTGGCGCCTCCGCTCTTTCCAAAGCTCTCCGTAACAAATCCTGTGAAAATAGCGCTTTTCCCGCCATCGTTTCGCGGATTCCCTGAATCAACAAAGCGGGAGAGCCGTGCTTCATAAAAACCCCCGAGATCCCTTTGCGGATCAAGCTCGGGACTTCCGTATCATTTACGTCGGCGGTGACCAGCAGCACTTTGCCGCCGAAGCGTACATCGTGCAGGCGATCGAGAAAGTCTGCTCCCTTCTCGTTTCCCAGATCGAGGTCCAGCAATACAACGTCGATTCCCTTGGATGACCCCAGAATCTGGATCGCTTCGGCGCCGGTGCCGCAATGAGCAACCACTTCGAAGCCCGGCTCCGATTGCAGAAGACGCGCGACACTCTCGCGAAATAGTGTGTGGTCGTCAACCAGCAGCAAGCGGATGTTCTTTTGATCGGTCTTACTCATCGGGGGCTTCTTGTTTATGGCTCATTCTAGTCAAGCTGACCGCAAAGCAACAGCCTTCGCTGCGCGGTTCGAATACGAGATCACCGCCAAAACTGCGCAGAATGGCGCGGGAAACGTACAGCCCAAGTCCTGTAGCATCAGCACCCTGCTGAAACGGCTTGAACAGGCCGTCGGGCGCCGCAACTCCTATCCCGGTGTCCGCAAAACGTATCACCACAGAATCCGCTTCCAACACCGTGCTAATCGTCAGTTCCTTTTTATCCGTCGCCTCCATTGCTCGACGACTGTTGAGCGATAAATTCAGAAACACTTGCGCTAATCCATAGCGGTCACCGGTAACCAATGGCAGGTCGTCGTGCAAGCGCCACATGACTTCGATTCCGGCCTCTCGGTAAGAGGGTTCGAGCAGAACGCGCAATTCGTCCAGGACACTGGACAGTTCGATGGCCGCCAAGTGCTGTTCTGGGGCTGACCGCAATTCCATGGCCGAGAGTTTCCCCAGGCCTTCGATCAGCGTTCCGAGCGCGCGGAAATCTTCATTGACCTGCAAACCTGGAAGGCGCGAGAGATTCTTGTACACGACGAGGACGGCGCCGGAGAGATTCCGAATTTCGTGGGCGATTGCGCTCATAAGAATGGCTGTATTTTTCAAGAGATGATCCAGGCTTAGGTCCTCGCGGTCCCGCAGATCCTCTGAAAGATCAACGATAATTGCCGCCAATCGCGGTCCTCGAAGCGTGGTGTAGGTAGAGAACCAAACGGCGGCGAGGAATGCCTCTCCATTCTTGCGTTTGCCGCGGCATCGAAGTTCCGTGCGGAATTGCCGCGATCGCTGCGTTTGCGCCGCAGCTTGCAACGCCGGCAAAAAATCTGCGATGGCCTGACCCACGATGGGAGCGCCGCCAAGTTCCAAGAGGTTCTGGCTGGCTTCGTTGGCGAGGAGAATGAGCCCGGCGGAATCAATGGTCACAATGGCCACGGGACTACTCTCGACCAACACCTGTAGTTGCTCTTCGATTTCCTTGCGCAGCCCGATTTGTGTTTCCACTTCTTTCAGGTGATTCAGGGTCACCTCGCGGTTCCGCATGATTTCCGACACAAAGAGGCCTGTTCCGACAAATCCGGCGGAAGCCATCAAAAGCCGGGTGATCGCTTCATTGGACGGAAGTTCGCTGAAAAGCTCCTGGAGAACGGCGCAGACCAGAGCGACCAATATGGTCTGCCAGCGGGGAAGAAAGCCGGCGACCAGGAGAATCGGAAACAAATACAGAAATCCGATGGAGATGAAGGGCTTGGTCTGCCAATCGACGACCGCGATCACAACAATCAAGATCGCAGCGGCGATTAAGAATCTCTTGCGATTGTCCTCCGAATAAATTGAGGAAAATTCCATCCAAAGTACTCCGCGAAACGGGCCGAAATACCGGGGGTTGACCCTCTCTAGTGTAGAGGAAAAAACCGAAAGATAAGCCGCGCCTGACCGAAAGATAGGCTCAGACGGCGAACGATAGCCTGGGAATACAAAAGATAGCGTTCTCTTTCCCGTCAGCGCCTCGGAGAATAGCCAATGTGCAACGACTGAAGTTTGTGAGCTTTGTGTGCAAGCGCGTCGCAGCAGGAGTGCTGCGGTCTCCGGATGCAAGGATGCCGGTCGGAAGATAACGATGAACTATCCAGTTCGGATCAGCAAGAGAGTTGTTGTCCTATTCGCGGCGACGATCGTGGTCGCAACGGGACTCTTGGAATTCGGCCGCAGTCGTGGCCGGGTTACAAACGCAAATACGACGCCAGAGTCAGGTTCCAAACCCAAAGCAGTTCCGTCCGAAGCGAGCGTGGAGTTGTCAGCGAGCCAATTGAACTCCATCAAGATCGCACCGGTGGGGAGCTATCTGTTTCCAGTGGAAAAGGAGACCGTCGGCAGCGTCAGTTTCGCGGACGATCTGTCGGTGCAGGTCTACCCTTCGTATCAGGGAAAAATCATGAAGAGCTTGGCGGAACTGGGCGATGAAGTCCAAAAGGGCCAGCCACTCTATACGATCGATAGTCCCGACCTGATCCAGGCCGAGTCCACTCTAATTGGTGCTGCCGCGACTCTGGAACTGACCAGCAAAGAACTGACCCGTGCCAGAGATCTCTACACCACTAATGTCGGTGTCCCGCAAAGGGAGTTGGAGCAGGCCGTTTCCGATCAACAAACCGCAGAGGGCGCGCTGAAGGCCGCCCGCGATGCGGTCCGCGTGTTTGGCAAGTCGGAATCCGAAATGGATCAGATCATTGCTTCGCGCAAGATTGATCCAGCGTTGGTCGTGCCCAGCCCCATATCCGGGCAGATCACATCGTTCAACGGGCCACCGGGCCTACTCGTGCAGCCCGGGAATCCGCCGGCGCCTTATACAGTCGCGAATGTGTCCATCAAATGGATGCTGGCGGACGTGGTCGAAAGCGATCTTCCGGCGTTTCACATAGGTCAGCCGGTGCAAGTCAAAGTCACGGCCTTTCCGGATCGGGTGTTTCACGGCAAAATTTCAAAAATCTACGCAGCCGTTGACCCCGACACCCATCGAGCAACCATCCGCTCCGAGATCACCGATTCCCGGAATGAGTTGCGTGCTGGAATGCTCGCCAACTTTGTCATTCGGGTGCAGAACCCCGTCGATGCCACTGCCGTTCCGGCGAACGGGGTGGTTCGCGAGGCCGACGGTACGATGACGGTTTGGGTAACAGCCGATCGTCATCATTTTGTGCAACGAGTCGTCAAGACTGGCCTGCGCACGAACGACCAAGTCCAAATTCTCGGTGGCTTGCAGCGGGGAGAAGTGGTCGTGACAGACGGCGCCGTCTTCCTCAGCAGTATGTTGGACGCGCCGCCATCGGATTAGATCGTATGCACGGCCATTCCCTTACAGGCGGCAAACCATGTTCAAGTCTCTGCTAGCGTTTTGCCTAAGCCGCCGTCCGATTGTGTTCATGGGTTTGCTGCTGTTCGTCGGCGCGGGTCTGGTCGCTTTCGAGAGACTCAACATCGAGGCGTATCCAAATCCAACACCGGTGATCCTGGAGATCACAGCGCAAGCGCCAGGCCTCTCCGCTGAGGAGATGGAACGTTACTACACGCTTCCGATGGAGATTGGCCTCTACTCCACTCCCGGGATCGATGTCATCCGCTCCACTTCGTTCTACGGGTTGTCCTTTGTTCGCGTCACCTTCAAGTATGGAGTGGACTACTACTTCGCTTACAGCCAGGCAGCCATCGCAATGCAACAAAACGTCAACCTGCCGGGCGGTCAGGTTCCCTCCATCCAGGCAAACAGCTCGACGGGAGAAATCTATCGCTATCAAGTCGTTGGCCCGGAACATTTTGGGATCACGAATCTGCGCACGGTCCAGGACTGGATCGTCGCGCGTCGGCTGCTGACCATTCCCGGCATAGCGGCCGTCAACAGTTGGGGAGGCCCCACGAAGGAATTTCAGGTCGACGTGGACCCTCACCGGCTTGAAGCCTACAACCTCACCGTGCCGCAAATCCTGACTGCGCTGGACAACGCGAATATCAATGTTGGCGGGCGCGAAATCCAAATTGGACAGCAGTCCATCAATATCCGCGGCGTCGGACTGATCGACGACAGCGGCGGTGATGATTTGACGCAAGGCTACAAAGTCGGCGACATCGAGAACGTGGTTCTAAACCAAGTCGAAGGCGTTCCCGTGCTGGTGAAAGATGTCGGGAAGGTATCGGTCGGCTACCGGCCAAGACTCGGCATTCTCGGCCGCGATGAGCAAGATGATGTCGTCGGAGCCATCGTGGTGATGAGGCGGACCGAACAGACCGCCGACATGATTCCGAAGGTGAAAGCGGAAATTGACAAGCTGAATCACGATGGGAGTCTTCCATCAGGAGTCAGGGTCGTTTCTTTTTACGACCGCACCTCGTTGGTTGCCATTACAACGCACACGGTTCTGCACAACCTGATTTTCGGATGCCTGCTGGTCTTTCTGATCCAATGGATCTTCCTTGGCGATCTCCGAAGCGCATTGATCGTCGGTTTGAACATCCCTTTCGCCCTGATTTTCGCGATCATCCTCCTCGTGCTGCAAGGGGAAAGCGCGAACCTGCTTTCTGTGGGCGCGGTCGATTTCGGGATCATCGTGGATTCAGCGGTGATTCTTGTTGAAAATATTTTCCGAAACTTCCAGGCGCCGGCTGAAGAAAGACTAGGACTGATTGAACATCTTGTTTCCGGATTCTGGGGATCGGATCCGACTCGAGACGTGGAAGGAGAAGCAGTAGCGCGCGGTTGGACGGATCGTTTGCGGCTGATTCTGATCAGCGCGATGCAGGTGGACAAGGCGGTTCTGTTCTCTGCGCTGATCACGGTGGCCGGGTTTGTGCCTTTGTTCACCATGCAGGGAGTCGAGGGGCAGATTTTTGGTCCCATGGCCCGCACGTATGGTTACGCTCTCGCCGGAGCTTTGCTGGCAACATTCACCGTCACGCCCGTGATCGCTTCGGTCTTGCTTCCGAAGACGGTCAAGGAATCAGTGACGTTCATAGTCGGCGCGTTGCACCGAGTCTACAATCCGGCGTTACGTTTAGCGCTCACCCATCGAGCCATCACCGTAGGAATTGGCGCTCTGTTTCTAGGTGTAGCCGCGCTTCTGGGGCTGCGGCTTGGAAGCGAATTTCTCCCGCACTTGGAAGAAGGTAACTTTTGGATTCGCGCTTCGATGCCGATCACCCTATCCCTTCAAGATGGGGAGGCGGCTACGAAAAAAATGCGCGAGATTCTCCTGAGACACACCGAAGTCATTACCGTGGTCTCCCAGCATGGCCGGCCCGACGACGGCAGTGACGCCGCTCCGTTCTCGAATGTCGAGCTCTTCGCGCCGTTGAAGCCTTTTGAACAATGGCCAAGCGGCATGACCAAGGACAAACTAACCAATCAGATTCAATCCGAGCTCAACAACGAGTTGCCAGGCGTGGTTTTCAATTTCTCCCAATACATCGAGGACAACATCGAGGAGGGCATTTCAGGTGTCAAAGGTGTGAACTCGGTCAAGATCGTCGGCCCCAACCTCGAAACACTGACAAATCTTGCCGGGCAGATCCGCGATTGCATGAGCCAGGTGCGGGGCATTACCGATCTCGGAATTTTTCCCGTACTCGGACAGCCCAACTTGAACATTAAGGTCAATCGCGCCGAAGCCGCCCGCTATGGACTCAATTCCGGGGATATCAACTCCGTAGTTCAAGCGGCAATGGGAGGCGCGGTGGCAACTTCGGTCCTGGAGGGCGACCGGCAGTTCGATCTGGTCGTCCGTTATACGCCGGAATACCGCGACAGCATCGAAACAATCCGCAACATCAAAGTCGCCTATCAATCCAGCAGCGGCGCCAATGCTTACATACCGTTGAGTGAACTCGCGACCATCAGTCTGGATACCGGTGCGGCATGGATTTATCACGAGAGTATGAAGCGTTTCATCCCGGTCAAGTTCAGCGTCCGCGGGCGTGATCTCGGCAGCACTGTCGAAGAAGCACAGCGGCAAATCGCAAAAAACATCAAGCTCCCGCCTGGATACCACCTGATTTGGGCCGGCGAGTTCGGAGATCTTCAGGAGGCCCAGAAACGTCTGGAGATCGTCGTCCCGATCAGTCTGTTGCTGATCCTCGGCCTGCTTTACAGCATGTTTAATTCGTTGCGAGATTGTCTTCTGGCGCTCGCTGGAATTCCCTTCGCAGTTGCCGGAGGCGTCTTGGCGCTCTACGTCTCCGGCCTGAACTTCAGCATCTCGGCAGCAATCGGCTTTGTCTCGCTCTTTGGCGTGTCGGTCATGGACGGCATCCTGATGATCACGTATTACAACCACGAGATACAGGTCCACCACGGAACGCATACGGATGCGATGTACAACGCCGCCTCTTCACGCATGCGCCCGCTGCTGATGACCGCGCTATCGGCCTGCATTGGTCTTTTTCCCGCGGCCATTTCCACAGCCATTGGTAGCCAGGTTCAGCGCCCGCTGGCGACCGTTATCGTCGGTGGCATGTTGGTGGGCCCGGTCATGCTGCTCCTGGTCGTGCCGGCCTTAAGAATGGTTTTTCTGGGCGGCAACGGCCACGCGCCGTCGGCGGAGTCAACATGAGGGCCATGGGTCTCTTTTTTCTGGCGATGAGCTGTGCTACGTGCACGCCTAGGTTAGATTGCGCCGAGCAACCTGGTGCCGCCCTTCCGCAACTGGCGTCCCGGAAAACCGCAGACACAGCCGGTGGGCATCCGCACGATGCTGTGCACGCCGCCCTGGCTGACGGTAGGAAACGCTCCGACCAGCACCCTGGTTCGGGCAAGGATCAATCGCGGAATCACGCCACCATAACGAAGGGTGCTCCAAAACAGCTTCTGACGAACCGGAGGCATTCACAGTCCGGAAATGCCGTTAACGCCTATCAGCGGGGCTCGGACAGATCAAGTAGTGCCGCCAAAGGCGGACTTATTCCGCGCGAAACAACGAACAGAGTCTCGTCGCCGCACTCGCCAAGTGTGATCCGGCCTGCGGCGCCACATCTCACCGCTGTGCGGCACCGCGGTGCTAACCCTGCCGTCGTCGGTGGGTCGAAGAACTCCGCCGTCAGAAATGTTGGGGCGATCAGCGGAACAAATGTGCACCGCAGACCCTGAACGACAGATTCTTATGACACTGACTCCCAAATCGCGCTTCGCCCGCCTCGTCGCCGTCTCTGTCTTGGTGTTCACTGCAGGCTGCGCCGTTGGGCCCGAGTTCAAGAAACCCACTGCTCCAGCGAATGAGGGCTACACACCGGCTCCGTTTTCGACCACCAGCAGCACAAACAACGCCTCCGGTGGAGAGGCGCAACAGTTTGTTGAAGGGCGGGATATTTCGGGGGAGTGGTGGACCTTGTTTCACTCCAAGCCGCTCAACGATTTGATTGAGCGCTCGCTCAAAGTGAATCCCGATATTAAGGCGGCACAAGCGGCGTTGCTCGTTGCACGAGAGAACATGCTGGCTCAGCGCGGCGCTTACTATCCCAATGTCAGCGGTAGCTTTTCCGCGACCCGGGCGAAGTCATCGAGCGATCTCTCGCCTGTAACCGACACTAGTGCCCTGAATTACAGCTTTTACACACCCCAGGTCAGCGTCTCGTATGTGCCCGATGTTTTCGGCCTCAACCGGCGAACCGTGGAGTCGCTGCAGGCCCAGGAACAACAAGCGCGCTTCGCCCTGGCTGCGACGCATATCACACTGAGCGCGAACGTCGCCGGCGGAGCCATTCAAGAGGCATCCTTGCGGGCGCAGATCGAGGCGACTCGCGAACTCATCACCATCAACACGGACATGCTTGGGATTTTGCGCACACAGTTTGCGAGTGGTTACGTCGGCAGGCTCGATGTGGCGGCGCAGGAATCCCAACTGGCGCAAGTCGCTGCCACGTTACCGCCGCTGCTGAAGCAACTGGCTCAACAACGTGACTCGCTGGCCGCATTGTCCGGTGGGTTCCCCAATCAAGACTTAACCGAAAAGTTTGAACTGTCGAATTTGCAACTGCCGCAAGAACTACCTGTGAGCCTTCCTTCGCAACTCGTGGAGCAGCGCCCGGATGTTCGGCAAGCCGAAGAGAACTTACATTCCGCGAGCGCCCTGATTGGCGTTGCGATTGCCAATCGGCTGCCGAGCTTTGCGCTGACTGCGGATGCCGGCGGAATGGCGGTGCTCTTCGGCCGGTTATTCTCGGGAGGCACGGGCTTCTGGGATGTCGGCGCAAGCGTCACGCAACCCATCTTTGACGGCCGCACCCTCCTGCATCGCGAGCGCGCCGCCCAAGCAGCCTACAGGCAAGCCGCCGAACAATATCGCAGCACGGTCTTGACTGCCTTTCAGAACGTTGCGGACACGCTGAACGCGCTCCAACAGGATGCCGACGCGCTAAAAGCCGCGGCAGCGGCAAAAGACGCCGCCAGCGTCACCCTCGATCTGGCCAGGAAGCAGTTTCAGGCTGGATATGTCAATTATCTGGGGCTATTAAATGCGGAGCAAGCTTACCAACAAGCGGTGATTAATCTCGTTCAGGCCCAAGCCAATCGGTATGCGGATACCGCTGCTCTGTTTCAGGCTCTCGGGGGCGGATGGTGGAACCGACCCGAAATTCCTAACAGCTAACGATGAAGGTTGCGCCGGTTGCGCGTCTAGATGGTTGGCCGCGATGGCAACGACCTCATGGTGAGTCCTGTTGCGGGACCAATGCGAGGTGAAAACAAGGAACGCTGGAAAGTGCTATGCGAGCAAGCCGCCGTTGAGCAGGACCCGGAGAAGCAGCACAAATTCATCAAAGAGATAAATAATCTGTTGGAAATCAAGGAAGCCCGGTAGCTTGGCGAGACGACACGAATGAGACGTTCGCCGGAGACTATGACGCTTACATCAGCACTTCGACCGATGGCAAGAACTTTACTCCAGCCATAAATATCTCCAAGGCGACCGGGGCGTTCACGTCGGCACCGACCGTGCTGATAGCTCCTCAGGGTTTGCGATACATCTACTGGTATGAAACTTCGAATACGAACGCTGCGGACGTGAATGTGTTCTTTTACGCGGTGCAGTAAATGCGAACTTCCTTGCCCTAACACCTAGTTTTCGAAAGTGGTAGTTTCATGTTCCATCGTGCTTCCGGCCTCAGTCAGACACGATCATACGAACCGCCCTGATCGCTGCGACTCGAATTTGTTCGACGCGACGCACCACGCTCCGTCACTCACCTCAAGGGGGCGGGAAAGTATGATGAGCATCATACGGTTGCAACTTCAAGGGAGTCCGGCGTGAGGCACCTCGACTTTCGTCATTAGAATAGAGGCTCGATGGTTCAAAGATGCTTCTGGTTCTTTGAACGTAGGTGCTGCACATGCGAAGAGTGTGCGGCCATCTTTGCCTCCCAGCATGCATGCGAACGCGTTCACTCCATCGGTCTTGCGTTCCTCTACGATAGTGCCGCCCTCGACAACACGGATCAGGCGGTTGTTGAACACGTCGGCTACCCATACCGCACCTTCAGCATCAAGGCAGATCCCGTCCGGCACGACCGCCGCTTGGTCAAGAATCTCGGGAACGGCGGTCGATCGTGGGAGTTCGCCGAAGGCGGCCCAGGTGCTGCGCTCGCTCAAAGAGTCGCCCGTGACGCTGAATGCGCTTAGACGGTTCATCATGGTCTCGGCCACGATAAGTGTGCGGCTGTCCGGGGTGAGCACCATCCCGTTGGGGAAGCCGAGTTGGTCGGCCGCGACTCTGGCCGTTCCGTCCGGGATAACGCAGATGAGAGATGCTGAGCAGGCTTGTGCGCCACCCATCAGGTCGAAACCAAAGTGCCCCACCCACGCCCGGCCCTCGTGATCAACCAGCATGTCGTTTAGCTGCCACGGTGCCAATGCGGACAGGTCCGCGTGTTCCACCAAAGAACCATCCGGTTCGCGCCCCATGACCTTGCGGTCGAGCATGGACGTGATCAACAACCGCCCGTCAGGAAGGAATCCGAGCCCGCAGGGCAACCCGGACGTCCGGGCGAATGTTTCTGCCGTACCGTCCACCGCCAAGGCAAGCACCCGGTGCGTATAACGGTCTGATACATAGAGCCTTTCGCCGCGCCATCGCGGACACTCGGTAAACGACAGGCCGCTGATGAGTGTTGAGAAGTCCGCCATGATCGCTCCATTGATGCGTCGCATTGATGGTCTGACACCCGAGGATATGCCATCGAATAGTACGGTTTCCTTGCACCAGTTGCGCGGCCAGCGCCGATCTGGCCTCTCGCGGCAAAGTCTACACGTTTAGGATAGTCGACTGGGAAGAGGTTGCGTCAATCACGGATAGTGCCGGTGAACAAATCAGGGTGCTGCCGCTTCCTTCCCCCGCTACATTCGTGGCTGTGCCCGGTTTTGTGCTCACCACCGGGCCCTACCTGGTGTTACCGAATTTTGCGTTGCGCGACGAAAGCGACTTAAGCGCGACATCGCTTTTGTCGCACCGACGAAGAACACGCCCTGTTCTTTGTAAAGCTTGCTGGCGCAAAAGAATAAATCGGCGATCTTCGGCGCATGCGTGTGTCGCGGGAACCACCGATTGGCTCGGTTGCCCAACTTGCCTATTTGAGGGTGTATCCAGAAGACGTAAGTGGTTGCAGCACCACGTCTTATGAAATTTCCTGCCGCGGTCGCAACGAGGGGGCCGGGGGTTCGAATCCCCTCTCTTCTACCATCTTTCAATCACTTAGGCCACTTTCGAAACAAGACGTAGTTATCCAGGGCGTAGCGAACAGCATAAGCAATTCCGGTCATCCCACTCCGTTGTAGCGTCCGCTTGTTACGCAGCTAGTCGCCAATGCATTGACCCACCACCCTGGCTTTCTGATTGTCATGGACCGCGAATCTTGGGAATCAACAGCCACGCTATCGCAGCAATTCCAAAAAGACGTCCCTGCGCAAGTCAACCGGATAATTCCTCAAAAGCTGTCGAGGATTTGTGAGCTTACTGGTGGACAAACGAAATAAAACGATATAAATAGTAATAGTTCGATAGTCGGGCCGGGGTCCAATCGAACGATGAGGTGGAGAGAATTCCGATGCAGCGTAGAGATTTTCTGAAAAGTGCCGTCGCGGTTGGCGTAGCTGCAGAACTTGGACTCGGTAAAGCGCAGGCGAAGGTTACCGCGCACAACTGGGGAAACTACGACTTCGGCTCAGGTCCCTGGGGCACCGATCGCCTCAATCAAGGCCCGTTCCCGCAATACCCGCCGGATGCCGTCATTCCTACGGACGATGTGGTGATGACCACGACGCCTTCGGAAGAGGTCGTGCCGAACTATGGCAAGGGACTGGTCACCTACATCACGGCAGACAGCGGCACGGAGGAAATCAAGTCCGACAATATTCCGCAGGCGATCGAAGAGCTGGTTCGCTTTCCCTTGGGCCAGCAGCTTTATGTCCGTCCCACCTGGAGGGAAGTGCAGCCGCGGCCGGGACGTCTCGACATGCCCGACTATCTGAAACTCGTCTTTGAATTAGCGAAGAAGAACAACAAGCGCGTCGGATTGCGAGTTCAGATGTGCGCCCCGGACTATAGGCACGAGGCGGCCCTCCCGGATTTTGTCCTCGACAAAGTGCCGAAAGTCGATCTGGTGCTTAGCGATCAAAAAGAGAAGGCTTCGGCGAAAAGATACCTGGAGAACCCGCATTCGCGATATCAGCCACGGTATGACCATCCCTTTTTTCAGCAGGCATTCAGGGAACTGGTTGGCCTGTTGGCGGCGGAATTCGATGGCAGTCCGCAAATCGAGTATATCGATACCTTCATGTATGGATTTTGGGGCGAAGGGCACACCTGGCCATTTGGCAACAATCCTTTCCCTGATTACCAGACAGCAGAACGCACCTGGACCAGTATGCTCGAAGTCCAGCTCGAGCACTTTTCGAAGACTCCTCTACTGACCAATACGCAACCCGACTTCAGCCGCGTTGGTAATTCAGAACTGCTCGATCGCACGGTCCGCAGCAACAATTGGATTCGCAGCGATACGATATTTATCGAGAATGAGCAGATTGAATCGCTCAGCAATCGCCCGCCCTGGATCGCGGCCTTGCTCGAGCAGGGGCTTCCGGGCAAACCTCCCGATCCAAGTGTCGCCCAGGAAGGGATATCCCCAGCAGAGAACATGATCGCGCACGTGATGGATATTGGAGCGAATTACTGGTCGCTCTGGAATTTTCACCAGATCAACGCAAAAAATCTGATGACCTACTACCAGACGTATCCGACAGCGTTTGACCGGATCAATCGCCGAATTGGCTATCGAGTGAGGCCGTCTTTCATCTGGAGCTATAAGGACGATGGTTGCCAGGGCCTGATTGTCGGCTTCGCGAATGACGGCATCGCAGGTGTGCCGGGCGTATTGAGGGTGACGGTGGAGAGCCAGGACGGAAAAGTGCTCAAGAGCGGTTGCCTGGACGCCGGTTATCCGTTGCCGGGCAAGATTCGGCAAGCGCAGTTCGTGCTCCCGAACGTCACCGATTGGAAAGGATTGAAACTCAGGGCGGAGATTGAGGTAAAGGGAATGCGCTATCCCGTGCGGTGGGCGTGTCACCAAAAACTGAATGATGACGGCTCGCTCGCTCTGCGTCCCAACCTCCGTCAGCAGGTCTAGGTCCTGGCTGTTGCGGTAAGGCGCGGACAACCCTCCGTCCAGCCCCGCGACGTGCGTCGCGTGGAGCTGCAGGGATGGCTTGCCCAAGAGCTAGGTGTCCGACGGCGCCCGGGTCGGTTTCCTTTGACGCTCAGGACCTCGCCTTGATCCACCTTTCGCGAAGGCGATCAATGGCCATTTTGGGCACGATGAGGCCGAAGCTCATGGCTAAAATGACAGCGATGGCGGTCATGCCGTCGGAGATTGTCGCGCGGACGAGCGACAAGGTCGTATGCGAGCCGTCGGCAAGCTGAACGAGGCCGCTCGCCATCCGGAAAAGGAAGACGCCCGGAATCATCGAAACCACAGAGGCGAAGCCGATGGCCGCGAAAGGCATGTGCCAGCGGAGCGCGGCGGGAGTAAGAATCAGCCCGACGATGAGACAAGCGATCATCGCGGCGATGGCGGCGCTGCAGCCAAGCGCGCTAAGCGCCCACCACCGCAGAGCATGGGCGAGCATGCCAACGATCACTGGCCAAGGAAACATGTGCAACGGCATGGAGAAGAAGACGCTGTAGGCCGCGACAGCAACGCCAGCGGCGATTGTGTCGAGCCACAGGGGCACGGGTATATTGGCCTCGCCTACTGGCAAAGAAACGCCCAGCAGGGCAAGTCCGAGCAGGAGTCCCGCCGAGATCGCAGCAATCACAAGCCCGGCATAGATCAGGCGGGCGGCGCCGAGATGGATACGGCCCTTGATGAGATCCAACGCGCCATTGAGCACCGGGGGCCCCGGCACCAAAACCATGCACGGACAGACGGCGACAAGGCGGAGCGACGAACTCAACTGGAATCGAACCGCCAGCGCGCCGATAATCCCCCCGACCAGAGCGGCGCAGAAGGGTTGCAAGAATACGTTGGCGCTGTAGTGCGACAAGGCGCGGCGAAGAATGGCGCCGGCCGCCGCGCTCACAAATATGAGCGCCGCCGCGGGCAGATGCTGGATGCCGAAGATCACCGCTAACGCCGTGGCGCCCGCTGCCGCCGCGAGCGTAAACAGCCATGCCGGCGCGGGCGGCGCTTGTGAGATCACGCGGATTGCTTCCTTGGCTGCAGCCAGCGCGAGCCGACCGTCGCCTAGTTCTTCTACTACGCGCATAGCCGAAGACACGCGGTTCATGGCTACGCCGGTGGGGTTGGCTGCGACAATGGAGATGAGTGTGGTGTCGCCGTCGTGGACCTGAAGTTGCAACTCCCCCCACCACGGCATGATCTTGATGCGCAGTCCCAGAGTGTGGCCAAGCCGCTCGGCCGCGGCCAAGGTCTGGTCGGTGGATTGCCCGTTGACGAATAGAACTCGCGCAACGGCGAGGACAAGGTCACAACATTGGTCACGCCCAGATTTTCTCCACCACGAAAATCCGCATTGCCATCGTGAGAACACCTCCGAGCGTCCCATCCGACACAGATCAAGCGCTCCAGACTCTCAGCGAGCAAATATTGCGGAGCGGCTACCTGCCGGCTGCCACGGCGACATACGGATTGACCATCTTGGCCGGGTCGACGACGCGATCGAATTCTTCCTCGGTGACGAAGCCGAGCTTCAATGCTGCGGCCTTCAGTGTGAGGTCGTTGTCCATGGCGTAATGCGCAATTTTGGACGCTTTATCGTAGCCAATGACCGGCGAGAGCGCGGTGACCAGCATCAACGAACGGTCTACGTATTCCTTGATCTTCTTCACGTTTGGCTTTGTGCCTTCGACCAGGAATTTGCGAAAGTTGGTGCATCCATCGGTCATGATCGTGACCGAGTGGGTGATGTTGAAGACGATCAGCGGCTTGTAAACGTTCATTTCCAAATAGCCGCCTGCACCACCGAATCCTGCTGCCACGTCGTTGGCCATTACCTGCACCGCGATCATCGTTAGAGCTTCGGCCTGCGTCGGGTTTACTTTGCCGGGCATAATCGAAGAGCCGGGCTCATTTTCCGGGATCAGCAGTTCGGCGAAACCTGCGCGCGGGCCGCAGGACATGAGCCGAATGTCGTTCGCCGTCTTGTAGAGCGAAACCGCCAGGGTCCGTAAGGAGCCCGAAAGCTGCACCAGCGCATCGTGGGCGCCCTGCACCGTGAACTTGTTCGGCGCGGTCACGAAAGGCAGGCCGGTGAGTTTGGCGATTTCGGCGGCAACCGCTTCGGCGAAACCCGAAGCGGAGTTGATGCCGGTGCCGACAGCGGTGCCGCCTAGCGCCAGACGGTATACGCCTTTCAGCGCATCGCCAAGACGCTCGAGGTTATCAGTAAGCATGCCCGCGTAACCCGACCACTCCTGGCCGAGAGTGAGCGGCGTGGCGTCCTGCATGTGCGTGCGGCCGATCTTGACGACGTCCTTCCACTCCTCGGCCTTCGCACCGATCGCGTCGCGTAAGTGTTGCACCGCGGGAATCAGCCGCTGCTTGACGTTGACGGCCACGGCGATGTTCATGGCCGACGGGAAAGAGTCGTTGGACGACTGCGACATGTTCACGTGGTCGTTGGGATGAACCGGTCCCTTGCTGCCGAGCGGCATGCCCGCAAGCTGGCAGCAGCGGTTCGAGATCACCTCATTCACGTTCATGTTGAACTGCGTACCGCTGCCGGTCATCCACACATGCAGCGGAAACATATCTTGATGCTGGCCGGCGAGAATCTCGTCGCACACGCGAACGATCAACGCCTTGCGCTGGTCATCGAGTCGTCCGCCGGCGTGGTTCGCGTTGGCTGCTCCTTTTTTCAGGATGGCGTACGCAGCGATCATCTCCCGCGGGATTAGGTCCGTCCCGATGCTGAAATGCTCAAGCGAACGTTGGGTCTGCGCTCCCCAGAGTTTGCTGGCGGGAACTGCAACTTCGCCCAAGGAATCTTTCTCGACCCGAACGTTCTCGTCGCCCATGGCCGTTTTCCTCCTTATGCATCGTGCTAAATTTCGTTTATCCCTTTGAGTGCGTAATGCTCCCATCGGCTATAGAAACTTTTTGCGTTAGACGCCCTGCCGAAAGGTTTGCTGTTTGCGTTCATACGGTACGTACACAGGTTCCCAAATATTTGCCTCGAGTTCGCGGTTCAGGACCTGCTCGTCGGCAACCTGCGCTTGGTCATCCTTAAGCGCTTGTTTTCCCACGGCCTGCCCGATCATGCGGCCGAGTTCGCGCGCTTCCGAAATCTCCGGAAGAAGGCTCGCGTTCTTGTCCTTCTGCGTAGGCAAGTGACGCACCAGTTCCTGAGCGGCGGCCTTGATCATCGTATCGGTGACGCGTTTGGCTTTCGACGCCACGATTCCGAGAGCGAGCCCGGGAAATATATACGAGTTGTTGGTCTGCGCGATGTGAATCGTCTTGCCGCCAAAATTCACCGGTTCGAACGGACTGCCGGTGCCGATTAAAGCCCGCCCATCTGTCCAGTTGAGCAGATCCTGTGGAGTCGCTTCGCTTCGAGACGTGGGATTCGAAAGCGGAAAGATCACCGGCCGGGTCGCATGCTTGGCCATTTCGCGCACCGCTTGCTCGGTGAAGCCCCCAGCTTGCCCCGACACTCCGATGAGTACCGTGGGCTTCGCATTGCGTACCACGTCCGACAGCGTGATCTCTCCGTTCGGCGGGCGCCAACTCTGCACTTCCTGCTCTTCACGCGCGTAGCCTCGCTGCTCGGGCCGAAGGTCCTTGGTATTTGCCGTGATAAGCCCATAACGGTCGATCGCGTAAAAGTGACTACGGGCTTCTTTTTCCGAGAGGCCGGCGTCTTGCATGAACCGCGCCAACAGATTGGTAATGCCGATACCGGCGCTACCAAAACCAACGACGGCGATCGTCTGCTGCTCGAGAGGAACGCCCGTTACGTTGATTGCAGAAATTAACGTTGCGGTTGCTACCGCAGCGGTGCCTTGAATGTCGTCGTTGAAGGTACACAGTTGATCCCTGTAGCGGGCCAGGAATCGAGCGGCGTTCGAACCAGCGAAGTCTTCCCATTGCAGCAGAACGTGGGGCCAACGCTTCTTGACGCTCTGTACGAAGACATCCACGAAACTGTCGTAATCTTCGCCGCGAACTCGCTCATGTCTCCATCCGATGTAGAGCGGATTCTTTAGCCTGTCCTCGTTATTCGTTCCTACATCCAGCAGAATCGGAAGGCAATGCTCCGGATGAATGCCGCCCAGCGCGGTGTATAGCGCCATCTTCCCGATAGGGATACCCATGCCACCTGCGCCTTGATCACCGAGGCCGAGAATTCTTTCACCGTCGCTGAACACGATGCATTTCACACCGTCGTAACGAGGATGACCGAGGATCTGAGCGATACGATCTTTGTTCGGATAGCTGAGAAACAAACCTCGCGGCTTTCTCCATATCTCGCTGAAACGCTGGCAACCCTCGCCCACGGTTGGCGTATACACCAGCGGCAGCATCTGCTCAACATTGCGAACCAGGAGCGCATAGAACAATGTCTCGTTGGTGTCCTGCAAATCGCGCAGAAAGGCATATTTGTTGAAGGGAGTCGACTGTCCCGCCAGTGCCTGCATTCGGCGGTCAACCTGTTCGTCAAGGTTCCCGACATGCGGTGGAAGCAAACCGTGCAGATCGAATACGTCCCGTTCGTGATCGGAGAAAGCTGTTCCCTTGTTGAGACGCGGAGAATTGATGAGATCGTATCCAGAAAGAGAAACCTGGAGGGTTATTTCGCCGGGGGCAGGTTTCAATTGCTCGTTCATTTTTTCCCTCCGAATTTCGAATGTTCTGCGCATCGCATAAGGTTGACCGTGGATCCAGTTCAAGTCCAATCGATCTGTGCATTTGATGCCGAGGGAGTGGACGACGGATGAATATTTTTTGTTGATGGCCTCTCGCCGCCGGTTTGCCCGGCGCCGGCGGGCGTATGACCATCGTCGCTCCACAATTCACGATGATTCGACTGGCCTTACGGCGCTAACCTGTCGAGCACTCTGGCAAAAGACGACTTCGTACAGGGCGTTCTGCTCGCATCAAGGAGCCGGAATTTGCTGTTCCAGATTCAAGCGCAGGCCTGCCAGAATTCCGGACGGCAAGGCCTGCAGGTTCGTCATGTCTTGAGGCACGAAGCGCTCGCCATATCTCTGATTCAGCAACCGGTACGAAGGAGGTGTCCGGCCAGCCAGCGAGTTGATGGCTGTATTGCCCACAATGATCCGCAGGCTGTTTTCCCCCTCCCTGAGAAACCGGGTCACATCGATGGTATACGGCGGACGCCAAACGAAGCCCGCGCGCTGGCCGTTCACATACACCTCGGCCGCTTCCCGGACAGGCCCTTCAAAATAGGCCCTCATGCTGTGTTGCGGCAGCGGAGTGGGCTCGTCAATCGGCGCTCCCTCTCCGAAATCGAGCACGCCGCTAGTTCCGGAGCTAAGCTCCTGGGCCGAAAGATGGAACGCCCTCAGGTAAATAGCCTGGCCGGAATAGAACTTGAACGCCGGGTCCTCGTTCCAGGGATGAAGCTTGGCCACGGGAATCGTTTGGTTCGCCGCCCCGAAAGTTGCTGTCCAATCCGTCGAGAGGTCGATTGTTCTTGAAACAGAGCGCACCGTCGCGCTCGCATTCGCAGGCTCGATCGCGGAATCCGTGAGGAGTATCAAGCGTGACTCGTAGGGATGGAAATCGACTTCCGCTGAGCCGGGATTCTCCACGGCGGATACTTCGCCGCTGAATGGATCCCACCATTCGGCATGCTTCCCAGGGTGACGGAAGCTGATCTGAACGCGATGCGACTGGTTGCTGGTGTTCGCAAGAAAATACAAGTCCCCAATCGTCAGCTTTCGGTGGATGAGTCCGATTCGCGGAGTCTTGGGAGAAAGAACGACGTCCGGCGGGAGATAGCTTGCGAGCGAAACGCCAAGTTGCGTCTCATCTAAAACAAAGTGTCCCGCCGCGTTGGTCGCGCGGAAGAGGCGTTGGGAGATTTCGCGAATCCGCCGACCGTCAACGTCAGCCTCAAGCACACCGGGCGCCGTAGAGGGCAATCTGCGCGCGGCGATGACCACGCCGCCGTGCCGCGCATATTCTTCGATTTTCTCATAGGTCGCAAGCGGCAGGCGGTCGACACCTGGCAGAATCAACGCCGCGTACGGAATGCCCACGATATCGATCGCGTCTGCGTCGATAAAATCGACATTGAAGCCAGAGTCGAGAACCTGCTGAATCACAGCATTTATCAGCGGAGAACTCATCGATTCATCGATGCTGAAATTCGAGCCCGCGGTATTGAAGCCAGCTTGGGTAGTGACTGAATTCGTCGAATTGCTTCTTGCGGAAAACGTGGACCAGACATCGTCAGTGGGCAAGAGCAAGGCAACGTCGTTGGCGGGCTTTCCCTGCCGCAGCGCGAAGCTGACCCGTTGAAGATAGCGAGCCAGGTCTGGCATCACAAACGACCATGGGTTGTGCGCGTTCAGAGCGGCTGCGGCGTACATCCGCCATCCTGGTTCCCCAGCCTCTCCCGGCGAATACGGCCAACCGTGCCCGACCAACTGGTTGATGCCTTGCAAGAAGTGCAGGTCGGCTTCTGCCTTCAGATCCAGAGGCGTGGCGCGAAACGCCGGGGAATGCAGCCACGTCCAGGTTTCCGACGAGATAACCGGTCGGCCAAAAAGGTGCCCCGCCGACGCTGCCCAGCGCGTGTCCGAGAATTCTCGCCACATCAGCAAGGAAGCCTTGCCTTCGCCCTCTGGAAGATCCTCGTAACGATTGCTTGAGAGGGTAACCGGTGGAAAGCCGTAGGTCTGCGAGCGAAGTAGAGTGTGGTGTTGTTGAGCCCAGGCATGCAGCGGCGCTAGGTAACGCTCATTCGCCAACTCGGTCAGTGTCCTGCCCCAATCATGCCGAACCGACGCAGTCAGAGGGCCGATATCGCCGACCAGTGCGGGCAAGTAGGGAGTAAGGTCGAATCCTCGTCGGGCGCGGAACTCCTTGATCAGATCAGCGGTCCAATTGGAGCCGTAGTCCTCCAAGCTGTCGCTGAAGACTGCGTAGGGAGGGTTGGTGCCAAATGCTTCCAACAACGGGTCACCTACGGCGTGGAGATGAGTCTCCATCGCGTTTCGATCGTAGTGGTCGAGCACGAATCCCTCGGCGCCGAGTGCAGGGCGTTTCACCGTCATCCCGGTGCGACTGGATATAAAGAATATCGCGCAGTTCGCGTCTTTTGACGCGGGAGACACGCGCAGGCGGCCGTCTACGATCGGCGAGACTTGTTGCGCTTCCTGCAATGAAACATGACCTCCTCGTACGGGAGCTAGAAAGATGGCGACCACCTGCTCGCCAGTGGAAATGTCGGGTGCGGCGATCGAATCTGCTCCGTGCGGGATTGTGATCGTTTCCACACGCAACTGTCCGGCAGCTTGGACGACCGGTATATGCGGGCCACCAAATGGCCAACCGCTTCCCAAAGTGATGTCAACGCGCAAGCCAAAATTCCTGGCTGTAGCGGCGGCGAAGCGAATCGCGTCGAGGTGCTCGGCTGAGAGAAACGTCGAATTGGGGAATCCGGCACTCGGGTCATCGAGATCAAGAGGGTACAGCGTGGCGATCTCGACCCCGCCAACGCCTTCCGCCTTCATTTGTTCCAACTCTCGCTGCAACTCAGGTTTCGTGACCGCGGGGCCAAACCACCACCACCGCATCATGATTCGGCAATCATCTGGAGGATTCGCGAAAGATTTCTCCAGAAGTGCCAGTTCTTGGTCCTGCTGCGCGCCGCCTCTGCAAAGTTGCACGAGTCCAGCAAACAGAAGAATGAATATCGCTCGCTTGTAGATGAGGCCGCGATTGGGCATACCAGTTTGAGATCTCGTCTCGAACCGGATTCTACTCCGGCGTTCAACTCGATGACCGAGGAATCGCTACGCTGCGCCGAGCTTGGCCGATGCGGTGTCTCGCCCGGGCACCACGTCGAGCTGCAACATCGGATCGGCGGCCGGCACGTACGTCACCGGCAGCCCCAACTCGCGTCGCAAAATGTTACAGCCTTGCGCAATCGCACTCGCTTTGTAGAAGGCGATGTCGCGGTTGCAGCCTTGGCGGCCGAAGCCACAATCGCTCGACACGACCAGGCGCTCGGGCGGGATGTACTTCAATGCCTTGCGGATCTCGGCGGCGACGTCTTCCGGCCGATCGGCTTGGAGCGTGCGATGGCTGACGGCGCCGATGGCGATCTTTTTCTTGAGATCGTGCTTGAACGGCGCAAACAGTTCGAGATCCTTCTGGTTGCGATCCTTCATCTCCAGCGTCCACACGTCGCCCCGGCACCGCTCCAGATAGATCTCGATCGACTTGGCGTAGCTCGTGTCCTCCATCACACGCTGCATGTTGGGGTTGCCCCAACAGGTGTGGATCCACAGCTCCACGTCGTCGAGCCCCTGGACCTCGCGGTTGAACGCCTCGATCATAAATTTCACTTCCTCGTGGTCTTTGCCGTAGGTGTTGGCCATGAAATGAAACGTCGGTTCCTCGATCTGAATGCAGCGGCAGCCGGCGTCGCGCAGCGCCAGCAGTTCCTTGTTCATGGCCTCCGCCATATCCCAGATCACCTGGCGCTTGTCTTTGTACTTGGGTGTGTGGATGTCGAGGAAGAGCGCCATCACTTGCGAACAGCAGGTGCCGAACTTGACCGGTTTGCGGGCCCGGCCCTGTGTCATGCGCCACAACTTCGGATAGTCGAGCGGGCGGTGTTCGATCTTGTCGACGACGTGCGGCCATCGCCAGCCGGTGTAGATTTCGTTCAGCAACGTACCGGGCGGATAATGCAGCCAAGGCGCGGTGGTTTGCTCGGGCTGCAGGTAGTCGCCTTCGAAACCGGCCCAGCGCTGGAGAGGATAGTGGTGCCACGCGCGGCCCGCGAGGTCTTCATCCAAGTGAAAGTCGCCGTGCGTGAGGATGTCCAGGCCGGCGCGCTCCTGATCACTCACCACCACCGCCAGGGCGTCTTGAAACTTCTCGCGAAAGCGGACATCGAGCATGCAGGTGTCGAGCGGGCGACCCCACATGCTCACGTCGAACCAGCGCGGCCGCGGAAACGAGCCGGTGACCGTGCCCGGAAGAGTCAGATTGGCGGTGACGGTGAACATGGGGTTCCTCCGGCCGGCATTGTACTTCCACTCGTGTTCGGGCTGGGAGTCATGTTCCCGTAACCGGCTGGTTAGACCGGCTTCGATTAAGTCCGCGTAGTCGACCAACCTGCCGGGATCTGATGGAGATTTCGAAATCGGGCGCGATCTGCGGTGCCTCGGAGACCGATCCATCATTACGGATCAACCAGCCTCAGGCCGGCTCTCTGTCAAGAGACCACCTGCCTCGATTCCCTTCAACCTCCACTCTTACGATGGTCCCTCATGAATCGTATTCTCGTAGTTGGAGGGACCGGCACCGTCGGTCGCCACGTTCTCACTCGATTGGCGACCACGGACGTGCAAGTCCGCGCGCTGGCGCGCAGCCCCGGCGCGGCTCGTTTCCTACCGCAGGTCGAGGTGGTTCGCGGAGATATCACTCTTCCCGAGAGCCTCGATGGATGCCTCAGTGGCATCGACGCGGTGTTCCTTGTGTGGACCGCCCCGCCGGCTGCCGTTGCTCCCGTTGTGGAGCGGATCGCCAAGCACGCACGGCGCATCGTATTCCTCTCCGCTCCGCTCAAAACGGCACACCCCCTCTTCCAACGGCCCAATCCACTTCGAGCGATGTTCGAGCAAATCGAACGCTTGATCGAGACCTCAGGACTCCAGTGGACGTTTCTGCGGCCCGGAATGTTCGCCGCAAACGCTCTGCGCTGGTGGGCGCCGCAGATTCGCGCCGGCGATGTCGTGCGCTGGCCTCATCTCGCCGCTCCTACGGCGCCAATAGACGAGCGCGACATCGCCGCAGTCGCGGTCCGCGCGTTGCGTGAGGATGGACACGCCGGGAAGGACTATGTCCTGACCGGGCCCCAATCGCTGAGCCAATTCGAGCACGTGTCTGCAATCGGTCAGGTGATCGGCCGCTCGCTCCGCATCGAACAGATCTCGCCAGACGAGGCGCGGCGTGAGTTGCTCCCGATCGCGTCGGCCATCGGCGTGAATATGCTGCTCGACGCCTGGGCCTCCTCAATCGGCCAACCCGCGCATGTTACGTCCACAGTCGCGGAGATCACGGGAGCACCCGCAAAGACGTTCCTCGACTGGGCAACCGATAACGCCGCCGAGTTTCGGGCGTGATCGCGAATGCCTGATGTCCGCCGCCGGACCAACCGAACCGAATTTCCGCGTAAAAAAAATAAAGGCGCCCCAATCAAGCGCGACCTCCCGCCTGAATCGCCAAGGGAGAGTAAGCGTGTCCATCAGACTTAAAGTCCTTTAGAATCCGCACTTACATAAAAGGTGGGGAGTACCAGCGCCAATCCGATCTTCCTCATCGTGGCACCAACCAACGGAGTAAACCCCCTAGCACTTACGCCAACGAAACATGCAAATCACACCAGAGAAATATGACCGTAATCCGGCGCGTCCCAAACTGAGCCATGCCCACGACCGCGGTTTTGGTTCAGGACTGCGACGGCCCGATCACATCCAGTCCCCTGTTTCATGTCTCGCTGGCGCAAAGCGTGACCGACCTGACGGAATGCCAGCGGCTGCGCTACCTCGTTTTCAACCGCGAAATGGGAGAGGGTCTCGCGACCTCCGAGCGCAGCGGCCTTGATCGCGACAACTTCGATTGGGTCTGCGATCACGTAATGGTCCGCGATATTTCCTCGAGCCGTTTGGTGGGCACCTACCGGATGCAGACCGGCTATCGCGCCAAGGGCAATCTTGGCTATTACAGCGAGCAACTCTTCGACTTGGACCCGTTCGAGCCTATCCGCGGAGAAATGCTGGAGTTAGGGCGCGCTTGCGTCCACCGCGACTATCGCAACACAACCGCGCTTTCCATGCTATGGAAAGGTATTGCGTCCTACGCCGTACTCTGCAACGCGCGCTATCTGGTCGGATGCAGTTCGATCACTTCACAGGACGAGAACGAAGGCAGGGCCCTCTACCACGCGCTCAAAGAGAAATACCTCGTCGAGCCGTCGCTGCGCACGCAACCCAAGCCAGCCTTTCGCTGCAAAGACAATGGCGTAACCGTCGAGGCTCCGCGCCCGCCGCGCCTTTTCCGCGCCTACCTCGACAATTCCGCGCGCCTGTGCGGACCGCCCGCCATCGACCGGGAATTCAAGACGATCGACTTCTTGACCCTGATGGATTTGCAGGAATTGCCCGACCGCGTGCGCGCCCGGTTCTTCTAGGCGGAACGTCTATCCTGCGGCCACCAGTTCCCTGCCAAGGACGAGTGCCGTTTCTCCCTTGGCCGCATCGCTGAGCCGGCCGCGCGCAAAATCCCGTGTGCCGCCGCCTTTGCCGCCAAGCTGTTGAAGGACCTGTTTCAGCAGAGCATTCATGTCCCGTCCGGCCGAAGGATGCTGCGCGAAAAATAGGTGGCCGCAGGGAGTTCGCGAAAGCAAGGCGATCGTTCTGTCGGACTTGGCAAGCTGGCTAGCAAAGTGACCCAGATATTCCGCTTGAGCATCCTCCCGAAACGCGCGCGCGACCACGCGCAAGCCGTCCGGACCGACAGGTATCGCCTGCAGCGCCAGCGTGGCTTCCGCTTCCGCAAGCCGCTGCAACACCCCGCGATACTCTTTGAAGCGGCCGTCTCGATCGGAGACGACTCGACCCGCCGAGTCGGCCACTTCATCGTAGGCGCAACCCAACTGTTCGGCCGCGCGCCGCAGCAGCAGAAAATCTTTTCGGGCGATGCGCTCGGCGCGGCCTCCACACACAAATTCTACGTGCCAGTCCTGCCGCATCTTCGTGCAGCGGCGCACCAGCATCATCCCGATCTGCGCGGTGTGCTTCACGTGCGTCCCGCCGCATGGCTGCAAATCCGCTCCTTCGATTTCGATGGCGCGCAGAATTCCCTGCCGATCGACCTCCTTGCGCACGCCCATTTCCGCAAACTGTTCCGCGGTGCCGTACCGCACTGTGACCGGACGGTCGTCGAAGATCACCTGGTTCGCGGCACGCTCCGCGCCTTCAAGAATCGCATCTGAAGGTTCGTCGCCCCGCAAATCGATGGTGCTGAGCTCGCAGCCGAGATGGAACGAAACTGTCGGCCGCCCGAAGCGCTCCTGGAACATCGCCGATAGCAAATGTTGTCCGGTATGCTGCTGCATGTGATCGAACCGCCTGGCCCAATCGACACAACCATGCACAGCTCCCAGGTCGACCTCCCGGTCAACAATGTGCACGATCTCATCTCCGTCATCGCGCACATCAAGCACATTGGCCTCGCCGAGCTTCCCAAGGTCATAAGGCTGGCCGCCGGAGTTCGGGTAGAGGGCCGTAGCATCGAGGACGACTTCCCACGCAGCGTTGGCTTGATGCACGACCGGCTCGCAGCTCAAGACTTGCGCGCTGAAGTCGCGCGCGAAGGAATCATCGTAGTAGAGGCGTCGCGTCGCCATAGTTGTCAGCCTTGCAGCGCGCGTTGCCACGCTTCGGCGTACTTGTAGCCGGTTCCGGTATTGAACAGCACCACCGTTTCTTCTGGCTCGATCCAGCCCGAAGAAGCCAGTTTGCGGGCGGCGCTCACCGTCGCCGCGCCTTCTGGCGCCGCGAAAATCCCCTCCTGCGACGCCAGTTCTTTCCCCGCCTCCAGCATTTCGTCGTCGGTCACGGTCAAAGCCGTTCCCTTCGTCTGCTTCAGCATACGCAGAATCAACAGATCGCCCAGCGGCCCAGGAACGCGCAAGCCCGACGCCATGGTCGCCGCATTCGGGAAAAAATCCGCCTTGTCGCGATGCCCTTCCCAGGCCTTCACGATCGGCGCGCAGCCCTCCGCTTGCACAGCAACCATGCGCGGACGTTCCGCACCAATCCAACCCATCTCCTGCATCTCGTCGAACGCCTTGCACATACCGATCAATCCCACTCCTCCACCGGTCGGATACAGAATCACGTCGGGCAACTTGCCGCCAAATTGCTCCCAGAGCTCGTAACCCATCGTCTTCTTGCCTTCGACGCGGTAGGGCTCCTTCAGCGTGGAAACATCGTACCAACCCTCCCGCCCCTTGTTCTCCGCGACATATTTGCCGCAATCGGAAATCAGCCCGTCGATCTTGATGACCTTTGCGCCAAACGCCTGGCATTCCATCACATTAGCCACGGGGGTATCCGCTGGCATCACGATCACGGCGGCGAGACCCGCTGCCGCCGCGTATGCCGCCAAAGCGCCACCTGCATTCCCGGCGGTCGGCGCCGCCAAAGTTCTGGCCCCAAGCTGCTTTGCTCGCGTTACGGCCGCCGTCATCCCTCGCGCCTTGAACGAGCCGGTGGGGTTCAATCCCTCGTCTTTGACATACAGATGCTGGAGCCCCATCGATGCACCCAATCGCGGCGCAGAAAGCAGCGCCGTCATGCCTTCCCCCAGGCTAACCGGCTCTCCCTCCGGCAAGACCTCCGCATAGCGCCACAACGTTCGCGAGCGATTCGCTAAACTTTTCAGGTTGAGCGTTCCGGCAGCCTTCTTCAAATCGTATTTGGCGAACAGCGGCTTGCCGCAAAGACACACGTGCTGTTCGACGCTCGAATCAAATTTCTTGCCGCAATTGGTGCACTCCAGTTCTAAAACATTGGTGGCCGTGATCATAAGGAGTCGAGTTTATCACACGCCTTTTTGGCGCTATTCTTTCGCGTCGCGCCGCCTCTCGAAGCCCCAAACTGGGCGGTATTTCACGGTACAATAGAGCTTATGGCTGTGCGCCTTATCGCCCTGGATATCGACGGCACGCTGCTGGACAGCCGGTGGAAATTGCCGGAGGCCAACCGCGTGGCCATCGCCGAGGCTACCCACCGAGGCATCGAGGTTGCGCTGGTGACCGGCCGGCGCTACGACTTCGCTATGCCCATCGCCCGCGAAGTCGATTCCCCGCTTACGATGATAGTCAGCAACGGAGCGCTGGTCCGCACCTTCGACGGCGAAACGCATTTGCGCCACCTGCTGCCAGTGGCCACCGCGGGACGGATCCTCGATCTCACAAAACCGTGGCGCGAAGGCGCGGGCGTAGTCTTCGATCGCCCTCGCGAAAATCAAGTGATGCTCGAGTTTCTGGAAACGGACGATCCGATTCGCCAGGCCTACTACGCCCGCAACAAGGAGTTTCTGGGCTGCGCCCGGCCACTGGAAAGCTGCCTCACCGAGGATCCCCTCCAGGTAATGCTCTCCGGCAAGGTACAACCGATGCGCGAAGCGGAAGCATCTCTCCGGTTGGCCCCGTTTGCGGCGGAGTTTGGCCTTGCGGTCACCGTTTACGAGAGCCGCGATTTTTCGATGATCGACGTGATCCATCCAGATTGCTCGAAAGGCTCCGCCTTGGCGGAATGGGCGGCTTTGCGCGGATTTGCGCGCGAAGAAGTGATGGCCATCGGCGACAATCACAACGATCTCGAGATGTTGTCGTTCGCGGGAATTCCGGTGGTGATGGGCAACGGAGTTCCCGAGCTGAAGCATTTCGGCTGGCACGAAACCAGCACGAACGATGAAAATGGCGTCGCCGTAGCCATCGAGCAATTCGCCCTGCGCGAGGCCGCTTCGTGCGCGTGACGTGCCCGATTCTGCTGTTTGCGGCGATCCTGGCCGCAGCTGCTGCCCCGGTTCGCGCCGAATACTTTGTGCTGCGCGGCGGACAACGGCTTCACATTACGGGTTACCAACTTCTCGGCGACAAATACCGGCTGCAGATGGAGGGTGGGTTTGTCGAAGTACCCGCCGACAACGTCACCGCCATCGAGCCCGAGGACGTTTTCACCCCGGCACCGCCGGTGGAAACCGCGAAGGCTCCCTTTCGGGATTTGATCGAGGGTGCGGCCGCGCGTTACAGCGTGGACGCCGATCTGATTACGAGCGTGATCGCTGTCGAATCTAACTTCAATCCCAAGGCCATTTCGCGGCGCAACGCCCGCGGACTCATGCAGCTCCTTCCCGAGAACGCGGCGCGCTTGGGCGTGCAAAACATCTTCGATCCTCAGGAAAACATCAACGCCGGTACGCATTATTTGCGCGATCTACTGGCGCTCTACAAGAACGACCTGGCCTTGACCTTGGCGGCCTATAATGCGGGCCCACAACGCGTCCAGCAGTACGGACGGATTCCTCCGTTTGCGGAAACGCAGTCGTACGTGCGACGCGTTCGGACTGCTTATGCCAAGCGCAAATCGGGCATCCCTGCCGGCAAGACTGCGACTGCGGTGCCCGCTACTTCGACAACCACGGCGAGTGTCGCTCCGGCGGGTTCGTAGTCCCCAATCATCAGGTTTGCGATCGGGCTGGCGTTGAGATCCTGAGCCTATCCTCGTCGGATAGGCTCAGGATGACAGCTGCGCGGACTGCAGCAACTTGCGGTGGATTACAGCGGATTGCAGCGATTTGGTGATCGCGACGGAATACTATTGCGGGCTATTCGGCGCAAGTGGCGGCACTCCCTGCGTTGGATTGTTCAGGTTGGGACCGGGTTGCGAGCCGGCGGGATTCTGACCTGGTTGCGTGCCAGCCGGATTCTGCGCCGGTTGTCCGATGGCTTGGCCGAACCCTTGCCCAAATCCCTGGCCTGGCGGCACCGGCGTGCCGACCTGGCCGCCTGCATTGCCTCCAATTCCCATCACGTCCTTCGATGGGTCCCAGATAAACTCGAACAAATGGTAGTTGGTTGCTTTTTCGTAGACGATCACGGACTTGCGATCGATCTTGCTGCCGATCCCGATGATGTTGCCGCCGATGATGGTCGAAGGTTCGGCGTCGGACGGCGTCAGCGATGTAGGATTCGACATCGTGTCGCCGCCCGCGGTTCCAGCAGCGCCGTTCTGCGCCGTGCCGGGTTGCGACCCAAACGCGCTGCCACCACTCTGCGGTCCGAACGCGCTGCCTCCGTTTTGCGGGCCGAAGGCACTTCCTCCGCTTTGCGGCCCAAATGCGCTGCCACCACCCTGCGATCCGAATGCACTTTGCGAGGTGTTCGTGCCTTGCGTCCCTCCTTGGCCGGCAAGTGCTCCGGCTGGCGTGCCGATTTGACCGGGGCCACCCTGCAACGTCTGCGGAGGCTTCAGGCTGCCGATGAGCTGGCCTGCGGGTCCCACGTAGATCAACCGCCAAGAGCCGTCTTCCTTGTTCATCGGATCCTTATAGGCTTGGCGAAGGAAACGCAGGGAACCCGTTTTAGGCTTGGTCAAATCGTCGAGCGAAGTGGGAAATTTGCCGTTCTTTCGGTAATACAGCTTGATGGCGCGGATGTATTGCTTGCCGCGCCAGATCATTTCTTCTTCCTGCTCGCGTTTGCGCTCGGTGCGAACCGAGGGCGCAGCCACGATCGTGGCCAGAAGCATCAGCGTCGTCAGGAACACGACCAGCAACAGCGCGTATCCTTGCTCCGCGCGATTTCGGCCTGATATCCGAGATCGTTTTCTCATGAGGCGGGCGCCGCAACAGGCTCTTCGGTCAGCGCCGTGGAACCGCGGCGGCCGCTGGCGATTTCTTCAAAATCCAGATTGGCGTTTCCGATCTTCACGACACGATATTTCCCGAGCAGGGTATCGCCCTCGGCCACGATGTAAATCTGGTCGCCATCGCTCAAAAACGCGCGCTTTGCGGTTCCGTTGGGCACCGTGCCATACCCAAAAAATTTCACGTTGCCAGGAAGCGACGGCGGGGGCGGCGGAGGCAGCGGCATAGGACCTTGTGGCGTACGGCGTGCCTCCTTTTGGGTCACTACGGGAGGCGGCGGAGCCAGCTCGCTGAATAGATCGCGGCCGGCGCTCTTGTATTCGGTTTTGCGACTGGCGGCCTGTTTCTCACGTTGCAGCGCCGGATTTTCCACTGCCAAAGGCGTGTAGGTCCGCTCATCCACCTGCGAGGAAGAAGTCTTCGATGCCGAACTCTCTCGCCGCTCGAGATACCACACGAACGCGGCGACAGCGATCAACGCAACCAGCACGATTCCTTTGGTCTGTTCCTTCATCACGTGGTCCGGAAATACGTCTTGATGTGCATCGAAACCCGCACTTCGCCTCGGCCAGCCTGTTGCCCTTCGTCAGCTTTCCCCTGGAGCGACTCCACGGCGTAGACGTTGCTGGCACGCTGCAGGCCGTTCAGGAAATGCACAACGCCGGAATAACTTCCGGTGACCACGGCCTCGATGTCTAGCTGTTCCAGGTCGCGGCCTTTGACTTCGCTGTGCTGGAAACTGCTGCTCTCCAACTGCAGGCCGGCTTTGCTTGCGATCGAACCAAGCTCGGCGCTCACCGCCGAATATCCGGTGCTCGCGGGATACAGAGACTCTTCAAACTGGTCGCAATCCTTCTGGATCGCGGGGATCTTCTGGCGGATGTCCTGCGCCCTGGCGATGTCGGCGCGCAACAGATCGCGGTTCCGCGTCAGGATGACCAGATCCTCTTGGGGCCGCCGCGCCGATGAAGCGTTCCAACCGTAAATTACAAGCGCGATATCCGCGGCAACCAGGGCCACCACTCCGAACAAGATGGCGCGTCTCTCCAGCGTGAAATCGTGTCGCATCAAGTCCTCGAATAAACCGCTGTAAGCTCGAAATCCACGCGATCTGAATTTCCAGCGGAAGGAGTGGAAGTTTTCTGATTGACCAGCACTACGTGAGTGAACGACGAAGACTTTTCCAAGGCAGTCAGAAATTTGAGCTTGGCCTCGTCGTTCGCCGCACCGAGCACCAGCTTCACTTCCACGAGACCTTTCTCGTGTTTCGGCTGGATGCTTACCACCCGCACGCCGGCGGGCAGGATTTTCTCGAGATCCATGAACATCTGCGTCCAGTTCAGGCTCTGCTCGTCAATCAAAGTGTTCAGAAACGCGGAGCGCTCGTGGAGTTCGGCGTTGGCCGGCCGATTGAAAAATTGTTCCAGGTCCCTTCGCTGCTGTTCGAGCGTAACCATCTCCAGCCGGATTTTCTCCACTTGTTCCCGGAGCGCCGCGTCTGCTCGTCGGACGGAGTAAACGTGCCAGCCGAGTCCCAGGAAGAACAGGCCGGCAACTACACCGATGGCGCCCGCAGCGGCCAGAAACCTGCGGTGCGTTTCGAGAGGCTTCGTTGATAGGTTTAGCCTGGCTTTCATTTTCCTGCGCCTTGATTCCCTTCTACCTTCAGTTCCAGCTAGTTGCGGTGCAACATCCAGCCCACAAGTCCATCCGCTTCGCGATCGGCCAAGGCTTGGGCATCGTCAGGTATACGTCCTTCGGAAACCGCCGAATGCAGCAACGAGCGGACCTCACACTTGAATTCATCTTCGAGAGGGCCCACAAAATCAGGCAGCCGATGGCCGAGGCCCGCAACACGCACGGACTGGATGCCTTCGCGCCAGGTGTCCTGATAATACGCCGCCACCGGAAAAATCTCTTCGAGCAGCATCTGGGGCGTAAGATCCACGTTTTGCGCCGGTAATTCCGTGCAGCGATAGCCACACAGAACACCTTCCCTCACAATCGCAGTGGTCAGGGCAAGGCCCGACACGCGCGCCAGCAACGTGGGATGCCGGTCATCCAACAAGGTAACTGCGGCGAGCGACGAACTCATCACTACCCCGGGGTACAAACCAACTCCCTCGACAAGCGCCTCGTATTCGCGCACAATCCGCAGCCGCGCCAGCGCGGTCACGACGTCCACACCGTCTTCGCGCGGGGCCTGCCGCATGTAGGAGATCACCGTTTCGTCGGCCTCGAATGGCACGCTCTTTTTCAGTTTCCAGCGCAACATCGGCTCCGCTTCCTGGGGCGAACGCGGAAACTGCTCGAAATGCTGCACAAAAACGCGGATGACCGGATCGGGCACCAGTAGGGCTATATCTTCGTCCTTGGCGCGCAACTTCGACATCACGGCGGCAATGGCGCCTCGCACGGCGGTGGAGTCCACAATGTTGGTCTCTACGGCCGAGGGCATCAGAGCGCCGTTGGGAAGGGCTTCAATGGCGTAGTCGTCCAGTCCGCCCGTCCTAGTCCAGCGAGCAGCGGCGATGCGGTCCTGCGAAATCTCGAGAGCCAAAGGCGGATGCGGCATGGCTTCGAGCCAACGCGCCACCTTGCGCGCGAGTTCGCTCTGGTAGATTCCTTGGCGGAATGTGGCGCTACTGTTCAACGAAGGTCACCTTGTTGATTTCTTTCACACTGGTGATACCGGCGCGAATCTTCGCCAAGCCGCTTTCGCGCAGCGTGGTCATGCCCTCTTCGCGAGCGATGCGCTTGATTTCCGAGGTGGGACGGCGGTCTACGATCATTTCGCGGATCCGATCGGTCAGATCGAGCAATTCACAGATCGCGGTGCGGCCATGGTAACCGGTCCCGGAGCATTCGAGGCATCCGACGCCTTCCACGAGTTGCGCACCGGCCCAGGTTGCCGGATCGAGGCCGGCTTCCTGGAGTTCGGAGGAAGAAAACTTCTTGGCGCGTTTGCAATTCGAACAGACAACACGCACCAGGCGCTGCGCCATGATGCAATTCAGGGCCGACACAAAGTTGTACGGCTCGACGCCCATGTTGATGAAGCGACCGATTACGTCGGTGACGTTGTTCGCGTGCACGGTGGTGAAAACCAGGTGGCCCGTGAGGGCCGACTGGATGGCAATCTGCGCGGTTTCCTGGTCGCGGATTTCGCCGACCATGATCTTGTCGGGGTCATGACGCAGAATCGAGCGCAAGCCGCGGGCGAAGGTCAGTCCCTTCTTCTCGTTTACGGGAATCTGTGTGATGCCGCGGAGTTGATACTCCACCGGATCTTCAATGGTGATGATCTTGTCTTCGTCGCTCTTGATTTCGTTGATGGCGGCGTACAGCGTGGTGGTCTTGCCCGAACCCGTCGGGCCCGTCACCAGAACCATCCCGTAGGGCTCGCGAATATACCGGCGGAATTTGCGCATCTCTTCGCCGGAAAAACCTACGACATCCAGGCTGAGGCTCTGAAATTTCTCGGAAAGCGTCTCTTTGTCCAGAACGCGGAGCACGGCGTCTTCACCGTGGCTGGCCGGCATGATGGAAACGCGCAGGTCGATGAAGCGCCCTTTGTATTTAACGCGAAAACGGCCGTCCTGCGGCACGCGGCGTTCCGCGATGTCTAGATCGCTCAGGACCTTGATGCGCGAAATTACCGTGGAATGCCATTCCTTCGCGATCGGCTGCATGGCGTGCTGCAAGACGCCGTCAATGCGGTACTTGACCGCCACTTCGGCATCCCGTGCTTCGATGTGAATATCGCTCGCTCTGCGCTCGAGTGCGGTGAAGATGATCGTTTCCACCAGGCGGACGACCGGGCTGACGGCCGTATCTCGCGTCAGGCGGTCGCCGGAGATTGTCTCGTCGCTTTCTTCTTCGTCCTTCCCGACCTGCAGCGTGAACGCTTCCGTCGCTTGTTCCAAAACGCGCTGTGACTGCTCGGTGCGCTTCAGCAAGTCGCTGATCTGCCGGGGTGTCGCCACCTTGATGGCGAGCTTCTTGCCTAAAAGCAACGGCAGTTCATCGCTCAGCAAGACCTGGCTCGGATCCGCCACGGCAATGGACAGCAGGTTGTTCTGCAATTCCAGGGGTACGAAGTTGTAACGGAACATCAGGTCTGCCGGAATGGTTCGGAACAATTCGGGATCGATGCGCTGCTCGCGAAGGTCGACAAAACCGCAACGGTACCGCTCGGCAAGTTTCCGCGATTGTTCGCGTTCGGCTTGCTCGTCGGTTGGCAAGGCCAACCCGGTCATTACGTTCGAATGCTGATCCGTGAGTGCCATGGTTCCCTTACTTGCTTATCCCCGACGTCGAAAGCGAAAAAATCGGCAGATAGAGCGAAATCAGAATGAATGCGACCAGCATGCCCATGAAAATCAGCATGACCGGCTCGATCAACGAAACCATCGCGCCAAGTTTCAAGTTCACTTCGTCTTCGTAAAACTCCGCCACGCTGGTCAGCATGGGCGCCAGGGCGCCGCTCGACTCGCCAACTTCAATCATGTCCAGCGCCATGACCGGCATCACGCGGGTCGCGGCTAGAGCGCCGTGTAGCGACTCTCCTTCGCGAACCATCTGCGTTGCCTGCGACACCGTGCCGCGCACCAGCTTACTGCTGATCGCGTCCGAGGCCGTTTGCAGCCCCGCGACCAGGGGAGTACCACCGGTAAGCAGCGTTGCCAGTGTCCGCGAAAACTGTGCCACCTGAAATTTCAACAAAGTATCGCCGACCACCGGCACGCGGAACTTCAAGCGGTCAAACGCCACTCCACCATCTTCGGTACGCGACCAGAAGTATATCGCCACAATGAAAACCAGTATCGCGGCAATGACTCCCAGGAACACGTAACGATAATCAACCGTGAGGGCGATCAGGAGTTGTGTGGGTCCCGGAAGGTCCACATGCAGGTCACGATACAGTAGCGCGAACTTCGGGATCACTGCGGTCACCAGATAACTCACAATGACGGTCGCCACGATGATCAGCAGGGCCGGATACATCAGCGTCGCCAGAATTTTCTTGCGCACGCCGGTGCTGACCTTCTGATACGCAATGTAATAGTCCAGGACGCCCGAAAGATTTCCGCTTTTCTCGCCCGCCAGAATCGCGGTCGAATAGACTTTCGAGAACACCCCGGCTTCCGTAACGGATTCGGAAAGGGACTTCCCTTCCCGCACGCGGTCGCGAATTTGAGAAATGACCGGGCGAAGTTTGGGTGAGGAGGCGCGGTCGGCAAGCAAGTCTAGTGCGCGGAGAATCGGCAAACCGGCTTTGATCAGCGTGTTGAATTGCTGGTTGAGGATCAGGAAGTCGGTGCCGCCGATGGTCCGACCACTCTGTCGGCGCATCCCGGAGAGCACGCCGCTTCTGGTTTGCACCGAGTATACGTACAGGCCCCGGTCCACCAGCTTCTGGCGCGCTTCCGCCAGGGTGCCAGCAGCCTCGACGTGCGAAAAAACTCGCCCGTTAGCATCCGCAACGCGGCAAACAAACTCCCCCATACGCCCCAGTTTACCTCAAGTAAGTGATATGCAGGGAAGCGGCTAAGGGTTGGCCGTAGCTTGTACGTAACACTCCTATTTGCGCGGTTCTGCACCTTTTCGACTTGTTTGGGCAGGTCATTTTACAGCGGCGTCTCCCGACGGTAATTCTCCGTTCACAATCGCAACACCTGCCGGTACGTCGAATCGGAAGAAAGAGTCCGGCACTGGCGGGTTCATACGCCAGTTCTCGAACCGGAATTCAACTTGGACGCCGCCGCTCTGACGCACCAGGAGACGCGCCAGCTCGCCGGTTTCGCGGACGATTTCGAAGAAGACGGTATCGCCTTGTCCGCCCGCCGGTGATCCAGGGGAATCCGCATCCTGAGCATCCTCGCCCGAGGATCCTTGCGCGGGACTTCCGCCGCCGGCTTCGGAGCCGCGGACCTGGCAGCGCAGCACTACGTTCCCTCCCGCTGTGGATTTTTCATTTTTGGCCAGCTCCACCCGCGCGCACACCCGCGACACCTTCATCTCGCCCGCGAGCAGCGCCAGCGGCGTTCGCCAGTCAGCGCTCTGCTTGGCGGGTACGCGGGTCACGGTGTAATCGCTTGGGACATAAAACCAGGCGGTCTTACCATCGACCAGGAACAGATCCCGCTCCGGGACCTCGTATTCCCAGCGCATCTTGCCCGGCCGGCGGAAATACGCGATTCCGGCTTCGCTCCTTATGGTTTGTCCGTTTTCGGTATAGCGTTCGAGGAAGGTGGCCTGCAGGGTCTTTTCAGCGCGGTATCTTGATTCGAATTTCTTGACGTAAGTCGCAGCATCGCCGGCAGAAGGCATGGCGAGCAGGTAAATCCATAAAAACGCCAGATGCACAAACACCCTTGGATATTACCACCAAGCTAGGCGGCTGGCGGGATGCGGAGCTACTGGATTGCGGGGTCGGTCGCAGCCGCAGGAGCGGTCATGTTGTAATGCGTTTGGTTCAGCTGATCGGAGTAGAAGCTGCGCTGTCCGGTGACTCCCCGTGTGACGGGGTCCGCGTTGAGCGTGTAACCGTCCGACGGCACGTCGGTAGTGTTTTGAACGTACGTGAACACATATCCGCTTTTCGTTCCGGAGGCCAGGACGCTGTCGATATAGTTGGATGCGGCTGGACCCAAGTCACTCAGCAGAGCCGAATAACCGATCAGCGGATTCGCTGAAGAGTACGTGATCTCCGCGGTGTTGATCGAGTGGATCGAGGATACTGCCGACGCTTCGTTGGCGGCCATCTTGGCGTGGATGAAGTTGGGGATGGCTATCGCCGCGATGATCAGAATGATGGCGACGACGATGAGCAGCTCGATCAACGAAAAGCCCTTCGAGCTTTTCGTCCGTGACTGGCGGTCTCCGTATTGGATGGCTTTTCTCATCGTAGTCTCGTTGTGCTGCGGTCGTTTCGATCTTCCTCTCGTGAAGCAAAACTTTATTCGTGCTGAAAACCTTCTGGTAAAAGAAAGGGGGAGCCGTGGGGCTCCCCCCGTTTTCGAACGAGTTTCCGTTCAGCTTACTGCAGGGCCGGGCTGCCGCCCGCGCCAGTGACGCATCCCGCGCCGGCGAGGTTGTACTGAATGACGCCGGTTTGGCTGGAGCAGAACTGACGTTGACCCGTGGTGCCCACCGTGGAAGGCGTTCCCGCGGAGGTGTAGGTATCGTTCAAACCATCAGCGCCCTTAACCGGGGCATAGGTGAAGGTGTAGCCGCTCTTGGCGCCGCCTGCCAGGACGTTGTCGATAATGCCCGTCCCGCCTGCGCAGATGGCTCCGGTGTTCAGCTCGACCAGCGTCGCGGAATACCCAACTGCTGGGCAAGACGCGGCGTAGTTCACTTCACCCGTGTTGATGGTGCGAACCGAACCCACCGCCGACGCTTCGTTGGCGGCCATTTTCGACTTGATGAGGTTCGGGATCGCGATAGCCGCGATGATCAGAATGATCGCCACGACGATCAAAAGCTCGATAAGAGAGAAACCCTTCTGCTGCTTCTTCATGCTATCTCCTTGAGAGTTTTGTAAGTGCCAGAGCACGCCATACACTAGGGCAAGGCAGAGGCCATTCGCCAAACCAGTGGTACCAGTGGCTGGAACCAGCTTAACTCATTGAAAATGAGATGTTTAATGCTAATGGCGGACGCCGTACCCTGCGACCTGGGACGCGAAACCCGTCAGGCCCCCAAAAGTGACGCTTTTTGTCAGCCGCAAAACGACCAAAACAGGCAGGAACTCTTGGACAGTGGGTGTGCCCTCGCGTGTGCCCTCAAATCGCACCCTCCTCGTCGTGCTAAAGAGCGCCAATCAGCCAAGGCGCTACAAATTGTGCTTCTTCGCGTAGTGCCGGAACGACCGGTAACTGATGTTCAGCAAATTAGCTGCTTGGGTACCCACTCCATTCGCTCGTTCGAGCGCGCACTGCAAGTAGCGGCGCTCGGCCGCGGCGATTTCTTTCTCAAAGTCGACCCCTTCTGCAGGGAAAGCCGCCGCGCCATTTGGCCCGGAAAGGGCCGGATTTCCGGAATATCCTGCGATTCGGTCCGGTAGCACTCGCAGGGTAATCTCACCGGTCGTCTCCAACGCGACCGCGCGCTCCATGGTGTTCTCCAGCTCGCGCACGTTCCCCGGCCAGTCGTACGATTCCAGCCGGCTCATCGCCTCCGGCGATATGCTTTCCACCGGTTTCTCCATCACCTTGCGGAATGTCTCCAGAAAATGCCTCGCCAACAGCGGGATATCCTCGCGCCGCTCCCGCAACGGGGGCAATTGGATCGGTATGACACTCAACCGGTAATACAAATCCTCGCGAAATCGCCCCTCCGCGATCTCTTTCTCAAAATTCTTGTTGGTGGCCGCGATGATGCGCACGTCCACATCGCTCTCTTCGTTGCTCCCGATCGGCCGCACCTTGCCTTCTTGCAGGACGCGGTAGAGCTTCACCTGCATCGTCAGGCTCATGTTGCCAATCTCGTCCATGAACAGCGTCCCACCGTGCGCCGCCTGAAAAAGCCCCAGGCGGTTTTCGTTCGCTCCCGTAAATGACCCTTTCATGTACCCAAACAGCTCCGACTCCAACAGCGTCTCCGGAAACGCGCCGCAGTTGATGGTAATAAAGGGCGCCTGCGCGCGCAGGCTGTTCTCGTGAATCGCTCTGGCCACCAGTTCTTTTCCGGTCCCGCTCTCTCCGGTAATCAGCACCCGGCTGGTCTGCGGCGCAATCGTCTGGATCAGCTCGAAAATCGAGCGCATATTCGGGCTTTGCCCGATGATATTGTCCAGCCCGGTTAGCCGCCGCAATTCCCGGCGAAGATAGCCCGCCTCTTTCTTCCACTTCAGGCTCTCCGACACCTCGCGCACCGCGCGGCGCAATTGATCTACCAGCTCGTGATCCTTGATCACATACCGGTCCGCGCCGGAATTGATCGCCGCGATAGCCGTCTCCACGGTCGGCACACCGGTGATCAGCAGGAAAAAACAGTCCGGCGCGATTTCCTTGGTCAGCTTCAGCAAATCGACGCCGCTTTCCCCTGGCATGCGCACGTCGGAAATCACGATGTCGAAGATCTGCGATTCGAGCTTGCGCTTCGCAGCCTCGACGTTGTGTGCCACCTCGATGCGATACCCTTCCTTGCGGAAAGTGATCTCCAGCAGTTCGCAGATGGAGCGTTCGTCGTCCACCACCAGGATGTGCGGCATTTCCTTGCTGTGATCTTTCGCTGCTGTTTTAGCTGCCTGCATAACCCCTCAAGCCACTCGCGGGATTTCCACGATGAATTCCGCGCCGCGATCTTTCTGTGAAATCACACTGATACGCCCGCTGTGGGCCTGTACGATCTGATACACGATCGACAGTCCCAGACCGGTGCCGCCTGGAAACCCTGATTGCAGCGGCTCAAAAATCTTGGCCCTCTGCTTGGGATCGAGCCCGATGCCCGTGTCTCGAAATGCAATGCGTAGCCAGAACGGCCGTTCTTCCAAACCCACGGTAAGAGTGCCCCCTTCAGGCATGGCCCGAAGAGCGTTGTCGCACAAATTCCAGAACACCTGTTTGATCTTGCTGCAATCCACACGCGCGCGCATGGCATGTCCGTTAAAGGCTCGCGCGATCTGGTATTTCGCCCCTATTTCCGGTTTCTTCTCCATCAACGTAATGGTTTCGTCCAGCAGCGATGCTACGTCCGCTTCCTTGAATTCATAAGTCTTCTCTCGGGAATAGTTCAGAAAGTCGGTAATGATGTGGTTCAGCCGCTCCGACTCCCTGCTGACGATGTTCACCAGATGCACTTGATCCTCTTCCAGAGGTACAAGCCTCGCCAGCTCTTTCACCGCGCCAGCCATGGCGGTCAGCGGCTGCCGAATTTCGTGGGCAATGGCTGCCGACAGTCTTCCCAGCGCGGCCATACGTTCTTTGGTGGCTACTTCCTGCTCCAAACGCCGGAAATCCGTCAAGTCCTGGAAGTTGTATACAAATCCGTTGCGTTGATTGTCGCGCGAACGCAGCGGAGAAATGCTGATTCCCAGGTATCGCTGCTGCCCCTCCGAAGTCCGGAATTCAATTTCCCGGCGCAGCGACAATTTGTCATTCATCTCTGGCATTCCCGGCGGCCAGAACGCTTCGCTGAACTCAGACAGCCTGCGGCCCCGAATATCCGCGAACCGGTAACCCAGGATCTCCTCGCCGGTGCGGTTTAGCAGCACGATGCGTCCGGCCATGTCTGTGGTGATCAACCCACCGCGCATGGAGTGAATGATGTCTTCGGTAAAGTCCTGCAGGTCCAGTAATTCTTCGCGTTTTCTCTCGAGTTCCTGTCCTTTTCGCCGCAACGACTGCGCCAACAAGCTCGCCAGATAAGCGATCGCGAAGAAACCAAACGTATTGTTCAGGAACCAGAACCGCAGCCCTTCTGCGGTGTAGACGCTGGTGAATGTGCGCGGAATTTTTCCGGCGTGGGCCAGCGCCGTCAGGGTTCCAAGGATAACCATGCAGATGGCCGCAATCGTAAACGCGACCCCTCGCGAAAACAGGATGCTCCCTACGATGATCACCAGCAGGTAGAGTGAAACGAAGTAGCTGTCCTGTAGTCCGGTCGCGTACACCAGCGCCGACACCATGGTCACGTCGCTGATAACTTGCAGTGCCCCGTGCCATCGGGCGTTCGGTAGCCAGCGCAACAGAATGATATGAATGGTGCCTAAGGTTATCCACAAGACGATCAGCGGAAGGAAGTAGTGCCCCGCTGTCGGACCCGGGACGTACTGCCGCCACACCACACCCACCGCCAGGATCAACGCGATCAGCAGCAGGCGGACACGCGTCAGCCAATCCAGCCATTCCCTCATGGTCAGGTTCTGGTCCATCGTGCGACCATGCCCTGCCCTGGCTTGATTTTCAGGCATTTCACTCGCTCGCCAGAAACGTACCGGGGCAGGAAGTCCCCCTCCCTGCCCCGGTTAACAGCTTAACATTCCGAATTTGCGCTCGCGATCACTTCCCGCTCAATTTGCCGATCAGCGAGAACAATGGCATGTACATCGAAATAACCACGCCACCGACCACGACGCCCAGGAACACGATCATGATCGGTTCGAGAGCGGTCAAAAGGTCTTTCACCGCCGCATCGACTTCTTCTTCGTAGAAGTCGGCGATTTTCTGCAACATGGCATCCATCGCGCCGGTCTGTTCGCCCACGCTGATCATCTGCGTCACCATGCCCGGAAATACTTCCGATTCCTTCAACGGCTCGGTCAGGCTCTTGCCCTCTTCGAGCGACTTCCGCACCTGTTGCAGCGCCCGTTCGACGACTGCGTTCCCTGCCGTCCGCGCGGTGATGTCCAAACCTTCTAGGATAGGTACGCCGCTGGCGATCAGTGTGCCGAGGGTCCGCGTAAACCGGGCCACTGCGATTTTTCTCATCAGAATTCCCATCACCGGCAACTTCAGAATGATGGAGTCGATGACGAACCGCCCTTGCGGGGTCCCATACCACACCTTGATCGCGATGCCGATGCCTATTGCTCCCACAACGATCAGCAAACCAAATATGCTGCCGATGAAGTTGCTCAACCCGATGACGATCTTCGTCGGCAGCGGCAGGTCCACGCCAAGTCCGGCGAACAATGTCGCGAAAATCGGGACGACCTTCCACAACAGCAAGGTAACCACGCCGCCCGCGATGGTCATAACACCGATCGGATAGATCGACGCCGACTGCACCGCGCGCTTCAACTTCACGTTCTTTTCAATGTACGTCGACAACCGCTGCAGAATCGTGTCCAAAATACCGCCCGTTTCGCCGGCTTCCACCATGTTCACGTACAGCGAATCGAAGACCTTTGGGTGCTGCCGCATCGCCGCCGAGAGCGTGGCGCCGCCTTCCACCGACGCGCGCGTGGCCGCCAGCACCTTCTGAAATAGTTTGTTTTCCTGCTGCCCCGCCAAAATTTCCAGGCACTGAACGAGCGGCAAACCAGCGTCGATCATCACCGAGAACTGCCGCGTGAAAATCGCCAGTTCCTTGGCGTTGACGCTGCCGCCGAACTGCGGCATGTTGAATTCCTTGCCCTTTTCGGACATCTTCTTGGGCGTAATCTGCTGCCGGCGTAGTTGATTTTGCGCCTCGGACTTACTCGTCGCGCTCATCTCACCGCTGACGTTCGTTCCTGCCTTGTTCGTGCCCTTGTACGTATATACCGGCATTTCCTTGTCCTCCTCACCGACGCGTGCCCGTTGACCCGAATGACTTTGTCCGCTTTGCTAACCTAAACCCGAGTTCGACCTAGCGCTTGCCCACCGGCGTCTTCCCCGTGGGACCCGCAACGCCGCGATTGATCATGTCCTGCAATTCTTCCGGGTTCGACGAGCGTGCCAGCGCCACATCCAGAGTGATCTGTTTCGCCAGGTACGTCTGCGCCAGGCTCTGGTTGAACGTCTGCATTCCTGTTTGACCCGTGCCCGTCTGCATGGCCGAATAAATCTGGTGAATCTTGTCTTCGCGAATCAGGTTGCGAATCGCGGGCGTGGGAACCAGCACTTCCATCACCATCGCGCGCCCTCGTCCGTCCGAGCGCGGCAGCAGCGCCTGGCACAGGATCCCTTCCAGCACCATCGAAAGCTGGGCTCGCACCTGCGGCTGCTGGTGGGCGGGAAACACGTCGATAATACGGTTGATCGTCGATGCCGCCGAGTTGGTGTGCAGCGTCGCAAACGTCAAGTGGCCGGTTTCTGCGATGCGCAGCGCTGATTCAATCGTTTCCAAGTCGCGCATTTCGCCGATCAGCACCACGTCCGGATCTTCGCGCAACGCCGCGCGCAGCGAATTCGAAAACGAATGCGTGTCCGCGTGCACTTCGCGCTGGTTCACCAGGCACTTCTTGTGGTTGTGCAGGAACTCGATCGGGTCCTCGATCGTGATCATGTGCTCTTCGCGCTCGCTGTTGATCTTGTCCAGCATCGCGGCCAGCGTCGTCGATTTTCCTGAACCCGTCGGACCCGTGACCAGCACGAGCCCGCGCGGCTTGTCGCACATTCCCTTCACCACCACAGGCAAACCCAGTGCGTCGAATCCCTTGATCTCCCACGGAATGGTGCGGAACACCGCTCCCACCGCGCCGCGCTGGTTGAACACGTTGCCGCGGAAGCGCGCCAAATTTTTCAACCCGAAGGAAAAGTCGAGCTCCAGGTTCTCTTCAAACCGGTGCTTCTGCGCATCGGTAAGCACGCTGTACGCCAGTGACTTCGTATCCGCGGCCGTCAACGGGGGCATGTCCAGGGGACGCAGCTTTCCGTGTACGCGCACTCGCGGCGCGCTGTTCGTCGTGATGTGCAGGTCGCTGCCGCCCATCTCGATCATCTTCTTCAGCAATTCACTCAGCGTCATTCCAGCCATTGCTCACTTCTCCTTAGAGAACCGTTTCGCGCAATACTTCTTCCATCGTCGTCTGGCCCAACGCCGCCTTAATCAGCCCACTGCGCCGCAGCGTGATCATTCCCTGCTCCATGGCCTTTTTCTTCAATTCCAGCGCCGACGCGCCCACCAGAATCAGTTCGCGCAGCTCGTCGTTCACTTCCATCACTTCGTACAAACCCGTGCGTCCCTTGTATCCGCCTTTGTTGCAAACCGAACAGCCCTTACCGTGATAAATCTTCGTCGTCTTCACTTCCTCCGGCGTGTACCCCGCGTCGATCAGCGCCTGCTCGGGCACCTCCAGCTCCGTCTTGCAGTTCGCGCAAATGCGCCGCACCAAGCGCTGCGCGCAGATCAAGTTCACCGACGTCGCCACCAGGAACGGCTCAATTCCCATGTTCATCAAGCGGCTGATCGTCGAAGGCGCATCGTTCGTGTGCAAGGTCGACAGCACCATGTGCCCCGTCAGCGCCGCTTTCACCGCGATTTCCGCCGTTTCAAAGTCGCGAATTTCTCCGACCAGGATGATGTTCGGGTCTTGCCGCAAAAACGCGCGCAGCGCCGCCGCGAAATTCAGCCCGATCTGCTCCTTCATCTGCACCTGGTTGATGCCCGCCAACTGAAACTCGACGGGATCTTCCGCGGTCATGATGTTCGTGTCCACCTGGTTCAACCGCGCCACCGACGAATACAGCGTGTTCGTCTTGCCCGAACCGGTAGGCCCGGTCACCAGCACCATGCCGTACGGCTTCAAAATGTTCCGTTCGAATTTTTTCAGCGATTCCGGCTCGAAGCCCAGCTTGGTCATGTCCAGCCGCAGGTTTTCTTTGTCCAGCAACCGGAGCACGATCTTTTCGCCGTACAGGGTCGGCACAGTCGAAACACGAAAATCGAGTTCTTTCTTCTTCCCGTCCGCCTTGTACTTGATCATGATGCGGCCGTCTTGCGGCAGCCGCTTTTCCGCGATGTCCAGCTTCGCCATGATCTTCAAGCGGCTGGTGATCGCATCCTTCAGCCGCAGCGGCGGGCTCATTACCGTTTGCAGTACGCCGTCGACGCGGAACCTCACGCGCAGTTCCAACTCGTACGGCTCGATGTGAATATCGCTCGCGCCCCGCTTCACCGAATCCGTCAAAATCAGGTTCACCAGCTTGATGATCGGCGCTTCTTCCGCTGCGCGTTCCAGCGTCGCCGTATCCATTTCCGTTTCTTCCGACGAGAGCTCCAGTTCCTGGTCGTCCATCGCCAGGTCCTTCATCATCTTGCTCAGCTCTTCGTGGTTGGTTTCCGCGCCGCCGTAGAAACGCCCAATGGCCTCGCCAATCGCCGATTCCGAAGCCACCACCGGCTCGACGTTGAACCCTGTCATGAACTTGATATCGTCCATGGCGAACACGTTGGTCGGGTCGGTCATCGCGATCGTCAGCACCGAGCCCACCCTGGACAGGGGGATCACCTGGTACCGCGTCGCCGTATCTTGTGGAATCAGTTTGATGACGGTGGGATCGATCTCGTAGTACTTCAAATTGATGGAGGGGACGCCGTACTGTCGCGACAACACCCCGGTGATGTCGTCGTCCGTGATATATCCCATCTTTGTCAGACAGGATCCCAGCTTGCCGCCGTTCGAGCGCTGAAACTCCAGCGCCTTCGTCAACTGATCCTGGGTGATCAGGCTTTCCTTGATTAGGATTTCGCCAAGCCGGACAGACATCCGCGCACTCCCAAAACGTTCGAACCCAACGCTCACCTTAGCAAATGCCGCCCGCGAGAGTAGCCCGAACTTGACACACCGTTGTGAAATCGCTAATACCTGCACTCAAGTACAGGTTTTCCCGCCACCCAAAAATTTCACCACCCGCCAACATTTTGCCACCCATTCCATACCATCTCACCGCGCCCGTTAAACTGCAGCCGCCCTCTCTTGCCCCGAGCTTCGAAGAGTCGGAGGGCGGGGTTTAGACAAGCTCCACCCATCCCAGAACGACATGCGCTCATTCCCGTAGAGATGCTATTTCGCTTCATCCCGGCGCCCCACTAGCCGTGCCGAAGTGCCGCTCCCAATCCCTGCCAACCCAACCGGTCCCCTGCGACTCCTCTTGGCGACCCTAATCCCACCCGCACCCGGTTCCAGCCGGCACAGGCGCTATGCGACCCCGCAATTCTTGACTTGGCCCTGACCCCTCGTTATCGTGAAAACAAGATGCCCGCGGCTCGAACCTCACAATCCAATCCTGCCTCACGACCTGTGAAGAAAATTTCCCACGCTGCAAACATGGCACCCAACGCCTTACAACCCCCCAACCTCCGCCCCTACTATGACGCGCTGTTCGCCGCCCACGGCCCACAACAATGGTGGCCTGGCCGCACTCCCTTTGAAATCATCGTTGGCGCCATTCTCGTGCAAAACACCGCCTGGACCAATGTGGCATCCGCCATCGAAAATCTGCGCTGCGAAAAACTCCTTACTCCCCGCGCGATCGAACGCGTCTCTACGGCACGCCTTGCCAGCCTCATTCGCTCTTCCGGCTATTTCCGCCAGAAAGCCAAGAAACTAAAAGCCTTCGTTCGCTTCCTCCGCCGGGAGTATCAGGGCTCGCTCGCCAAAATGTTTCACGCGCCCACTTCAATCCTGCGCGAGCGGCTTCTCTCCGTGCACGGTATCGGCCCGGAAACCGCCGATTCCATTCTTCTCTACGCCGGCAATCACCCCGTTTTCGTGGTGGACGCCTACACGCGACGCATCCTCGAACGCCACGGTCTTGCACACCCAGAGCTCTGTTACGAAGACGTGCGCCAACTCTTCGAGCGCAGCCTTTCTCCCGACGCCGCACTGTATAATGAATTCCACGCTCTGATCGTTCACACTGGCAAGCACTTCTGCCGCCCGCGCGAACCGCGCTGCGGCGAGTGCCCGCTGAAATCTCTGCTGCCGGCAGCGCCGGCGGCACAAATCGCCGGTTCGTTGCCGCAGCCGTTAGTTGAATCTTTGTCGCAACTTTCATCGGAGCCGTTCCCCGGGCCATTTCCGGACGCAGTACTAGAGAGGACCACCGCCACCACATGAGTTCGCTCCAACCCAAACATCGCTGGAGCCTCGCGATCGGCGGCATCCTGCTGTCCCTGCTACTCGCCGCGGTGTTCACTTTCGGTTCTCTCGACGTGCCGTTCGAGCCGGGGGGATGGCGTGCCAAGCTCTCTCTGTTTGCGGTTTCGAGTTTTATCACGGCGGCGGCTCTTGTTTTCGGCCTCATCCTTCTTCGCTCCGTGGTCCGCCTCTGGGCCGAGCGCAGCAAAGAACAACTTGGCGCCCGTTTCAAGACCAAGATGGTTGTCGGCGCCATGGCGCTCTCCCTGCTTCCCGTCGTGTTTATGTTCTTCGTCAGCTACTCCCTTCTCAACCGCACGCTAGGCCGTTGGTTTCCCCGCCCGCTCGAAATCGCATCTGAACAAACCCAAGCCCTCATGAACGATTTCGGGCGCACCACGTTGCCCCGCCTTCGCAATCTCGCCCGGCAAGCGCAAAAGAACAGCGCGGAACCCACCGAAGAATTCCTGAAGCGCGGCTTTGAATCCGGCCTCGATGCACTGTGGATTCTCGACAAGGACGGGAAATTCGTTCGCGGCGGCGTCGCCTGCGACGACCAGCCGGAAGACCGCACCGGTCAGCTCTGCGAACGCGTCGGCGTATCCGGCATTCCCGCTCGTACTCTTCAGTCCGGAGTTGAAGTTTGGAACGCTCAAGGTAAGAGTTATCTAGTCGCTCGGATTCCAACCATCGACAACGGGCGCACCGTCGGATTCGTTGCCGCAGGCTACCTCACCAGCCCCAATTTTCTTTCACGCATCACCGAGATCCAGGCCCGTCGTGAGGAGTACGAAAAGGAAAAGCAGAGCCTCCGCGCCCTGAAGACCGAAATGCTTCTCATCCTGGTTTTTTTCACCATGCTTTTGCTTTTTTCGCTGATGTGGATCGCCATGTTTCTCGCCAAGCAGGTCACCGTTCCGATTCAAGCCCTCGCGGAAGGCACCCGCGAAGTTTCCTCCGGCAATTTCGATTACCAGGTTCCAGAACAATCGCAGGACGAACTCGGCGTTCTCATCCGTTCGTTCAACGCCATGACCACGCAGTTGCGAGACTCGCGCGCGCAGATCGATCAATTCACCCGCAATCTTCAGCAAGCGGTCCAGGAGCTCGAGCGCCGCCGCCAGCTCATGGAGACCATCCTTGAAAACATTCCGACCGGCGTAATCTCTCTGGACGCCCACGGCGCGATTCTGCGCGAAAATGCGGCGGTAACCCGCATGTTTGGCGGCTCGGCACGCGACATTCAGTCGCTGGAAGACTTGATTGGCGCCGAGGCGGCCCGCACCGTTCAGCTTCTGATGCGCCGCAGTCTCCGCATGGGCGTCGTCTCCCGCGAAATCGAAACGGTCATCTCCGGACGCGTCCTGCACTTTGCCGTCACCGTTAGCTCCCTAGGCCCGCGTCGCGCCAATACCGGCTTCGTCCTCGTCCTCGACGACCTCACCGAAGTGCTCCGCGCGCAAAAATCCGCCGCGTGGCAGGAAGTCGCGCGCCGCATCGCTCATGAAATCAAGAATCCGCTGACCCCGATCCAACTCTCTTCGCAACGCCTGTCGCGCTTCCTGGATCGCCGTGATCCGGCCGAAATCGCCGCGCCGCGCGACGCTGAACTCACCCGCCTCGTTCAGGAAAGCTCTCGCCTGATCGAGCGTGAAGTGGCCACGCTGGCCGCCCTGGTCAACGAGTTCTCTCAATTCGTGCGTTTTCCCATCGCCAAGCTCGCGCCGACCAGCGCCAACACCGTGGTCCACGAGGCCCTCGAGGTTTTTTCCGGCCGCCTCGACGGCATCAGCATCAAAACTTCGCTCGCCGACAATCTCCCCATCGTTCGCGCCGATGGAGGCCTTCTCCGCAGCGTGGTCGTCAATTTGATCGACAACGCCGCTGAAGCCCTGGAAACCTCCCCACTGCGCGAGATCACCGTCTCCACATGCGCGCACAGTGACGCCGAAACCGTCGAAATCTGCGTCCAGGACACCGGCCACGGCATTTCTCCCGAAGACAAAGACCGTCTCTTCCTCCCGCATTTTTCCACGAAGAACCGCGGCACCGGACTGGGTCTCGCCATCGCCGCGCGCATCGTCGCTGAACACGGCGGCACCATTCACGTCGAAGATAATTTTCCGGTCGGCTCGCGCTTTCTCGTCGAGCTGCCCGCGGCAGAACTCACGCCCGCTCCCGTCGCGGAACGCAACGGGGTTGAAGCCACCTGATGACCATTCGCCCGCACTTGCTCGTTGTCGATGATGAAGCCGGCATTCGCGAATCTCTCTCGTCGATTCTTGCCGATGAGGGGTATGACGTGGACTCCGCCGCCTCCGCCGAAGAAGCCCTCGAGCGCGCCGCAGCCGGCGACATCGAGGTCGTTCTCCTCGATGTCTGGCTGCCCGGCATCGATGGCTTGGAAGCGTTGAGCCGCCTTCAGGCCTCGCCCCGGCCGCCGGCCGTCATCATGATTTCCGGACACGGCACCATTGAAACCGCCGTGCGCGCCACCAAGCTCGGCGCGTTCGATTTCATCGAGAAGCCGTTATCCCTCGAAAAAATCATCGTGCTGGTGCGCAACGCCATCCAGCAGCGCCGCCTCCAGGAGGAAAATCAGCTCCTCCGCAGCGAACTTGGCCACCGCTATCAGGTCATCGGCGACAGTGTGCCCATGAAAGCACTGCGCCAGCAGATCGCCGTTACCGCGCCCACCAACGGCCGCGTGCTTATCTTCGGCGAAAGCGGCACCGGCAAGGAACTCGTGGCCCGCGCGCTGCACGCCGCCAGCCTTCGCAACAAAGGCCTCTTCGTCGAAGTGAACTGCGCCGCGATTCCCGAGGATCTGATCGAGTCTGAACTCTTCGGCCACATCAAAGGCAGCTTCACCGGCGCCGCTGAAGACAAAATCGGAAAATTCAAGAAAGCCGACGGGGGGACTCTTTTTCTCGACGAAATTGGCGACATGAGCCTGCGCACGCAATCGAAAGTCCTGCGCGTTCTTGAGGAACAGCGCTTCGAGCCGGTCGGCTCCAATCAAACCGTAACCGTCGATGTCCGCGTCCTCGCCGCCACCAACAAGAATCTCGAGCAGGAAATCGCCCGCGGCGCCTTCCGCCAGGACCTCTTCTATCGCCTGAACGTAATTCCCTTCCTGGTCCCGCCACTGCGCGATCGCAAGGAAGACATCCCGATTCTGGCGCGTTATTTTCTAAATGAGTTCAGCTCTGCGTACGGCAAACGAACCCGCGAACTCAGCGACACGGCCATGGAAATCCTGATGCGTTACCCATTTCCCGGCAACGTTCGCGAGCTTCGCAATCTGGTCGAGCGCCTGGTCATCGTTTGCCCGCAAGCCCGTATCGAGCCGCACCACCTGCCGCCCGAACTGTTCCGCGGCGTAGCCGAAAGCCCGCAACACCCCTACAACACGCTGCACGAAGCCCGCAGCGCCTATGAACGCGAATTTATTTTGAGAAAATTGCAGGAAAACCGCTGGAACATGACTCAAACCGCCACAGCCCTAGGCCTGGAACGCAGCCACCTCTACCGGAAAATGAAGAGCCTTGGTATAGCCGCCCCAGACTAAAGGGATTGCCGATGCACCCAGCCACCGCAACGAACGAAACCCGTAGCCGCCCTCCTCAGAGGGCGTGCTACAGCAGCTATTCGTGCGGCTTGTCGGCTCCGGCTTCATCTTCCGGTTCATACTCGCCATCCTTTACCTGCGCGGTGTCGACCGGCGGCTCGGTTGTGGCCGCCGGATCCGCTCCGTCCCACTGTCCCTGGCTCAATCCTTCGAGTTGGAAGTGCCAATCCAACTCGCGGACTTTCTGGGGACTCTCGCGCCAGTCCGGTACCACTTTGACGAACGTCTGCAAATACACTTTCATGCCGAACAGTTCTTCCAGCTCTTTGCGCGCCTCGGTGCCAATCTTTTTCAGCATTTCGCCCTTGTGGCCGATCAGGATTTTTTTCTGCGAAGAGCGCTCCACGTTCAGCGTGGCTTCGATGCGCAACAATTTTAGCTTTTCCTCGAACTTGTCCACGAACACAGAGAGCGCGTACGGCACCTCGTGGTACATCACCTTGATGGCTTTTTCGCGAATGATTTCCGCAGCAAGAAATCGTTCCGGCTGGTCGGTGACCTGGTCTTCAGGAAAGTACGGCTCGCTTTCCGGCAAATGCCGCAGGATCTCTTCCTGCAACTCTTCGACGCCGGTGCCCTTCAGCGCGGAAATCGGAACAATCGCCGCAAACTCAAATGCCTTTTGGAACGTATCGATGAGCGGCAGCAACTTTGCCTTCGGCAGGCCATCGACTTTATTCAATGCCAGAATCGTTTTTCCGCGAAATCGTTTCGCCTTTTCCAGCAGCAGCGAATCGGCGTACGGCAATGCGCGGTTCGCGTCAACCATCAGCAGCAACACGTCGATTCCTTCGAGAGCCGCCGCAACCTCATGCATCATCTGCCGGCCCAGCGCCGAATCGGCTTCGTGCAACCCCGGCGTGTCGATAAACACGATCTGGCCCTTCGCTGTGGTGACGATCCCCTGGATGCGGTTACGCGTCGTCTGCGGCTTCGCTGTGACGATGGCCACCTTCTGCCCGACAACGCGATTCAACAGCGTGGATTTTCCCGCGTTGGGCCGGCCCACGATGGCCACGAAGCCCGCGCGAAATCCAGGCTTCCGCGATGCCTTTTCCGTTTTCTCGTTCGCTTCGGTCATGGTTTCGCGATCGTCCAGAGAATCAACGCCCTAATGGGCCGGTGCCGGTGCAACAGCGGGCCGCTTTCGTACTCTCAACCGCAACACCTTGCGCTGGTTGGCTTCGAGCACCTCGAAGCGGTGGCCCTCCAGATCGATGGTGTCTCCGGGCGCAGGAACTTTCCCGAGTACGTGGCTCAGCAGACCTGCGATGGTGGTGACGGCCTCATCGGATTTGTCGCCGAATTGTACTCCGAGTAATTCCTCGACGTGATCGATGGACATGCTGCCCCGGAGCACCAGGCTTCCATCGGGCTCGCGCACAGCGTCGGGAGCAGGTTTCTTTTCATCGCGGCCACTCACGCCGACGATTTCCTCGACGAGATCTTCCACGGTCGCCAGCCCGGCGACGAGCCCGTGTTCGTCGATCACGATGGCCATGGGCTGATCTTTCTGCCGCATCTCGCGCAACAATTCAGAACCCGCTTTGGTCTCTGGCATGAACAACGCAGGCCGAACCAGTTCGCGGACTTTGCGCTTGGGCAAATCCTGATCGGCAATGTGCAACAGATCCTGCGCGTAGACGACGCCAAAAATGTCGTCGAGCGATTTTTCGTACACAGGCATGCGCGCGAAGCGCATCTCGATAAATTTTGCGTGCAGCTCTTCCAGCGTCGCGTCGGCCGCCATAGCGACGATGTCTGGGCGCGGCGTCATGACTTCACGGACGCGCTTGTCGCTGAACTCCACGACTTGCTCGATCAGGTCGGCCTGCTCGGGCTCGATGATGCCCTCTTCCTCGGCTTGCTCGACCAGCGCTTCAATGCCTTCTTCCGTGCGCTGCTCTTCGGTCTGCTCGAAGTCTTGCTCCGAGATTCGCGCCAGCGATTCCGCACCCTCGAGAAAAATCCGCGCCGGCCACGCCACCAACATTGCCACACGAATCAGCGGCAGCAGGGGTAACAGCCAGCGTCCGGTGGTGCGATACAAGAGCATGTCCGGGATGAAGTGCATCAGGATGACGACTTCCAGCGTAAGGAAGACGCAAAACTCGACGAACGATTCCCAGGTGCCGGGTACGAAATAGACCACGCCGCGCGTGGTTTCCAGCACCAGAAACGCTAGCCAGAAATGGCCGAGGATGCGGAACGTGCGGCCGCCACTGCGGCGGTTGATTCTGAGTTTTGGCTCGATTTCCGCTTCGAAGATATCGAGGTGCGCGTGCACCCGGCCGGTAGTCATGCGGCCCAGTTCGCGATAGATCAGGGTCAGATAGGAAAGAACCGGCAGGCCCAGGGCGAGGAGCAACGTGCCGACGGTGTAAGCCCAGAAGTAGACTTTCACGAGAGGCCCAGCTTACGCCGAAGCTCGTTTTCGATGCGGGTCATTTGACCGCGGTCAGTTTCGTGGTCGTAGCCGAGCAGGTGCAGGACGCCGTGGAGAATCAGGATTTGGAGTTCGCTCGGGAGGGTACGGTGATATTTTTTGGCGTTGCGGCGGGCAGTGGCGGGGGATATGGCGATGTCACCCAGGAAATCTGAATCGCCCTCAGGGGCTGAAGCACGTTGGCCCGTAGTTCGCTTCGGCACAGCTAAACAGGCTTCCGAAAAAGTCATTTCTTTAGAAGGTCGGAGCTTCAGCTCCGACGTGGAGCGCCTGCTCAATACGGGCTTTAGCCCCGGAAGAGAGCTTTCCCGGGCATTTTCCGCTACCTGTGAACCCGTGCGCTGCCGCAAAGCGCGGCGACGCGGCAAAACTCCTCTGCGGCGTGTTTCAGCGGGAAACGACAGGACGTCCGTGGGTCCTTTCTTTTTGCGAAAAGACTGGTTCATGCGGGCGATTTCGGCGTCGCTCACCAGACAAACCGTCACGCCGGCGCCGTTAAGACCCAATTGCTCGCGCACGCGGCGCAGAAATAACTCCAGTGGGGGCCTGGCGACGCGTACTGTCCGCTGGCGGTTGAGAATCATTCTCAAGGAATTTCTTGGCTCAAAGAATTTCTTGGCTCAATGAATTTCTGGATCAGTTAATTTCTTTGATCTGTGACTTCCCGGTCTCCGTCACGCGCGTTTCGGGTTTGCCGTTCACGATATTGTTGGCATTGCCGCTGCGCTGCGGCTGCGTCCCATCATACTCCTCATATGCGCGAATGATCTGCTGCACCAGGTTGTGGCGCACGACATCTTTTTCGGTGAAATGGGCGATCCCGATGCCGTCGATCTTGCCGCAGACTTCCAGCGCCTCGATCAGGCCGGACTTTTTTCCGGCTGGCAGGTCGATCTGGGTTACATCGCCGGTGATCACCGCCTTGGAGTTGAACCCCAGACGCGTCAGAAACATCTTCATCTGTTCGCTGGTGGTGTTCTGGGCCTCATCGAGAATGACGAACGAATCGTTGAGCGTGCGGCCGCGCATAAACGCCAGCGGCGCAACCTCGATGATTCCCTTCTCCAGAAAGCGGTCCAGCTTGTCGGGCTCGAGCATGTCATACAGTGCGTCGTAGAGCGGGCGCATGTACGGATCGATTTTTTGCTGCAGCGTGCCCGGGAGAAAGCCAAGGCGCTCGCCGGCTTCGACAGCCGGACGCGCGAGAATAATGCGATTGACCTGCTTGGTCAGCAGCGCACTCACGGCCATGGCCACGGCGATGTATGTCTTGCCGGTGCCGCCAGGGCCGACGCCAAACATCATGTCGTGCTTTTCAATCTCTTCCATGTAGCGCCGTTGGCTCGCGTTCTTGGGCATGACGACTTTTTTGCCGAAAGAACGCTGGCGCCCGTGTTCGAACATGCCGCGGGGAGATTCGTGAGGCTCATCGGTCGCGACGTGAATCAAGGACTTCACTTCCGCGCTGGTGAGCTTCCGACCGTGTCGCGTAACGTGGTTGTATTCCTCGACGATCTTCACCGCATGATCGACGCTGTCTTGCTCGCCTTCAATGCTCAGCCGGTTGTCGTTGAGGTGCGTGCGAACGTGCAGGGCGTCTTCGAGCAGGCGCACGTTTTCATCCAGCGTGCCGAAGAAGGGTTCAATTTGTCCGGAGATGTGAACAGTACGTCGCATTCAGATGGAGAGCGGTCTCGCTGTGGAAACGATCTGGATGATGGCAAATTCCTTCGGGACCGAACTTCTAACACCCTAACGCAGCAGACTGCCACGGTCAAGTTACAGGGAGATTAAGGAGTAACCGGCGTTTGTGAGGTTAACGTCACTTTCGCCCTCAAGCGAAAGATAGCACGGCGCACGCGATTTATTTTCGCTTCTTCAACGCAGCCTCGATGGCTTGTTCGGCTAGCGGTCCCATGATGGCATACCCCTTCGCGTTGGGATGAAGCCCGTCGTCGCTGATGTCTTTTTTGAGCAGGCCCTGATCGTCGACGGTGGCCGCGAAATAGTCGAGATAAACGTCGCCGTGACCGGCGGCATATTTTTTGATCCACGCGTTCAACTCCGAGATTTTTTCGGGCGCTCGCTTGATGCGCATGTCGACTGGATTGCCGTTGCGATCGTGGCCGTAATTGCTGACCGGAAGTACGGAGGCCAGTACGACGCGAATCTTATTGGCGTGGGCAAGTTCATCCATTGAGGCGAGATTGTCTTCGATCTGCGCAACCGTCATCGGGCCGGTGTTTCCGGCAAGATCGTTGGTCCCCGCCAAGATGATTACCACTTTCGGCTGCAGCCCAATCACGTCTGGACGGAAGCGGATGAGCATTTGCGGCGTGGTTTGTCCACTGATGCCGCGATCGATGTACGGTTTGCCGGGGAAGAAGCCGCCGAATTGAGGCCAGATG